>Ga0307474_10003155_pt1 | contig 11885 bp, 8 predicted proteins | sample atmos_gasesECM1C_2_FD_203312 | JGI IMG/M metagenome (GOLD analysis project Ga0307474, IMG submission 203312) | Hardwood forest soil microbial communities from Morgan-Monroe State Forest, Indiana, United States - atmos_gasesECM1C_05 | ecosystem: Environmental > Terrestrial > Soil > Temperate... | reverse complement strand
TCGCGAGCCGGATGATGGCGGGGCGGTTCGGCAAGGTGACCAGATTTTGCGCAACGATGATCTTTTCGATTTCATGCAGGCGATTTTCGAAGAACGGCAGAATCGCCTCGCCGGTGATCTGCTTCTTCTTCAATTCGGTGATTACTGCGCGATAGTCGCTGGACGGATAGCCGTTGGCTTTGGCGACTTGCGCCGCCAATGGCGCCATTTCGTTTTGATACTGCGTAAAGGCAGCGTGCGCCATCTTGGCAATCTGCGCCGGCGGAATATCGATGCCGTAGCTCTCGAATGCGAGGACATATTTCTCGGGAGGCAGCCGAAAATCGGTGCGCGCCTTGGGCAGAATCGCGGTCTTGACCCAGGCGTCGTACTCCGCCAGTTGCACCTTCAATTTTGCATAGGCGGGTTCCCAGCCGGACAAGTTGTACTTTTTAAATAGGGTTGCGATTTCCTCGACATAATTTGAATTGCGGCCCAAATCGATCTCAACGTGTTCTTTCGACGGGAAAATGACGTTGGGTTTTGCGATCTGTTCGAGCTCGCGTTCTTTCAATCTGTCGGTGAAGGGTTTGTAACCGGGTTCGACGCCGGCGTACTTGCGCAACCGCACCAATGCGGCGGAACGTCGCTCCGCGGGGACCTGATCGTCGAGGAGCACGCGCAGACCGCGGAATATCCGCGCGCTGGCGTTATCGAACGGCACTTCGCGCGCGAGTTCGAAGTCTTGCTCGCGAAATCGCAAATTGAAGGCCTTTTGCAGAATCTCGATATCCTCTTTGACATTCTTGTCCGTCACGGTGGCCTGCGCCGCCTTGATCTTCGCCAGCGCGGCCTCGAGTTCATGCCGGGCCGCGATTTCATCCGCGCGCGACGGATTCGAGATGCGATCGTCGAATTTCGCCAGCCCCTGCGACGAACCTTGTTCGGGAGAGTGCTCAAGCTGCACGCTCAGCAGCATGTTGGTGTATTCGTTGCTTTGCTTGATCCAGCCTTTTTCGGCCTGATCGCCGCCGGCTGATGTGTCCGCCAATCCGGCGAACGAAATGGTGCTCAGAAGTAGTGCGGCGCCGAAGTGTTGCAGCATGGAGTTTTCCAGGGGTCGCGAAAAAGGCGCTCATTGTAAACAATTGAGCCGAGCCGCGCCGGATGTCATCCAGAGGATGGATGATGCGTAAGGCCGCCGCCTAAGACCTAATGGCCCCCGTTGAATCGGTATCCCGCGTCGTTGAGCTTTTGAGTGGTCTGGGCCATTTCCGCCGCGTCAAATTTGCCGATCGCGCGAGTGTCGTAGATCGATCCGCTCGCAAGTCTAAGCTCGTCTCGCATGAAGGGAACGAGATCCGCGCACGGAACAATGCTGCCTTGGGCTTCGCTCGCAAGCGCGACGACACACGTGTGGCGCTCGCCGTCAAATGTAATGATCGCGGCGGGGTGCGCGGTCATTGCCGCCGCTACAGGCGCCGGAGCGTTGTTGGATGAACCGCAAGCAATGAGCAGCAGGGGAGCGGAAATTGCGAAGGCGCGTTTCATGGAGGCCTCTCGAATCGTGGTTTGAAGACTGATGTGTTCATCGTTGAGTTCGCCACCTAATTCGCCGGTGTCGTCGGCAGAGTCAGCGCATTCAGCGAACCCCGAACCCTCGCGACTTCGCCGGCGGTCACGCCCGAGGCCTGATTCCCCCAGCTCGCGCGAATGAACGTCAGCAGCTGCGCCACTTCCTCGTTCGATAATCGCCAAGCAAAACCCGGCATGCCCAAGGGAGAGGGAGCCGCGGTGGTGCCGGGCAGGGCGCTACCGGCCAACACCAAGCGGATGAGGGAGTTCGGATCCTGGGCAAGCGCCGAGGAGTTGCCGGCAATCTCCGGCAGCGCCTTTGGGCTTCCAGCACCATCGGTATGGTGGCATGCGGCGCAGTTGTCGTCGTACAGCTGCGCGCCGCGATTGGCCTCCTGTCCCTTCGCCAGCGCGGCGGCCGTCGCCGGATTTGCGGCGAACCTGGGCGCATCGCCCGAAGTCGGTGGCAACGTCTTGAGATAGGCGGCCATCGCCTGCAGGTCCGCCTCCGTCAGATTTTGCGTACTGTGCACGACGACATCGCTCATCGGCGCGCCGGTAACCGCCTGCTCCGCGTTGCGAGCGGTGCGCAGTGTCGCAACAATCTCCTCCTTCGACCAAAGCCCAAGGCCGTCACCGGCATTGCCCCTCAGGTTGACGGCAACCCAGCCGCCGATCTCTTGTCCTCCAGCGAGAAAGGCAGGCGATGAATCATCCAATGACTTTTCCTGCAAGGTGATCGCGCGCGGCGTATGGCAGCTGCCGCAATGACCAGGACCTCGAACTAAGTAGGCGCCGCGCGCCACGACGGGATCTCCATAGCGCGACGCGTCGAAGGCGGGCGCATCCGTGGAGGGCGCGAATAGTTTGCGCCAAATCGCCACGGGCCAGCGGATCGACAGGGGCCAGGGAATGGCATTCGCGTGCCCGCTGCCCGCCGCCGGCGCGACACCATGCATGAAGTAGGCATACAGCGCTGCGATGTCCGCATCGCTCATCGACGCATATGAGGGATACGGCATCGCCGGATAGAGAGTCACGCCCTCATCGTCGATCCCGTGCCGGACGGCGCGATCGAACTCGTCGAGGCTGAATTTCCCGATTCCGGATTCGGGGTCCGGCGTGATGTTGGTGCTGTAAATCGCACCCAGCGGCGAATCGATGGCAAGACCACCCGCAAACGGCTTGCCGCCAGGCGCCGTGTGGCAGGCGCCGCAGTCGGCCGCCACGGCCAGGTATCGGCCGCGCTCGACCGACGCGGCATCCGGGCCCGCTGACAGGCTGGCCGCGATCGGCCGGGTATGCGTCGGCAATAGCGCGAAGATCAAGGCGCCGAGGAAGACGAGAACACCCAGGCCTAAAAATACGAGCAGCGTACGCGTAAATTTCCTCATGACGGGCGCTACGGGCTGATCAAGGCGCCCGGACTCTTCAAGTACTGCTCGCGAATGGCCTTCGCGGCCCAATAGGTCAACGCGCCCACCATGCCGGTCGGGTTATAGCCATTGTTTTGCGGGAAGGCATTGGCGCCCGGCGCAAATACATTCGGCACATCCCACGACTGCAAATAACGGTTGAGCGCGGAGGTCTTGGGATCCGCGCCCATGACGGCGCCGCCGCAGGTGTGTGTGCTCTGATAGCGCGTGATGTTGTAGTGCTCGCCGGTTTTCTTCGCGTCTCCGGACAGCGCCTTGGGATTGAGCACCTTGCACATGTCCAACGCCTTGCCGACCAGGAATTGCGAGGCCCGAATTTCGTTGTCGTTCCAGTCGAAGGTCATGCGCAGCAAGGGCCGTCCGAATGCATCGCGGTAGGTCGGATCCAGATCCAGATAATTGGCGCGATACGACATGCAAGCGCCCTGCACTTCATAGTAAAACGAGTGTCTGAAGGCATCCTTGACGCCTTGCTTCCAGGCGCTGCCCCAGTTGGGTACGCCGGAAGCCGTGGTAATTCCGCGGATCGGCCCCGAGCCCGGTTGTCTCGCCCAGATCACCCCGCCGCCGATGAAACCCGCCTTCGCGCTGTCCAGCTGATTGCCGTTCAGATCATCGAAGGTGGCGCCGCCGCCGCCGATTCCGATGAAACCATTCGCCTGTACGCTGTCGTCGAAGAATAGGGTGACGCGGTTTAAATTCTGGTAGGAATAGTTGCGGCCCACGGTGCCGGTGCCGGCGACCGGATCATAGGGCTTGCCGATGCCCGACAGCAGCATCAGATGCACATTGAAGAGCGAAAATGCACAGAGCAGGACCAGATCGGCGGGCTGCTCAGTTTCCCTGCCATCGGCGTCAAGATAGGTGACGCCGGTGGCGCGGCCGCCGGCGTCGTCGAGGTTGACTTTCAAGACTTGAGCATGCGCGCGCAATTCGAACTCCTTGCGCAGGCGCAGCACCGGCAAAATGCTCACATTAGGCGACGCCTTTGAATAATTGAGGCACCCATAGTCGCTGCAGAACCCGCAGAAATTGCACGGTCCCATTTGACAGCCATAGGGATTGACGTATGCAGCCGAAGCGTTGGAGGCGGGAATTGGATAAGCGCTGTAGCCCATTTCGCGCGCGGCTTTGTAGAACAGTTCGGCGCCCAGATAGTTACGGTTGGGCGGCAGGGGAAATTCGCGCGATCGCGAAGCTTCGAATGGATTGCCGCCGGGAATCTTGGCGCCATTGAGCACGCCCGCTTTACCCGAGGTTCCGCAGACATACTCGAAGTGATCGAAGTGCGGTTCCAGGTCATCATAGGTGACCGGGAAATCCGCAATCGTCATGCCTTCGGGAATAAATTTCGCGCCATAGCGCTGCCGCAAATTGCTGCGCAGATTGAAGTCTTCGCGCAACGCTCGAAAGTGGCAGCCGGACCAGTGCGTACCCGCTCCGCCCACGCCCGTGCCCGGTTTGAAGGAGCCCATCTGCCGATAAGGCACCGCGGTGTCCTTGATGCTGTGGCGCGCGGTAACGGTTTCTTTCGCCAGGCTCTGCAAGAACTTGCGATGGATGGATCCTTCAAGCTCATCGACGACCCGCGGATACGCGAAGTCGGGCTGCGTATCGCGATCCGGACCGCGCTCGAGCGCCACCACCCGCAGGCCTGCGTCGGTGAGTTCCTTCGCCATGATGGCGCCGGTCCAGCCCATGCCCACGATGACCGCATCGACCCGAGGTTTGACGATGGCCATCAGCCTCGCTTTCCGGCAAGATCGACAGGCGGCAGGGGATAGGGCTGGTCGCGAATCTCGACCCAATTCGTATAATCGGCACGCATGCCGGGATAGCCGATCATCTTCCACGCCGACATGTTCTTGTTGCCCCCGTGCTTGGGGTCGCAGAAGTAACCCATGCGTGTCTCGCTCAACAGTTGATTGAAAAACTCCTTGGCGGAAATATTCTCGAGCTCGAGCTTGCCGGCCTCGGCGGATTCGAGCAGCGCCTCCTGATCCTTGTGCTCGAGCTGGGCGAAGCGCTTGCCGCTGAACTGCCTCGCGCAGTGCGCGTCGATCCCCTTGATTCCCACCCGCAGAATATCGCGCACCGGCAGCCGGCCTTGATAGCCAAATTGCGGCGCGGCTTCGATGAAAGGTCCTTGCATGTACCAAATGTCGCCGCTGGCGTACGGCGTCTGCATGTGACGGTCGATGAACTCCGGGACGCCGGCTTGCAATGCGCTGGGGCCGATGTTGTCGGCGGGAATCAATCGATCGCAGGCCGCCTGGATGAAGGCCCACTCGGCGGCAGTGAAGAAAGTCGGTTTGTACTCGCCTGGAGCCGGACTCACGTCGGCGGGCTTATCCGACTCGGGGGCGCAAGCGGCGAGGCCGACGGCCGCGATCGGAACCAATCCCAAGCTTTTGAACAACTGACGCCGAGATGCTGAAGGCGCTTGATCATCGCTCATTCTTGGCCCCTGTCGCAGTCCTGGCGGGCCAAATTTTACCGAGGCGCGCCGCGAATTGTTAGAGCCGCACGGCAAAATTCAGTCGTTATTGCGCAGCAGGTCGTTCAGCGACGTCTTGGCCCGAGTCTGCGCATCGACACGCTTGACGATGACCGCGCAGGCGAGGCCGTACTTGCCATTCGCCGCGGGCAGGGTGCCGGGAACCACGACGGCGCCGGCGGGGACCCGGCCGTAAAGAATCTCATCGCGTTCGCGATCATAAATGCGCGTGCTCTGACCGATGAAAACTCCCATCGAGATGACGGCGCCGGACTCGACCACGACGCCCTCGACGATTTCGGAGCGCGCGCCGATGAAACAATTATCTTCGATGATGGTCGGGCCGGCCTGCAAGGGTTCCAACACGCCGCCGATGCCGACCCCGCCGGACAAGTGCACGTTCTTGCCGATCTGCGCACAGGAGCCCACGGTGGCCCATGTGTCGACCATGGTGCCGCTGTCCACATAGGCTCCCACGTTGACGTAGCTGGGCATCAAAACCACGTTGGCCGCGATATGGGCGCCGCGCCGCACAGTCGCCGGAGGCACCACGCGCACGCCGGCGGCGGCGAAGCGATCCGCGCTCCAGCCGCTGTATTTCAGCGGTACCTTGTCGTAGAAATTGAGGGTGCCAGCCGGCATCGATTCATTGTCATTGATGCGAAAGGACAGCAGCACGGCTTTTTTGAGCCATTGATTGACGCGCCAAGCTCCGCCTTCCGGCTGCGCCACACGCAGCTGCCCCTCGTTCAAGAGATCGATGGCCCTTTCGATCGCCGCGCGCAGCGCCGCGGGCGTATTGCGCGGATTGAGTTGCGCGCGCGCTTCGTAGGCCTCGTCGATAATCGAGGACAAGTCGCCGTGGGAATTCAAGATCGTGCCTCTCGCTTGTCCAACGCCTGCATCAACGCTTCCTGCACGCGCTGGCATGACTCTTCCTTGAGCAGACCGCCGTCCTCACGCGTGATGTAGAACACGTCTTCCGCGCGTTCGCCCACCGTCATGATCTTCGCGCCGTTGATCGCGACGCGTTCGGCGCGAAACACTCTACCGACCTCCGACAAAAGGCCCGGGCGGTCGGCCGCGATCAGCTCGAGAATGGTGCGCTCGTTGCGCGCGTCGACGCCGAAATTCACCTGCGTGGGCGTCCAAAACATGCGGACCTGGCGCGGCGCCCGCCGCGTCACCGCAGGCGGCAAATCCTGGGCCTGCTGCAATACGCGCCACAAGCCGCGCTCGATTTCTCGAATGCGCACCGGATCGGCAATGACCGCGCCGTTGTCTTCGAGCACCACGTAGGTCTCGAGGCTAAACCCATTGGCGCTCGTAATCAGACGGGCATCGACGACATTGAGACCCATTTGATCCAGCACGCCGGTGGTGCGCGCAAAGCTACGCAGCCGCCGTGGCGTGTAGGTCAGCACCGCCGTGCCGCCGCGATCGGTGAGCTGCCGCACGGCGACCAGCGGCGTGTCATCGTCGGGCGTGCGCTCGGCCAGCAACGCCGTGTGCCAGGCGATCTCCTCCGGCGTGTAGCGTAGAAAGTACGCCTCGGTCCACTGCGTCCACACCGCGGCGGCTTGCTGCTGGATCTCTGCGGGTAACTTTGAAAGGGCTTGATCTTGCGTTTCGCGGATCAGCTGCTCTTGGTCGATCGGCGTCTCGAGTCCGCGGCGCAGCGCCCGCTTGGTGCGCTCGTAAAACTCTTCGAATAGCCGCGCCTTCCAGGAATTCCACAATTTTGGATTGGTGCCGCGCACGTCGGCGACGGTCAATACGTACAAGTAGTCCAGGTGAACCTGATCGCCGACATGCCGCGCGAACTCCTGGATGATGTCCGGGTCGCTGATGTCCTTCTTTTGCGAAGTGATCGACAAGATCAGATGGTTGCGCACCAACCACGCGGCCAGGCGCGCTTCGTAGCGGCCCAAGCCTTGTTCCAAGCAGAAAGCTTCGGCGTCGACGGCACCCAATTCCGAATGATCGCCGCCGCGGCCTTTGGCGATGTCGTGAAACAGCGCCGCCAGATAGGCGACCTCCTGCCGCGGCAAGGATTGCATGATCTGGCTCAAGGCCGGAAATTCATGGTTGAATTTCGGCATGGCAAAGCGGCGCAGATTGCTGACGACGAATAGCGTGTGCGCATCCACGGTGTAGGCGTGGAACAAGTCGTATTGCATGCGGCCGACGACGCGTCCAAACGATGGAATGTAGCGTCCGAGTACGCCGTAGAGATTCATGCGCCGCAGTTCGTGCGTGACGCCGACCGGCGCGCACAGTATTTCCATGAAAAGCCGATGGTGGCGCGGGTTTTGACGAAACTCCTCATCGATGAGCCCGACATGCGCGCCGATCAACCGGATGGTTTCTGCGCGCACGCCGCGAACATCGGAGTGTTGTTGCAGCAGCACGAATAGCTCGAGCAACGCGGAGGGGTGGCGTGCAAACACCTCCGGATGCGTCACTTCCAAGTAATCATTGCGAATTTGGAAACGTGCATTGACCGGCAGAGGCGCCGCGCTTTGCGTCAGAATGGCCTCGCGAAACAGCTGCAACAACATTTCGTTCAGCAGGCTGATATCCAGCACCGTGCGGTAATACTTCTGCATGAGCTGTTCGACCGCGAGGGTGAAGCTCGCATCCTCGTAACCGAACAGTTTCGCCAGCTTGATCTGGTAGTCGAACAACAGGCGGTCTTCGCGCCGCCCGGTCAGCACGTGCAGCCCGAAGCGTACTTTCCAGAGGAACGACTGCGCGGCTTGCAGCTTGCGCAGCTCCTCCCGGGTCAAGAATCCATGCGCCACCAGCTCATCGAGCGTGTCGGTTCCAAAATGCCGCTTCGCCACCCAGCCGATGGTTTGAATGTCGCGCAGGCCGCCGGGGCTGGATTTGACGTTGGGCTCGAGGTTGTAGGCGGTATCGAAATACCGATGATGCCGCTCGGTTTGTTCCTTGACCTTGGCGGCAAAGAAGTCCTGCGATGACCAAAGCCGATCCGGCGCGAGCGCGCGGAGCATTCCGGCAAACAAAGGCTCAGGTCCCGCCAGGAGGCGCGCCTCGAACAGCGTGGTCGCCACGCTGATGTCGGCGAGACTCTCCCGCTGGCAATCATCGATCGATCGAACGCTATGACCCACCTCCAGGCCAATGTCCCACAGGAAGGTGAGGAAACGCTCAATGTCCGGTTGCCAGTCCGCCGAGTCGCTCTTCGGCAGGAGCACCATGATGTCGATGTCGGAGCTTGGATGCAGTTCGCCGCGGCCATATCCGCCGACGGCGACCAAGGCCAAATCTCCGGCAAATTTCCCGGCGTGATTGACCCACGCCGCGCGCAGCGCAATGTCCACCAGACGCGCGCGATCGCGCACCAGATCCTCGATCGGCTCGTCGGCGGCGAAACGATCCTTGAGAAGCTCGCTGCCCTGATCGAGGACCTGGCGGAAGATTACGGGGGAGAATTGACCCTCTTCGAGGGCGGCGGGCACTGCCGTGAGATAAGGCCAGTCGGCGATTTGATCCAGGAACTTGCCGTGGGCGTTCAAGTGGCGGGCACACCCGAAGCCGCCGCGGCGGCAGACGCTTCGACGCTGGCGGGCAACGTGAGCACCTCATAACCCACATCGGTGACCAAAATCGTGTGCTCCCATTGAGCGGACAGGGACTGATCCTTGGTCACGACCGTCCAGCCATCGGGCAACAGGCGAACGTCGCGCCGGCCGGCATTGATCATGGGCTCGATCGTAAAGGTCATGCCGGCCGCCAGTTCCAGGCCCGTGCCCGGTTTGCCGTAGTGCAGCACTTGAGGATCCTCGTGGTACACGCGGCCGATACCATGACCGCAATATTCGCGCACCACCGAGAAGCTGTTGGTTTCAGCGTAGGTTTGGATGGCATGCCCGATATCGCCCAGGTGGGCGCCCGGTCGGACCTGTTGAATCCCGCGCCACATCGCCTCGTGGCAGGCTGCCGTGAGGCGCCGGGCCATGATGGGGGCATTGCCGGCGAGGTACATGCGGCTGGTATCACCGTGGAATCCATCGCGGATCACGGTGACATCGATATTGATGATGTCGCCGTTCTTCAGGCGCTTATCGCCCGGTATGCCGTGACATACCACGTGATTCACCGAGGTGCAGATGGTCTTCGGGAAGCCGCGATAATTCAGGTTGGCGGGGATGGATTTGAGCTCCTCCACAATGAAGTCGTGGCAGCGTTTGTCGAGTTCCTCGGTGCTCACACCGGGCTGCACATAGGGCTCGATCATGTCCAGGACGCTGGCCGCGAGACGGCCTGCGGCGCGCATTTTGTCCTGTTCAGCGGGGGTTTTGATGGTCACATTCATAGGAAGGTCGGGCAAACTTTTCGGGGCCGGGCGGGCTTTGTTTCTACTGGGGGTTCATGGTATAAAGCGCGGCTATTTTTAACAACCCCGCACGCGTGTCGTCACAATCGACTGGGTGCCCGGTCAGCACTGAAATGAAGGCTTAAGGCCTCGATTTCAAGGCAAAACCGGGTTGCCGATTGGGACACGCGGAGGCTCAACCCAACTAGGAGTTTTTTTATGACCAGCGTGTCCATGCGACAAATGCTGGAAGCGGGCGTCCATTTTGGACACCAAACCCGCTTCTGGAACCCGAAAATGGCTCCGTTCATCTTCGGCGAACGCAACAAAATCCATATCATCAATCTGGAAAAGACCCAGCCCCTGTACGCCCAGGCGGCGGCCTTTATCAAGGGTGTGGCTTCCGAGGGCGGCAAAGTGCTGTTCGTCGGCACCAAGCGCTCGGCACGCGACGCGGTGCAAAAAGAGGCCACCCGCGCCGCAATGCCCTATGTGAACCAGCGCTGGCTGGGCGGCATGCTCACGAATTTCAAGACCATTCGCCAGTCCATCAAGCGGCTGAACGAACTGGACGAGATGGCGCAAAGCGGCGCCCTGGACCGGCGCGGCAAGAAAGAAGCGCAAATGCTGCGCCGTGAGATGGACAAGCTGCTGCGAAGCCTCGGTGGTATCCGCGACATGACCGCGCTGCCCGACGCGCTGTTCGTCATTGACGTGGGTCATGAGCAAATCGCGATTCACGAGGCCCGGAAACTCGGCATCCCCGTGGTTGCGGTGGTCGACACGAATTGTTCCCCGGACGGCATCGACTATGTCATCCCCGGCAATGATGACGCCATGCGCGCCATCTTGCTGTACGCCGGCGGCATCGCCGATTCGGTCCTGGAAGGCAAGGCCTCGCTGCCCGAGGTGCCCGTCGGTGAGGACGAATTCGTTGAATTGGACGAGGAAGGCAATCCTAAGAAGCGCAGCGCCGGCGCACGGCGACCCCCGCCCCCCGCCCGCGGTCAGCGCAAGCAGCCGCCGCGCCGCAAAGTAGCCGTCACCGTCGTTCCGAGCGTCGCCGCCGTTGCGGCATCGCTGGACGAGGTTGAAGTCGAGGCCGACGATGTCGATGCGCCGGATACACCGCCCGCGGAAACGCGGCCGGCCAGCGCGCCGCGGCGTCGGCCCGCGGGACGACGTGCTCCCGCGCGTGGCGCGTAAACTGACGCGTGTCGCGTAAACTTAAAGCTTAAGGCTCGAGGCGCTGTCCCAGCGCCTCGAGCTCGTCTGCGCAAATCAGCTCAATGAGGAATCGCCGAAACCGGCGGTTGTAGGATCCGATGAACATTACGGCAGATTCAGTCAAACAACTTCGCGAGCGCACGGGCGCCGGCATGATGGAGTGCAAGAAGGCGCTCGTCGAAACCCAAGGCGATTTGGACGCCGCGGCTGAGCTGATGCGTAAGAGCGGACTCGCCAAGGCCGACAAGAAAGCCGCGCGCGTTGCGGCAGAAGGCACGGTTGCGATCGAGCGATCCGGCAGCGACGCGGCGCTCGTCGAAGTCAATTGCGAAACCGACTTCGTCGCCCGCAGCGACGAATTTCAGGCCTTCGCCAAGGCGGTCGCCGCCGCGGCACTTAAGGCGGCGCCCTCCAGCCTGGAGGACCTGCTCAAGCTGTCGCATGAGGGCTCGACCCTGGACGAGCTGCGGCGCGCCTTGGTCGCCAAGATCGGCGAGAACATGGCGGTGCGCCGCTTCGTGCGCGTCTCCTCTCCGGGGCCGCTTGGCACTTATATTCACGGCGCCAGAATCGGCAGCGTCGTGGCGCTGCAGGGCGGCGATGAATCCCTGGCGCGCGATATCGCGATGCACGTCGCGGCGGTGAGTCCGGCCTTCATCGATGTCGGCGACGTGCCGGCCGAACTGCTGCAAAAGGAGCGTGAAATCCTGACCGAGCAGACCAAGGGTGAAAAAAAGCCGCCCGAGATCATCGCCAAGATGGTGGAAGGCCGGCTGCGCAAGTACCTCGCGGAAATCACGCTGTTGGGACAGCCCTTCATCAAGGATGA
>Ga0307474_10003153_pt1 | contig 11888 bp, 5 predicted proteins | sample atmos_gasesECM1C_2_FD_203312 | JGI IMG/M metagenome (GOLD analysis project Ga0307474, IMG submission 203312) | Hardwood forest soil microbial communities from Morgan-Monroe State Forest, Indiana, United States - atmos_gasesECM1C_05 | ecosystem: Environmental > Terrestrial > Soil > Temperate... | reverse complement strand
GGGCGGCTGCGATCTTCCGGTCGATTGCGGCCGCGGACGGCCGGGTGAAGGAAAACACCGGGTAAGTATGACAGAGTGAGTGGAGGATGGGAGTGCATTCCAGGGATCTCGAGCCACGAGATAAGACAGCTCATCGCGAGTTGAAATCCGCGTGACGAAGTGTGGAGCAATCAATTGATGAGCAGAGGGCCGAAGCCAGTGTCGGAGTGAGTGCTATCCCAGGTCTCCAAAATCAGGAGACCTGGGGCACCCAGGTTCGTGCTACGTGTACGGAAGGGCGAATTCAATAGGACAGCTTGAGTTCGAGGCCTTTGCCAGTGTCGGGCACTAACGCGGTGATGCGGTGGCGCTCGGGGTTGTAGCTGGTGGAGACGGTGGCGGCACCGCTGCCGTCGAGGGCGGAGTAGCTGGCTTCGCCGACGGGCTTGTTCGCCCCGTAGACCTCGATGGAGAGGAGATTCCACCATGGAGTGAAGCTACCCTCGGGGGCCATGACAGTGACGATGAGGCCCTGCGGGGTGAGGCGGCAGGCGAAGTTGATGCGGCGGAAGTCGCCGTTGCGGAAGGCGAAGCTGACGCCGTCGTCCAGATAGAGGCTGCCTTTGCAGTCCTGGTTGAAGGCGTCAGGAGGATAGACGCGGAGGGTGAGCGGGCCCTCCGGTTTCTCGTCAGTGCTTTGAACGAGGGGCTGCTCGGGGACGATGGCGCCAGCGCGGGCGAAGACGGGCAGGGTGCCGAGCGTGCGTTGGAGATGGACGCCGGTGGGCGGGCTGACGGAGTTGTCGATGTTCTTGTGGGTGCCGGTGCCGTCGACGCGCGCGCCGGTCCAGTAGTCGAACCAGCCGCCGGGCGGGAGGGTGATGAACAGATCGTCGAGCTCGTCGGGGTAGGGGCTTTGCGCGACGAGCAGAGCAGGGCCGAGGAGGAATTCGTTGTCGATGGTGGGATCGAGCGGCTGCTGGCCGGCGGCTGCGTTCGAGAGGGCCGAGGGGAATTCAAGGAAGAGCGGGCGCATGATGGGAATGCCGGTGCGGGTCATCTCCTCTGCGGTTGTGTAGATGTAGGGCAGCAATCGGTAGCGCGCCTCGATGTAGCGGCGGCGCAGGTCGAGGTCTTCGGGCGTGCCGTTTTCCCAGGGCTCCTGCGGATTGGTGCCCTTGGCGGTGTGGTCGCGGTCGATGGGCTGGAACGCGGCGAGTTCAAGCCAGCGCGTGAGGAGCTCGGGTTGGGGCGAGGCGGCGAATCCGCCGACGTCGGCGCCGGCAAGGGAGAAACCGCTGAGGCCGAGGTTGAGGAGCTGCGGGATGGTCTGGCGAAGGTGATACCAGTTGCTGGAGTTGTCGCCGGTCCAGGTGGCAGCGTAGCGCTGGCCGCCGGCGTAACTGGCGCGCGTCATGACGAAGGGACGGCTGTCAGGGGCGAGCTTGAGCAGGCCTTCATAAGTGCCGCGCGTGTTCTGCATGCCGAAGACGTTGTGAATTTCGAGGTGAGTGGCGGTGCGAGTAGCAAAGCCGGGCTCCTCGATGCGATGCTGCACGTCGTCGGGCATGGTCTTGGAGGAGACTTCGAAGACCGCGGGCTCATTCATGTCGTTCCAGAAACCCGCGATGCCTTTGGCTACGAAGTCGGAGTAGAGGGTGCCCCACCACTCGCGGGATTTTTGCTGGGTGAAGTCGGGAAAGACGGCTTTGCCGGGCCAGACGACGCCGACATAAGTTGAGCCGTCAGGATTCTTGACGAAGTGATCACCGGCAGCGCCTTCGTCGTAGGGCTTGTAGCCGGCGTTGGGCAGGTCGGCGATGTGGAGGTCGGTGATGACGACGGTGCGCAGATGCTGGGCGCGCAGGTCCTTGATCATCTGATCGAAGGTGGGGAAGCGCTCAGGATCGACGGTGAAGGGACGGTTCTTGAGCTGGTAGTCGATGTCGAGCCAGATCACGTCGGCGGGGATGCGCTCGCTGCGCAGGCGCGAAGCGATGCGGCGGACCTCGGACTCGGGATAGTAGCTGTAGCGCGACTGCTGATAGCCGAAGGCCCACAGCGGCGGCATGGGCGTTTTGCCGGTGAGCCATGCCCAGGATTGGACCACTGCCTTGGGGTCGGGGCCGTAGAGGATATAGCAGTCGAGCGGACCGTTTTCAGAGCCGAAGGAGTAGGCGTCGCGGTACTCCTTGTTGAAGTCGAAGCTGGTGCGCCAGGTGTTGTCGAGGAAGATGCCGCCGGCGATGCCGTTGTGGAGCGTGATGAACCACGGAATGGATTTGTAGATAGGATCGGTTAACTCCTGCCATCCGAAGGCATCGGTGTTCCAGTCGGTGAAGGCTTCGCTGCGGCGGTCGAGGGGGCCGGGCTTGTCGCCGAGACCGAAGTAGTGCTCGTCGAAGGGCGAACGCATATAGATGCGGAAGGAATTGCCGTGGTACTCGATGGGGCGGTCCGGGAACTGCTCGGCGATGACATGGCCGTCGAGGTCGGTGACGCGGATCTCGAGGGGGTCGCGATGGATCGCGACGCGGACCCTGGCGGTTCTGAATCCGACGGAGGTGGTGGAGGTTTCGGGTGTGGTGTTGACGGTGGCGGTGCGGGCTGCGGGCAGTACGGCCCAGGAGGTGTCCTCTGGGAGTTGTCCGGCAGGGCCGACGCGGAGACGCAGGACGTCGTCGCGGAGTGCGGTGATTTGGAGGACAGCGGGGCCGGAGTGGATTTCAATTCCGTTGGCAATTGGCCGGGAAGCGGTGACCCGGTCGAGCCGCACGAAGCCCGACTTCTGCTGGGATTGTGCGGTGGATTTCGCTTGTGTGGTTGCGGCTAGAAACAGGACTCCAAGTACAACAAAAACAAACTGCCTTACCCTTGGCACTCAGCACCTCATGGGAGCTAAATTGACCATCGCCAAGAAGCATACTGGACGGGGGTGAGATGTGGAGAAGGAATTGGAGGATGGCAAGGCGAGCCTTGACGGGCAGGCAACAGGAGCGCGGTGTTTTTGCCGGGATTGCTTGCAGGCCTAGAATGACGGTGTTGGTGATGCGCGAACTTGAAGGATTGAGATTGGGAAGATTGGGTTGGTTAATCAGACCGAGAGCGCGGGCGGCTGGGGGTTGTAGCGCCGCCCGGAGCGGGCTCCTGTTGGCGGGGACCTTATTGTTGGGCGCTCTGTGCGCGTGGAGTTCGGTTGCGGCTGGTGCGCAGATAAGCACGAGTGTGAGTGCTTCAGCGGTGCGCGGTGTGGTTCAGGATCCTACAGGGAGGCCGGTGGCGGGAGCAAAGGTGCAGCTGCAAGGCAAGGGGGAGCCGGGAGTGATGGAGACGACCTCAGCTACGGATGGTTCGTTTGCGTTTGCTCCGGCAGGGACGGGGAGATTTGTGCTGAGCGCGCGCATGGATGCGATGCGAAGCGAGGATGTGGAAGTAGAGATTGACGCTGCGGCGGGTGGCGGAGGTTCGCGGGAGGTTGTGCTGAAGTTTCAGGCTGCTGGCGAGGGATCGGCGCTGGGATCGCAGGCGATGGAGTTCAGCGATTCGCCGAAGTTTACGATTGCGGCAGTGACCGACTGGACGGCGGCGGGCGGGCATGGGTCGGATGCGATTCTACGCACGAGTGAGTCGCTGACTCGCGATGCGGTGCAGTTGAAGGCGACGGATGGGGCGACCGCTGTTGCGGATCCGGCGATGAAGCAGGCGATGGCGCTGGAGGCGGTCGGAGATTTTGCACAGGCCAGGCGGATGGTGGGGGACTTGCTGGCGAAGAGGACGACGGCTGACGGACTGCGCCTGGCTGGCGAATTGGACGAGAAGCTGGGAGACCCCGTGGCGGCGGTGAATGAGCTGGAGCAGGCCGTGCACGAAGAGGGCAGCGAGGAGAATTACTTTGCGTGGGGATCGGAGTTGCTGCTGCATCGTGCGATTTGGCAGGCCAAGGATGTTTTCGCAGCCGCCGCGCAGCGCTATCCCAAGTCGACGCGGATGCTGACCGCACTGGGCGCAGCGCTGTTTGCGTGCTCGCTTTACGACGAGGCGGCGCAGCGGCTGTGCGAGGCAGCGGATCTGAGCCCGGAGTCGGCGGATGCTTACCTCTTTCTTGGCAAAGTGGAGATGGCCAGCCCCAATCCGCTGCGCTGCGCGGAGGAGAAGCTGGCCGAATTTGCGAGGCGGAGACCGGAGAATCCGCTGGCAAGTTACTACGACGCGATGGGAATCTGGAAGCAGAACGGACGATCGACGGATCCGCAGGTTTTAGACAAAGTGGAGAGTTTGCTCAATCGAGCTGTCGCCTTGGATCCGAAGTGCAGCGATGCGTATTTGCAGCTTGGCAACCTGAATGCTTCGCGGCATGACAACTCGGCGGCGATTGCGGATTACTCGGAGGCAATTGACGCGAATCCGGGACTGGCGGAGGCGCACTATCGGCTGGGATTGGCGTACGATCGCGCAGGAGATCACGAGAAGGCGAAACACGAGTTTGCGCTTCACGAGGAACTCAACAAACAGCAGGCCGCCGAGGTGGAGCGTCAACGACGTGAGGTGAAGCAGTTCCTGGTAAAAGGGAGCGCACCCGAAAGCTCAAATCGCTAGCGTTGCGGCTTGAAAGTGGCCACGATACCTTCACCTTCGCGAATGGTGAGGATCTGGTTGGGCTTGACATGAGTGAAACGCTCGACCTTCTGGGTAGTGGGCCACTTGACTTCGATGGCGTCGATGATCTCCGCGGCACCGACGCCGAAGTGAAGACGCAGGTCGTTCTGCGACATGACACTGGTGCCGCTGTGCACTTCGTCCATCTGGACGTGCTTGCCGGTAATGACGCGCGAGCGCGCGCCAATGGCGGAGCGGTTGCACCTGGTGCCGACGAGCTTGAGCTTGATCCAGTTCTGCCTGTTTCCGCCCTCGTTGTGAAGAAGGGAAGGCAGGTCGTTCATGTTGAGGATCAATGCATCCATGCCGCCGTCGTTGTCGTAATCTCCGAAGGCGGCGCCGCGGCTGGAGAAGCGCTCGGTGATGCCCGGCCCCATGTCGGCTGAGACATCCTTGAACTTGCCGTTCCCGAGGTTCTTATAGACAAGGCGCTGGTTCTTGAAGGTCTCGCCGAAGTTATAGTGATCGATCTCCGGATAGACGTGGCCATTCACCTGAATGATATCGGGCCAGCCGTCGTTGTCGTAGTCGATAAACCCGCAACCCCACGCGACGTACTTATTGTTAATGCCGATGCCGGAGTTAAAAGACAGTTCGGTAAAGGTGCCGTCACCATTGTTGTGGTAGAGGTCGGAGGTATCGTCAGCGAAGTTAGTTTTGAAGATATCGAACCAGCCGTCGCAATCGTAGTCAGCAACGCCCAGGCCCATGCCTGCCTGCTCGTGGCCATCATCGTTGTAGGCGCAGCCAGCGATGACGGCGACGTCGGTGAACGTGCCATCGTGATTGTTCTGGAAGAGCATGCTGGGCTCGGAATCGACGGCCACGTAGATATCGGGCCAGCCGTCGTTGTCGAAGTCATAAGAGACGGCGGTGATGGAGTAGCGCGGGCCGGGTTTGTGAATGCCTGCCTTCTCCGTCACGTCAGTGAAGGTGCCGTCGCCGTTGTTGTGGTACAGGATATTGATGTCGCCGGGCAGCCCACGCGGGCCGCACATGGTGGGCACACCCTTCCACTGGCAGAAGCTCATGTTATCGAGCTTAATGGGGACGTCTGGGTCAAGCTTGACGAAGTTACAGACGAATAAGTCGAGGTGGCCGTCGCGATCGTAGTCGAGAAAGGTGCAGCCGGTTCCCCAGCGACCCTTGGCCTGGGTGAGGCCAGCTTTTTGGGTAACATCGGAGAAGCTGCCGTTACCGTTGTTGTGGAAGAGGATGTTATGTCCCCAGAAGGTGCAAAAGAGATCGTCCCAGCCATCGTTATCGTAGTCGCCGACGCAGACGCCGGTCTGCCATCCGCTGCGACCGAGGCCTGACTTCTCAGTTACATCGGTAAACGTGCCGTCGCGGTTGTTCTTATAGAGATGGGTCGTGGGTTCCGTGCCCGCGGGCCAATGTTCGTCGAGGCGGCTTCCATTAGTGAGATAGATGTCGAGCCAGCCGTCCTGGTCGTAATCGAAGAAGGCGATGCCGCTGCCCTTGGTTTCGATGATCACGCGTTTTTTGTCGACCCCGCCCCACACGTTGGGAGTATGGAGGCCGGCTTTGTCAGCGACGTCAATGAACTGCACCGGAGACGCCGGCGTGGCGGCCACAGCAGTGTGCACGACATTGCGATTCCAGCGCCACAGCGGTGTGCTGAGCGCGTCGAGCAGGGTGCTGCCGAGGAGAAACATCGAAGATCCGATAAATCGCCGCCGGGGAATATTCATTTGATTTGAAGTACCGATGCCTTCCGCGTTGCAAATGGTTAGTTATGGTGGGTTGCATTCCACTATTATCGACGAGTTACTTTGGGGAAGTTGTGGGGAACAATACCCTGCCCCTCCTTCACGGCAATGATCGAGTCGAGGGGGAAGTTGGCCAGACGGTCGACTTGGCCGCTTGGCCAGGTTATGACAAGAGAGTCGATCTTCGTCCGCTTGCCGAGGCCGAAGTGGATCCGCGGGTCGCTGGCTGACATGTAACTTGTGCCGCCTTTCGCTTGGTCAACGCGCACGAGGTCCCCGGCCGTCAGTTTGAGGACGGACCCGATGCCGTCACGATTGGATTTGGTGCCGATCAGCAGTATCTCGACCCAGTGATTGGCGGTGGTGCCGTCGTTGCGTAAAAGCTCAGGGGCGTCTCCGCGGCAGTTGACCGCCATTCCGACAGCGCCATCGTTGAAGAAGTCGGCGGTGGCGAGGCCGCGCGCGGCTACCGGGCGAATGAAGTCGGGCCCGAGCGCATCGGATGATTTTTCAAAGTGGCCGTTGCCGAGGTTATGGAACATAAGCAGCGGCTCTTTGTATGAGACAAGGCTGTGATAAAGGTTGACGTTGTCGACCATGGCCCCGTTTGCCTGGACGATATCGGGCCAGCCGTCGTTGTCGTAATCGATGAATTTTGCTGCAACTCCACTCAGGAGCATTGCCTTGTTGCCGATTCCAGAGCTATAAGTGGCATCGGTAAAGGTGGCGTCTCCGTTGTTGTGATAGAGGCGATTGAGTTCGAAGTCGAGATGAGTGACGTAGACATCGAGGAGGCCGTCTCCATCCACGTCGGCAGCGTCAATGCCCATGCCGGCTTCGTAGCGGCCGTCTTCGCTTGCCGCGAGGCCTGAGATGAGTGAGACGTCGCTGAAAGTGCCGTCGTGATTGTTCTGAAAGAGGAAATTAGGCCACGTGTCGTTGGCGATAGCAATGTCAGGCCAGCCATCGCCGTTGAAATCGGCAAGCACGACGCCCATACCTTTGGACTCAGGTATGCCGACGCCGGACTTAACGCTTACGTCAGTAAAAGTGCCGTTATGATTATTGTGATAGAGCCTGGTCTTCTGGCCTTTGTAGTTATTCGGATTGCAATAGGAGCGATAACCGGGCTTCTTTTCGCCGCACCAGATGTTGTTTTTCGGGCTCCAATCAAGATAGTTCGCAACGACCAAGTCGAGGTAGCCATCCTTGTCATAGTCAAACCAACCGGCGCTCGTCGACCACTGGCCTTCGTCCCCGACGCCTGCCTTGGCGGTGACGTCGGTGAAGGTTCCGTTGCCATTGTTGTGATAGAGGATGGCACTGCCGTAGCCGGTCACATATAGGTCGGGGTAACCGTCGTTGTCGAAATCACCGACCGCCACGCCCTGGCCATAGTGGCCATCGCCGCCGAGGCCAGCTTTCTCAGTAACATCCGTGAAAGTGCCGTCACCATTGTTGTGGTAGAGGGCGGAGCGCAGAGGATGCGCGGGTTTGTAAGCGTCAGTAGCAGCGGACTGAATGAAGTAGATATCCATGAGACCGTCCTTATCGTAGTCAAGGAATGCAACCCCGGTGCCCATGGTCTCGAGATAATACTTTTCTTCAGTCTGCGTTGAGTCTTGCACGAAGGTGATTCCGGCGGCCTGGCGGATATCGGTAAAGCGGACTGGGGTTGGGAAGTCCTTTGTCTTGGGAACTTCTTGCGATCGGCCCGCTCGCGGTGGGAGAGGCAGAATTGAGATGAGGAAGAGCGCGCAGACGCGGCGGATTGTCGACCTCATAGGGTTCGATCCGCGAGTGACAGCGCCAGTTGAAGGAACTGGGCGCGCGCTGCGCTGTTCATTGCCTGCGCGGGAGAATTGGGGGAGGCAGAGGCCTGATCGAGTGCCTGTTCGATGTGGCCGATGTCGAGGGCGCCGTTAGCGGTGCTGCTTTTGAAGCGGCTCAGCACTTCCTTTGCCTTGTCGATCTGGCCGCTTTGGAAGTAGAAGACGCCCAGTGTTGAGTAACCGCCAGGCCACTCGGGAAGCAGATCAACGGCATGCTCCAGCTGGTCAGCTGCCTGCGCATCGTTGCCATCGAGCGCGGAGATGAGGCCGAGGCCCCAGAAGATTTTGCCGGACCCAGGGACTCGCTGCTGTCCTTTCAACAACGTCTCTTTGGCTCCCTTGCGGTCATCGTCACGAAGCTGGATCAACGCGAGCGAAAGATAGTCCTGGTCGTTGTCGGGATTGCGGATGATGGCGTTGTGATAGATCTCGGAGGCTCGCGCAGCATCACCGGTGTGCGCGAAGATGTCGCCGAGGAGAGCGAGGTATGCATCATCCTTTTGCCCTTCGGGCGAAACCTGCGAGGCAACTTCGAGCGCCTGAGGATAGCGACGCGCGCGGAAGAGCGCATCTGCGAGATCGAACTTTACGTCGTCGGCGTTAGGACTGGCCTGGAGTGCAGCCTGGAAGTGTTCGATCGCGGCGTCGTAGAGGTGATAACGGGCGAGGAGTACGCCGGCTCCGGTGAGGGTGCGGAAGTCGCCGGCGCTGACCTGGTCGAGTTGAGCGATCGTTTCTTTTGCATCATCGAGTTTACCGGATTTGAGGTAAACTTCGGCGAGCAAATACAAGTCTTCGGCCTGGTCGGGATGCCCCTTGATGCGCTCGGTGAGCTGCGCGATATCGAGTTGCTGGCGATCAGACGCCGCGAGTTGCGAACGATTGTCGAGGAAGTCGAAGAGATGCTGGTAAGGAAGTGGGCCGGAGGATGCTGACTTAGAGACGGTCTTGAAGACAGCCAGGTCACGTTCGGCGGCCGCCGTGTCGTGAAGGCTGCGCTCCACCATGGCGAGCTTGTAGTATCCGGTAGCTGGATCGCGGCTAACCTTGACGTAATGACGAAGCAGCTCTGCAGCCTCCTGCGGCTTCTTCGCAGCGATGCGAAGGTTGGCCAGCTCGAGGAGCGCGTCGGCGAAATCGGGATTGGCCTGGACGGCCTTTTGCAGGAAAGACTCCGCGGTTGCAGCGTCGCCCTGGCGCTCCGCGATGTAGCCGAGGTTGAAGAGACAAAGGCTGCTTTTGGGATCGATCTTGAGGCCTTGCCGAAACTGCTGCGTTGCCTCATCGAAGCGACCTAGATTGCGGTAAGAGAGGCCAAGAAATGCATAGGATCGCGCGGAGCCTTCGACCTCGATCAGTTTGTTAAAGACTTCGATGGCCTTCTCGGTTTTCCCGGCCATGAAATAGCTTTCGCCAAGTGCAGCGAGGAGATCCGGTCGACGCGGCGCGGATTGCAGGCCCGACTCGAGCAACGGGATCGCGTCTTCGAAATAGTTTTGCGACATGCTGATGCGAGCCATGAGGAAGACGATGTCGATATTGTCGGGCGCCAGCTTGCGGGCGCGAATGAGAAGGTCAAGGGCGTCGAGCGGGCGCGATTGATCGACGTGGACCTGGGCCATCAGATAGAGCGTCTCAGGGGAATCGGGCCGGGCGCGAAGAGCGCGTGTGAGCACGGCCTGGGCATCGTCAAAGTCGCCGCTGCGATAGAGGTCCTGACCGAGATTGAAGAGGATTTCAAATGTGCCGGGTTGCAGGGCATCGGCTTTTTCCAATTCGAGCTGTGCGGGCTTGTATTGCTTTTCTGACGCAAGCAGGATTCCTAGCGAGAAATGCGCTTGCACGTTGCTCGGCTGTTCAGAGGAGAGGGCCTTGGCCTCGCGCAGGGCCTGAGCAGACTGCTTGTTATCGAAGTACGCGCGAACGAGCTGCAATCGCGTCGGGGGATCGGCTGGATGCACCTGCTGAAACTGCGCGATGGCGAGAGCAGGGGATCCCTTCATCATCATGAGAACGCCGAGGTTGTAGTGCGCGTCTCGATTCTCCTGATCAAGGCGCAGCACTTCGCGGAACTCCTTTTCGGCGAGGTCGGTTTTCTTCTCCGCGACGTAGAGGCTGCCAAGATTGTTCCGGACCCGCGTGGAGCTCGGTTTCAGCTTTAATGCAGTCTGAAAGGAGGAAAGGGCAGCGGCGAAGTCCTGCTGGTCACCCTCAATCATGCCCAACAGGTTGTACGCATCAACGCTGGAGGGATTGCGCCGGAGCTCTTCCAGCGTGGAGGCCTTGGCCTCATCGAGATGGTTCTGGCTGATCAGAAGCTCGATCTTTGCGAGCGAGGAGTTGCGGTCAGAGGAGCCACTCTGCGCAGCCGCGGAGACGGCGCACGCAATAAGAATTGAGAAGATGACTCGCCTGGGCCTCATGGTGATTCCGCGTCGACGCAGATGCGGAAAGTCTGTGTTCGACTTTTTCGCACGCATCGATATTGAGATCGCAGCGGTCATTGTAGCAATTCCAGAGCTTGCTTCGCATTGGGGTTCTCGGGCTGGACCTGCAGCAGCTCGCGCAGCACTTGCCGAGCGCGGTCTTTATCGTTCTGCATGGCATAGAGGCGCGCGAGATTCAAATAGGACTGATCGAACTTTGGCGAGAGGCGGATGCCAGTTTTGAATTGTTCTTCTGCTCTGGCAAAGTCCTGTTGACGAACGAAGACAATGCCCAGGTTGTTCGAGGCTTCAGGATAGTCGGGGCGCAGCTCGAGAGCCCGTTGAAGGTAGCGGGATGCGGGTTGCATCTGGTTCTGTTGTGCAGAGAGCATACCCAGACTGTAGTTAATCTCGGGGTCATCAGGCAGGAGCGCAAGAGCTCGCATGAGGCAGTCGTTTGCCTTGTCGAATGCCTTCTGCTTGCGGTAGACGTTGCCCAGATTCAGCAGCGCGACGGCGTAGTTGGGACGCTGCGCGAGGGAGCGATTGAAATCGTCGATGGCCTGGTCGAAGCCGCCTTGCTCCGCCGCCATCATGCCAAGGTTATTCCAGGCCTCGGGATAGTCCGGGCGCAGCTTCACCGTTTGCTCGAGATAGTCGCGGGCTTCGTTCAGGTCGTGCCGGCGCAGGCTCAACGTGCCGAGGTTGTAATAAGCGTCAGCATTGTCGGGCTTGACGGCGACGACTTGCCTGAACGACTCGGCCGCCTGCTCGAGGTAGCCGTGCTGGAACATTGCGACGCCGAAGGTGAAGTCGTTGCGGGCAAACTTATCCTGAACGAGTTGGCCGGGAAAAGGAAGCGCGGCGCGCATGCGTTCGGCGGGCGTTGCTGGAATCGATCGCAGCTCGGCAACGACGCGCAGCGGGTCGATAGTCCCCTGGTAGATCTTGACGATCGCGCCTTCCCCATCGAGGAGGAACGCCGCTGGGATCGCGAGGTCTCGACGTCGCTCGAAGAGATAACGGTAGGTAATGTTGTAAATGCCGGCGACCTCAGGCGTCGCAAAGAGAATCGGGAAGTCGGAGCGCCCTCTGGACGCGATCGACCGGGCTTCAGCGATGCCGGGTTCGTCGTCGAGGTTGATGGCCAGAATCCGCAACTTTGCAGCCTGGAGCCGCGCTTGATTCTCCTGAAGCCTGGTCAGCATCTCCACGCTGTGTGCGCTGCGCTGCGACCAGAAGAGGAGAAGTGCAGTGTTGCCGCG
>Ga0307474_10003152_pt1 | contig 11888 bp, 12 predicted proteins | sample atmos_gasesECM1C_2_FD_203312 | JGI IMG/M metagenome (GOLD analysis project Ga0307474, IMG submission 203312) | Hardwood forest soil microbial communities from Morgan-Monroe State Forest, Indiana, United States - atmos_gasesECM1C_05 | ecosystem: Environmental > Terrestrial > Soil > Temperate... | reverse complement strand
CCTAGGCGTGCCCACCACCAAGGATGGGAGGGGAGGGTTTTCCGATACCGAGCCGCTTAACGCGAAAAATATCTTGGTTCGCAAATGTACGGCCCGACATCGCTCTGAGTTCGTGCCGCTTTGAGCAGTCATTCTCCCCGGATGGCGGCAAGACTTAGGAAGTAAATTGGGTCGCAACTGATACTCGGATCAAAGCCGAATCGGATGGGATGGCGCTGAGAACACCCGACGATGAATACGCTTTAAGACATCCATACGGGTATGTATTGGTCTTTTAATTCCCCAGAAGGAGTCAATGAACCAAATGGGCCAAAAACAATCGCCATGATCGCACTGGGAACTTTTGCGCTGGTTATCGGGCCCGGCCAGTTGCGGCAAGCGCAAGCACGGGACGCCAAAACTCTGTATCCGAGTATGGCTCCGCTGGATCAGTACCTGATCGGGGATCGAAACGCTGAGATTGCTCTGGCACGCACCGCGGCTCCGCCGTCTATCTCCCGCGATGCGAAAGTTCTGATCCTGGGGCCACACGGCTACGAAACCGCCGTCGCAGGCAAGAACGGCTTTGTCTGTGTGGTAGAACGCGCATGGATGAGCTCATTCGACAGTCCCGAGTTTTGGAACCTAAGAATCGGGGTCCGCTCTGCTTTAATCCGTCAGCCGCAAGATCTATTCTGCCACTCACTTTGAAGAGGACAGACCTGGTATTGGCTGGGCTGTCCAGCCGCGATTGAGAAACAGGAACTGCCGGAGCTCGAAGCTGGCGCGATGAGCTACATGATCGCCAAGGATGCGTATCTTACCGACGCGGGCAACCACAACATGGCCCCTCTTATGTTCTACACGCCGCTCGGTACGAGTGAGGGCGCGCAAATCTGGTGGACTCCTCAAATTGTGTATCGGAACCGTTCGCGTGCTCTCCGCTCTTACTGGCTCCAACGTACAAAGGCAACCCGAAACCGATGTATATGTTCATCATGACCAGTTTGGCGGAAACCAAATGGCCCGATCAACTTCCGGGCACAAACTGGGAGTACGGCGCCGACCTCAAGAAGGTCCGGGAACTCGCGGATTATTGGCAGAACGGCTATGACTGGCGTGCGCAAGAAGCCAAGATCAACCGGTTTGATCAGTTCACGACAGGAATTGAGTGCATACGGTTTTCGTACTTTGACCGCGAAGAAGGCAGCTTTTACAGAATCCAGTTGGGGCGCAGATTCGCCTGGCTCTTAGGCTCGGGTCCGGAGCGGTCCGCCAAGACGTTTACGCCTGATGGAACATAGATGGATGGCGAGTGGATACCATGCGAGTGCTGATCGTGGATGATGAGCGCCTGGCCCAAACGGCTTTGGCAAATATCCTGTCGGCAAGGAGCGACGTGGAGCATTTTGATTCGGCCGACGATACGAGCGAAGCGCTCGAGAAATTGGCCACGGACTCCTATGATGTTTTGCTTCTCGACATCAATATGCTGGACCTGTCGGGCACTGAACTATTAGACCAGCTTAGGGAACGAAACCGTCCGTTGCCGTCGATCGTGTTTGTAACGGCACACGTTGAAGACGCGGTCGCAGCCTTCGAGAGACACACCGTAGACTACGTGCTAAAGCCTTTCTCCAACGAAAGCATCAACGATGCCTTGGACCGGGCCTCTCGGAGAGCAAAGGGCGAGCGAGCCGCACAATTGATCGAAGCTTTACCGCAGTTGAAGAAGCTGTCTCGTACGGGTCACCCGATGATCGCAATCAAGGCCAAAGGAAGGATTCTCTTCATCAATCCTGGCGATGTGGTCGCAGTTCAAGCGGAGGGCAATTATGTGTCACTGCAGCGGGAATCGGACTCCTATCTGCTGCGCGAGTCCATCTCGATGGTGGCAGAAAAACTGAAGCCGTACGGATTCATCCGGATCCATCGATCTGCGCTGGTGAATACCTCGTTTGTGGTAGAGATCAAGCCGTACTCGACGGGAAAGTATGGTCTCCGCGTTAAAGGTGGGAAGGAATACGCAGTTACTCGCGGTTACAAGAAGAATCTCAAACCCCTCACAGAATTCCGGATCGGTAACGGTGCATTCCTGGCGGAATAGCCTATTTTGGGCCAGTCAGGCTGCTGCCAGTTCCAGGGTATGAGCGATAGTCACCCTTTCTATCACTCGCATTACGGTGTCTGCTCAGCGATAGCAACCAGTTCCTATCGCTCATGGCTTCCAGGACCTTTTGCAATCTTAGCTTTATCAATAGGTTAGAAAGCGGGCCGGAACGCCCCCATGAACATCGGCGCACCACATAAATTAAGGAGGCAGCTCCCTTCCCTCCCTGGCTTCGCCATCACTTCCTAGTTCGCGGGTCAAGCCTCCAAAATCAGTTCCCGGCGCACCGCTGCCGACTGGTTAAGCTAGAAGAAACTATCGAGAAATGCCGCCGCTTCATCCGAGATGCCGACGATTTTGTTCGTTGCCTGGCGATAGAATTTGAAATTGAGCTCGGTTTGCGGCTGGCCGTCATTCCAGTCGGTAAATTGTTTGAGTTCGCTCCGCCCCAGTGGCTTCTTCGCAAAAGCGTTGCTTTTGACGGCGATGCTAACGCGGGGCGTTTGACGGGCGACTCCGCTTTTCTTCGCGATTGCCTCGGCGGAAGTGATCGCGCCACGCGCGATGAGGCCTCGTCCGCCCTCGTTCTCGCTTGCGAAGACGAACACAGTATCGCCTTTGGCGATTTGCTTGCCGTGATACATCGTCTTCTGGGCGGTAAACACGAACGTTTTCGCCCGCAGATCGCGAACCTCGGCTTTAATGGCGAATGCCATGATTTTGTAAGAAGTGATTGAATTTAAACTCGATCCGGAATCGAGCACGCCAGTAGCACGGTCTGGACACTATCTTACCTTAAGCTGTGATGGTCATTGAGCATAAGAGGGAGTTCCGTCGAAAGGAATTTGCATACATAGTATGGTGAGGAAGACCCCGATCAATGCGCAAATGATGTCGGGTGAGTGCGAACATCAACAATCTCCCAAACGATGATAAATCTGCACGCATCCTGTCAGACTAACGGAATCGCAAAAGGCCTCCTTCACGTAGCGGCCTTCGGCTGAGTCTTTTTTCAGCAGGTCGATGAGATTTTGGAGAATCTCGGCAGACACCTTGGCATTACCGTAGCGGACTAGCATCTCGTAAAGGGTCTCGGCCCGTGCACGTAGATTCTCTATTACAGCGTCGCTGTCTTCGGTAAGAACGTTCAGCTCGGCAACCTTCTCTTCCTCGCGGTTAGTGTTGCTCGTCCGTTGGGGTTTAGTTCCCTCATTGGGCAAAAGACTCTTCGGTTGCAGCGAGCGTGATCAACGCTAGATCGGAAACGGCGGCAACAAAGCCGGCGTTCCGCGACGCTCTGAAATTTCGCAGATGCTTGATTCCCGCAGATGGGTTTTATGACTAGAAGCGGCTTGGAAAGGAAAAACAGCCGTACGGTTTTACGGTAAACGAAGGACGTTGTTAAAAAGCTGTCAGTAAATAGGCTGGCATGGTGATAGCATCGGTTTCGTATTTTGGGAGACCCCTGTTCGAACCTGCATCTGTCGAGGTGAATTTCGATGGGTATTCATGTAGTGAAATTAGGGGAGAATCTGTCTCGAATCGCACACCACTACGGGGTGAGATACTGGGCCAACATTTATCTGGCTGGTGAAAATGACGACTTGCGCTCCAAGCGCTCCAATCCGAACTTGATCTGTCCCGGCGACAAGGTCGTGATTCCCAGCAAGGAATCCATTGCTCGGCTGGAAACCCGCGCCGAAGTCAACTACGTTTTGCCCAAGCTATTCACACAGTCCACCATCGATCTCTGCTGGCAAGCGTGCGCCGAAATGCTCTATTGCTGGAAGTACCAGACCGGCAATGCCGAAGAAGAATTCAAGAGGAAGCTGGGAGCGGATTATAACAGGCCGGGCGGCCTAAATATGGCGGACCGCAAAACAGTGCTTCCGAAGCTAGGAATGACTTGGGCAAGTGTCGCCAGTGTCAACGAACTCCACGAAATTTTGGCTGTGAGGGGGCCTCTTTTTGTGGCGGAAACTAATGGAAACGTCCACGCTCAGGTCCTGACCGGCTACAATCTGATGACTGTCGAATGGTATCTCCTCGACCCGCTTGGCAAGGGGATGAGGATTGATTTCGATACTTCCGGCGCGGTCACAGGCGGCAGTATAGGTCAAGCGACACTCGCCAACATGTCGCGCAAGCGACCGATCAACTCGATGGTCCTCGACCCCTTGATGTTTGGATACCGTTAGGCGGCGGCGTACGTGATTCCGATGAAATCCTCCATAGCCCGAGTCAGCTTCGGTCCTTTTGCTGACTGCCGTTAACACGGAAACATTCCGCGTTCCGTAAATTGTTTCATAGGCGAGTAACTCTTCTGTGTCGGACTCTATCGCCGACTTGGTTGGAGGAAAAGGGAGTCCCAACAAGCGTTTATTTGCTGGCCTTGTTCTGATCTGCTTTGCCGCTGTCAGCGGAAAAACCTTAGACTTGGGATATGATTTGTTCTTCGTTGGAATCTCACTTCGGAGCAAGAATTCCTAGCTCTGTCGCTTGCAGATGCCGCAGCGCTTCTCCACCCGAGCCGGCTATACCTCGTAGCTTAACCATCACATTCTGCCGAAGTGGGGGGACAAAGTGATTGCGGAAGTGAAGCCTTACCCCGTAGAACAAATGGCTCAAGAGCCTCGATGCTGCGCCCAAAACGAAGTCACACATCAATGGAGTCTTCGGTCAAGTGTCCGCGTGCGCCATGCTGTGGGAGCACGTTGAGCCGGGGATCAATCGATCAATCCCAGCAGTTGAGAAGAATCGTCAGGTGGACATCGACAGCCTATATTTCTCAGGCTGGCGGTCGAAGGTTTGCTTGCATCCCGCACAACAGAAGTAGACATCGCTTCCTTTGTGCGCGGATCTGTATTTCGCTGCACTCACATTCACCAACATGCCGCAGACCGGGTCGCGGGCTTCGTTATTCGGCGCTGGCGGATGCAAGACTGGCAGGTTCAGAACTGGCAAGTTCAAGGCTGCTAACTTGCTCTCAGGCTCTGCAACTGCTTTCGATCGAGTACCTTTTAGCTGGATGATCTCGGCAAGAATGCTCACCGCGATTTCTTCGGGCGAGGCCGCGTGGATATCGAGGCCGGCTGGTGCGTGGATCTGGCTCACTCGGTCGGAGGGAACGCCCGCTTCGCGCAGATATTCGATCACCTTCTGAGCCTTGACCTTGCTGGCCACGAAAGCAACATACGCGGCGTTGGTTCTTGCTGCCTGTTCGAGCGCTTCCTCGTCACTTTCTCCCTGGGTCGACACCACCATGAAAGTGTCGCGCGTAGTCCGATGCCCGTTCAAATTCAGTTCACTCAAATTCGATTCCGTCTGCAGCAGGTCCACATCCGGGAACTGCCCCCGGTCAGCGCCGGGAGCAACTACAGAGACTCTGTAGCCGATGGCTTTGCCCAGCCGGGCAAGCGTTTGCGCGATGGGAGAGCGTCCAAAAATCAGGATGTGCGGCTTCGGCAGGACGGGCTCGATGTAGATATCCAAGGTGCCTCCGCTATGACAATTCATGGTGTAGTCGACAATTCCATCCTCTGGCGCGGCCATGGGACTGATCCGCACCAGGCGCGGCTTTCCATCGGTCAGTGCTTTCAACGCTTCCTTGATCACCACCGGTTGAGCACAGCCACCGCCGATCCAGCCCCACATCTTTCCATCCGAGAAAATAATCGCCTTGTCGCCCGGCTTACCGGAAATGGGAGCCTGGAAGCGCACCACGGAAGCCGTGACGAACGGTTCACCCTTTGCCAATAATTCGGCCGCTTTGTTCAAGAACTGATCAAACATGTTTCACCACGCTATGTGTGCTATAGATGCCTCTCCAGCGCCAGCAGGCTCTCCAGATTGTGGGCGGGAGCGAAGACATCGATGTACGGCAGGGCCGCGCTCATCCCGGCGGTAATTGGCTGATAGTCTTTCAGGCCCAGCAGCGGATTCAACCAAATGAGCCTGCGCACCCGCCGCTTCACGGCGCCCAATTCCGCGGCCAGTGCACTGGGCTCTCCGGTATCCCAGCCGTCACTCAAAATCAGAAACGAAGTATCCCTGGATCGCAACTTTCGGCCGTGGAATTGGTTGAACTCTCGAAGCGATGCGCCGATGTTGGTGCCGCCGGACCAGCCAGCGGGCTGCTGCGACAGCGCCTGTAGCGCCTCCTGCAGAAGTTGTGCGCGGAGCAGACTTGTGATTTCGACAAGACTGGTGCTGAACAGAAACGTATCGGCGCGCTGAAAATGTTTCTGCAAAGCGTAGAGAAATTTCACCAGAAACGAACTGTACGGGCTCATCGAGCCGCTGATGTCGAGCAAGGTAACCAGTCGGTGCGGGCGGAGTTTCCTTACGCGGTATCGCAAATTCATGGGTTCGCCACCGCGGCTGATGCTTCGCCGGATTGTCCTTCGCAAGTCCAGCTGCCCTCTCGATGTTCCGATTCGCCGCCTTCGCTGCAACCGACGGCTCATTTGCTTGAACAAGCGAAGGGCAATCTGCTCCAGCGTAGCCATGTCACTTTGAGGCAGAGTTGAGACATCCGCCTTGCTGAGCCGCTCGCGGGTGCTAGCTCCGGTGACAGCCAGCCCTCCGTCTTCTTCGGACGAAACCTGAATGTCGAGACCGGTTGACATCAGCGGACTCTGGTCTCGTCTGTCCATGCCGGAAGAGCCTTTCTTCTTGGGATGTGTCTTACGGTTCAATGACCGCCCGGGTTTCCAAAATGCTTGAAAACATTCTTCGAAAAGATCCCAGTCGTCTTTCGACGAACACAAGGTGGAGCGCAAACCGAACTTCAGATCTTGCTCGTTGGTCACCCCGAGGGCTGCGGCCGCCTCCAGCGCACCGAGAGCGCCTTGCACGCCAGCGGGAAGGCCCTTCTCGCGTGCAAAACGGCAGAACTCGACAATAGTTCTAGCCGTGATGCTCGATTGTTGGGTTGAATCCATAACTGGTTCTCGCCTAGCTCACTCGCTTACTATCGGAAAGCAGGTTCCTCAGGGGCTAAAAGCCTGCATTTTTCTGCTTCTGGGCCGCCAACCGCCTGGATGAAACCGAACCGTACTCAAGATCGATCTGAGCCGGCGTGCCCTAAGTTCTTTCAGTCGCCTGTGCCAGAAGTTTTTCCAGGCCGGCAGTTCTGATCTTCAAGTCGTCTTCAACCGATTTGGAGATGCAACCGAGGGTCTCTTCGATGGCTGCCTGATCCAGTCGCAGTTTGCCCAATGCGGCCAAGGCCTCGGCACAATCCAAAGTCTCCGCCACTCCGGGAGGTTTACTCAAGTTAAGCCCCCTCACCGACTGCACGTATCCCACCACCTGCCGGGCTAACTCCTCCTCGATGTGCGGCAACCGGGTGAGCACAATCTTCATTTCCTTCTCCAGATTCGGATAGTCAATCCACTGGTACAAACATCTCCGCTTGAGAGCGTCGCCCAGCTCGCGGCTGCGATTAGAAGTTAGAACTACATAAGGAACATGCTTAGCATGGATCGTGCCCATCTCTGGAATAGTGATCTGGTAGTCGGAGAGTAGTTCGAGCAGGAATGCCTCGAACGCCTCGTCGGCGCGGTCGATTTCGTCGATCAGAAGTACAGGCGCAGCGTCTTCCACAAGAATGGATTGCAGCAAAGGCCGCTCCAGAAGAAACTCCCGGCTGAAAATGTGCTTTTCTCTTTCCTCGACTGTTTTGTCCGATCCTTCTTCAATCTTGATGGCCAGCAGCTGCTTCTGATAATTCCACTCGTAGACCGCGGAGCTTACGTCCAGCCCTTCGTAACACTGCAATCGGATCAAACGAGTGCCCAGGAACGCGGCCAGCACCTTGGCGACTTCAGTTTTCCCAAGGCCCGCATGTCCTTCGACGAGAATTGGTTTGCGCAGCTTGCTGACGAGGTAAAGCGCCGTGGCTAGCGACCGGTCGGCAACGTAGCCCAGGCGCCCGAATCCCGAGACGATCGCATCGACATCTTGGTTGGCCGCACCGGGAGGAGGAATTCGGGACGTGCCCATGGTAGTAACTTTGACCGCGCGTTTACTTGCTCAGGACCCACCCTCAGGATTTCCGCGAAACAATCCCTTCGTCGCCTGCCAGGCCAGCGACGTGGCCTTTATAGGCTTGACCTCGGTTCCGCCCGCTTGCTCAGCGGAATCGCCAGCTTCCTTCAACCGGGCCTGAAAGTTCTTAATGAACACCCCAAACATGATATTCGAGACTTCTGTAATAACCCGCGAGCCCATCTGCGCCAGAATCCCCACGACGCCGATTTCGGACACACTCGTGACCTCTGTGCCGCCGTTCTCCAGCGCTCGAAGCTTTCCGGTCATCCGCATGGAGGCGCTCCCGCGCCCGCGCACATCCTGGCCCTTGCCCAGAATCTCGATCTCGTGGTTCTCCGCGTCCAAGTGCACGACCTGCACTTCACCGTTATAGTCGGTGACGCTGGGCCCCACCTTTACTTTGATCGTGCCTTTGTAGGTCTTCTCATCCACCTGCTCGGTGATCTGCGCGCCGGGCACACAGGTCGCAACCTTGCGGGGATCGCTGAGGAAGGCCCACACTTTCGCGATCGGCTCCGGCACGTCGAACGTCTTTTCAATCTTCAGCGCCATAGGCTTAGCTCGTGACGCCTTTCTCCTGTAGAACCTTCCACAGTTTCCAGGGCGTAATCGGCATATCGATGTGCTTTACCCCGAGGTGGGAGAGCGCGTCGACAACGGCGTTCACAAAAGCGGCCGGCGAGCCCACGTTAGGAGATTCTCCCACTCCCTTCGCGCCGAAAGGATGATGCGGAGACGGGGTGCAGGTCTTGTCCGTCTCCCAGTGCGGAGTTTCAACTGCGGTCGGAAGCAGGTAGTCCTGAAAACTTCCGCCCTGAATATTTCCGCTCTCGTCGTAGTCGATTTGCTGCATGAACGCGATGGCCAACCCCTCGGTGAGGCCGCCGTGAATCTGGCCTTCCACGATCATGGGATTGATGATATTTCCGCAGTCGTCTACCGCGACAAACCGTCGGACCTTGACTTCGCCGGTGCCTTTGTCGATATCCACCACGCACACATAGGTGCCGAACGGGAAAGTGAGATTGGGTGGATCGTAATAATCGACGGCTTCCAATCCCGCTTCGAGGCCGGGAGGAATGTTCGTGTATGCGGCGAAAGCGATTTCCTGAATCGTCTTGGATTTGCTGGGAGCGCCTTTTACGTAGAACTTACCCGGCTCCCATTCCAGATCGTTCTCGTTGCATTCCAGCAAATACGCCGCGATCTTTTTCGCTTTGTCGCGAATCTTGCGAGCTGCGATTGCGGTTGCGGCGCCCGAGGTCGGAGTGCTTCGACTGGCATAGGTTCCCAGGCCGTAGGGAGCGGTGTCTGTGTCTCCTTCTTCGATGGTTACGTCGGCAGCAGGAATTCCAAGTTCCTGCGCGACGATCTGAGCATAAGTCGTCTCGTGCCCCTGGCCCTGGCTCTTGGTTCCCATGCGGGCCATAGCTTTGCCTGTGGGGTGAATGCGGATCTCGCAACTGTCGAACATTTTGATACCAAGGATATCGAAGCTGTGCGCTGGACCCGCGCCCACGATTTCGGTAAAGCTCGAGATCCCGATGCCCATGAGTTCGCCTTTCTTGCGTTTCTCCGACTGTTCTTTGCGAAGTTGCCGGTAGCCGATCTTCTCCAGAGCGAGGTTCATCGCCGCTTCATAGTTCCCGCTGTCATAGGTCCAGCCCAGCGACGACTTATAAGGAAACTTCTCCGCCGGGATGAAGTTCTTGCGGCGAAGTTCGGCCGGATCCATCTTCAGGTCCAGTGCCAGCACGTCCACTGCTCTCTCGATCAAGTACGCCGCCTCGGTCACGCGAAACGAGCAGCGGTAGGCGATGCCTCCCGGTGCTTTGTTGGTGTAAACCCCGTCGACTTCGCAGAACGCCTGGCCATATTCATAGGAGCCGGTGCAAATGCTAAACAATCCCGCGGGAAACTTAGTGGGCTGAGCCGCGGCGTTGAATGCGCCATGGTCGGCGAGCGTCTTCACGCGTAGGGCCTGCATCTTGCCGTCTCGGTCGGCAGCGATCTCGGCTGTCATGTGATAATCGCGGGCAAAACCGGTCGACTGCAGATTCTCCGAGCGCGTCTCAATCCATTTCACGGGCACACCAAGAGTGAGGGACGCGACGATGGCACAAACGTAGCCGGGATAAACTGGAACCTTGTTGCCAAAGCCGCCGCCGATATCTGGCGAAATGACTCGGATATTGTTCTCCGGAATGCCGCCGACCAAAGCAAAAACAGTTCGGTGGGCATGGGGAGCTTGCGAAGTCATGTAGACCGTGAGCCGACCGGTGGCGCGGCTGAAGTCGGCTACGCAGCCGCAGGTTTCGAGTGGCGCGGGATGACAGCGCGGGAAAAAGGCGTGCACGCTGGCCTTTACTTCCGCCTTCTGAAAAACCTGCTCGGTCGCCTGCCGGTCACCCACTTCCCAGTGGAAGATATGGTTGTCCTTCTGCTCGCGGTCTTCGCGAAGCAGGGGAGCGTCGGCGTCGAGAGCCTTGTGCGGATCCACCAGCACTGGCAGCTCTTCATATTCCACTTCCACCAATTCGGCCGCATCGGCGGCAGCGTAGCGATCTTCCGCAACGACGAACGCCACCTCCTGCGATTGAAACAGAACCTTGCCGGTCGCCAGCACCATTTGTTTGTCATAGGAAAGTGTGGGCATCCACGCGAGGTTGGCTTTGGCCAAATCTTCCCCGGTTATGACTGCCAGCACTCCCTGCACCGCCTTGGCCTTTTCCGTGTTGATGCTTCTGAGCCGGGCGTGGGCATACGGACTGCGCACCAGTTGTCCATAAACCATGCCAGGCAACTGAACATCGTCGACGTAATTGCCTTTGCCCTGGATGAATCGCAAATCTTCCTTGCGTTTGATGGAATGGCCCATGCCGCCGATTTCAGGAGATGTCTTGTGGATCACTTTGCCACTCCTTCCGCCACCTTGGTCTCGATCCCGGCATTCGCCATCTTGGCCGCTGCATATTGCACCGCGCCTACGATGTTCTGGTAACCCGTGCAGCGGCACAAGTTGCCGGAAATTCCCCGGCGAATCTCTTCCTCGCTGGGATTGGGATTGTTATGCAGAAGCGCATACGACGACATCAGCATCCCGGGAGTGCAGAAGCCGCATTGCAAGCCGTGTTCCTGCTTGAATCCTTCCTGCAGCGCGTGCAATTGGCCGCTCGCGCTCGCCAGACCCTCGACCGTGAGAATCTCTGCGCCATCGGCTTGTACGGCGAACATGGTGCACGACTTGACCGTTTTGCCGTTGAGCACCACTGTACATGCGCCGCAATGGCTGGTGTCGCAGCCGATGTGGGTGCCCGTCAGCTGCAAAGTTTCACGGATGAAGTGGACCAGCAAAAGCCGCGGCTCGACCGCAGCTTCCCTTTCACGTCCGTTCACCTTCACAGTAATCAATTGTTTTCTTGCCATCGCCAGTTCCTCGTTCAAGTTCCAGAGACTCCATGGAAACTACGTGCCCGCCCTCTCAGCGGCACGGGCAAGAGCCCGCTTCGCCAGCTCCTTGACGAGCCCTTTCTTGTACTCCGCCGGACCGCGCAAATCCGAACTGGGTTGCGCTGCATCGGCCGCCAACTGCGCAGCCTGCAGGATGTTTGCCTCATCGAGTTTTTGCCCGCGGAGAAAGTCTTCCGCCTGCTGCGCCTTAATTGGCGTTGGGCCGACATTCGTCAAACCGATGCCTACTTTCTGCACGATGCCGTTGCCATCGAGCGTCACCTGAACAGCGACA
>Ga0307474_10003151_pt1 | contig 11888 bp, 10 predicted proteins | sample atmos_gasesECM1C_2_FD_203312 | JGI IMG/M metagenome (GOLD analysis project Ga0307474, IMG submission 203312) | Hardwood forest soil microbial communities from Morgan-Monroe State Forest, Indiana, United States - atmos_gasesECM1C_05 | ecosystem: Environmental > Terrestrial > Soil > Temperate... | reverse complement strand
CAGGCGGGGTAAAATCGAGCTTCGAGTCGTCCCTCTGCGGCGCCGCGGACGGTTGACCTTCACATTTCAGCGGTATTGGTACTAGTGCGGCGGCGTAGCACGAACTTCGGAAAGTGGTGCACCAGGAATGAACATCGCGACGACCAGGGGGGTGGCGAAGACCTCGCTCTCCCTGCCCAACATTCTGACCTATGCCAGGATTGCCGCCATCCCGGTGGTCGTGGGCTGTATCTATGTGCAGTCCATCATGGACGGCCCGCTCTGGCTCAGGTGGGTGGCGCTGGCTGTGTTCCTCGCCGCCGCGGTCACCGACTTCCTCGACGGCTATTATGCGCGGATCTGGGACCAGCAATCGGCATTCGGGCGGATGCTCGATCCGATCGCTGACAAGCTGCTGGTGGCCTCGTGCCTGTTAATGCTCGCCGCCGACGGCATTATCCATGGCTGGACGCTGTGGGCAGCGATCGTGATCCTGTGCCGAGAAATTCTGGTCTCGGGCTTGCGCGAATACCTCGCCGCACTGCGCGTCAGCGTGCCCGTCACCAAGCTTGCCAAATACAAGACCACGATTCAGCTGGTGGCGATCGGATTTCTGCTTGCGGGCGAAGCCGGCGACCAGGTCATCCCGTTCACCACCCAGGTCGGCATATCGTTGCTGTGGATTTCCGCGATTTTCACGATCTATACCGGCTGGGACTATTTCCGAGCCGGCATCCATCACCTCATGAAGGAGGATGAGGGATGAAGGTGAAATATTTCGCCTGGGTCCGCGAGCGGGTCGGCAAATCCGAAGAAACCGTCGAGCCGCCGGAAAGCGTGCGGACGATCGAGGACCTGATGGCGTGGCTTGCCCGACGCGGCGAGACTTACGCCCATGCCTTCGAAACGCCAAAGGTGATCCGCGCGGCGATCGACCATGCCCATGTCAGACCGGACGCCGCCATCGCCGGCGCCCGGGAGATTGCGTTCTTTCCGCCGATGACCGGCGGCTAATCCATTTCGGGCTCGCCACACCTCATGACCGCCAACGTCACTATTCGAATCCAGGAGGCCGATTTCGACATTGCGCGTGAGATATCCGCTCTCACGAAGGACCGCACCGATATCGGCGCGGTCGTGAGCTTTTCCGGCATTTGCCGGGGCAGCGACGGCGGGAGCCCAATCGCGGCCCTGACGCTCGAGCACTATCCCGGCATGGCGGAAGCGGAAATCGCACGGCACGTCGAGACTGCGATGTCGCGCTGGCCCTTGACCGGCGTGAGCGTGATTCACCGCGTCGGCCGCATCGCGCCCGGCGAAAATATCGTGCTTGTACTGACCGCTTCGGTGCATCGGCAGGCAGCGTTTGCGGGCGCGGAATTCCTGATGGATTACCTGAAGGCCAACGCGCCGTTCTGGAAGCGCGAGGAGAGTGGCCGCCGCACAAGTTGGGTCGAAGCCCGCCACCACGACGACGAGGCCGCGGCGCGCTGGACCAAACCCTGATGGCCAAGGTCCGGATGGCGAAGCGCGTCAAATCACCCGCAAAGCGTTCCCGCGCCGCATCGAAACTCACCGAGGTCAAATCGGACGAACTGGTGACGCTGCTCGATTTCGTCCGTTTCGCGGCAAGCCGCTTTGTCGAGGCGAAACTGACTTTCGCCCATGGCACGACCGACCCCGCTGCGGAAGCGGCATTTTTGGTTTGCGAGACGCTTTACCTTCACCCCGACCAGTTCAACGCCTTCGCGAACGCGCGGGTCACCGCGCGCGAGGCCAAATCGATCCTTGACCTGATCGCGCTGCGCATCGCCTCGCGAAAACCGGCCGCCTATCTCGTCAACAAAATCTACATGCGCGGTCTACCCTTCCATGTCGATGAGCGGGTGATCGTCCCGCGCTCCTATATCGGCGAGTTGCTGGATTCGCATTTCGGCGGGCGCGACGGCGAACCGGGCGCGTTGATCGAAGACGCGGACGCGGTGGAAAGCGTGCTCGATCTCTGCACCGGTTCGGGCTGTCTTGCCGTTCTTGCCAGCCGGACCTTTCCGAACGCGAAGATCGACGCCGTCGACATTTCCGCAGATGCGCTCGAGGTCGCCGCGCGCAACGTGGCCGATTACAATCTTCAAGATCGGGTGATGTTGCACCGCGGTGACCTATTTGGCCCGATCGGCGACAAACGCTACGACTTGATCATTTGCAATCCGCCCTACGTCGATGCCGAAGGCATGGCCGCATTGCCGCTTGAATGCCGTGCCGAACCAAAGCTTGCCTTCGCGGGCGGCGCCAACGGGCTCGATGTCATCAGCCGCATGCTAAGCGAAGCCAGGCGTCATTTGACGCCCGAAGGCGGGCTGTTGTGCGAGGTCGGCCGCTGCCGGCCCGCGCTCGAGGCAGCCTACCCCCTGACCGAATTCCTGTGGCTTGATACGGAGGATTCCGAAGGCGAAGTATTCTGGATCTATCGCCGATCTCTGAACTTTCAGATGAACTTGAAGAATCCCGCGGCAAATCCTTCAAAACCCCCGCATTGATCGCAAAACAATCCGCTCGTGGTATTCCAGACCTGAAACTGCTAGCTTGGCGGCCAACAGCCATATCCCAAAACTTCAAGAGGCCCCCATGCTGGACAAGAGCCCACGCGCCAATGCCGTCAACGTCCCCAACGACCTGGCCGCGCACTGGATGCCATTCACCGCCAACCGGGCCTTCAAGAAGGCGCCGCGGATGCTCGCCGGCGCCAAGGGCATGCATTACATCACGACCGACGGACGCAACATCCTCGACGCTGCCGCCGGTATGTGGTGCACCAATGCGGGGCATGGCCGCGAGCAGATTTCCGAGGCCATCGCGAGGCAAGCCGCTGCGCTCGACTATGCGCCGCCGTTCCAGTTCGGCATCCCGCAGGCATTCGAACTCGCCACTCGCGTCGCCGACCTCGCGCCGGCCGGGCTCGATCACGTGTTCTTCTGCAATTCCGGATCGGAAGCCGTGGACACCGCGCTCAAGATCGCGCTGGCCTATCATCAGGTCGCAGGTCAAGGCAGCCGTACCCGTCTGATCGGCCGCGAGCGCGGCTATCACGGCGTCGGATTCGGCGGCACCTCGGTCGGCGGCATCGTCAACAACCGCCGACTATTCGGAACGCTGCTCGCCGGCGTCGATCATCTGTCTCACACCTATGACCGCGAGAAGCAGGCCTTCAGCAAGGGCGAGCCGGAATATGGCGCGCATTTGGCCGAGGAACTCGAGCGTCTGGTCAACCTGCACGGCGCAAACACCATCGCCGCCGTCATCGTCGAACCGATGGCGGGATCGACCGGCGTCATCCCGGCGCCGAAGGGCTATCTGACGCGGCTGCGCGAGATCACCCAGAAGCACGGTATTCTCCTGATTTTCGACGAAGTCATCACCGGCTTTGGTCGCCTCGGTTTCGCGTTTGCCGCCGAACGCTACGGCGTGCTGCCGGATATGATCACCTTTGCCAAGGGCGTCACCAATGGTGCCGCCCCGATGGGCGGCGTCGTCGTGCGCGACACCATCCACGACGCCTTCATGAAAGGCCCGGAACATGTCATCGAGCTGGCCCATGGCTATACCTATTCGGCCCATCCGCTGGCCTGTGCCGCAGGGCTTGCGACACTGGAAATCTACCGTGAGGAGAAGCTGTTCGAGCGTGCCCGCGCGCTGGAGCCCAAATTCATCGACGCCGTGATGTCGCTGAGAAACGAGCCCAACGTGCTGGACATCCGCACCGTCGGGCTGACGGCCGGGATCGACCTTGCCCCGCGCGCCGACCAGGTCGGAAAACGAGGCTTCGACGGGCTGAACAGCGCGTTCTTCGATCACGACCTGATGCTGCGGATCGCCGGCGATACCCTCGCCCTGACCCCGCCTTTGATCGTCAGCGAAGACCAGATCGGGGAGATCGTCGAGAAGGTGGCCAAGGTGATCCGCGCGGTGGCCTGACTGCGGCCGGTTCCCGGTGGATGAAAAATAACAACATTTGTCCGGCGAATCAGCAATGGTGATAGGATCGGTGACCGCTTCAATCAGAAGTGGGCGCCGCGTCGGGGGGACGTTCGCTAGATGATTCGCATTTCCACGATTTTCATCGCGATCTGCATGGTGCTGGTCGCGGCGTCCTTGGGCCTGGTTCTGTATTCGGTCGCAGGAATCAGCGGAACGGAATCGGCGATCGTTGCGCTCACCGCGCTGACTTTCCTGATCCTTTACAATGCCGTATCGATGCGGCTTCGCGACCGAACCGACGTCGGCAGCCAGATCGCGGATCTGTCGCGCGGCACCGCCGATCTTGCCCGACAGGTCGCCGAATTCGGCCGCCGGCTCGCCGCGGTCGAAGGCCGCCTCGCTTCGGCCAATGCCGCGAGTGCAGACCGCATTCAGGCGGTCGCCGGGGAGATCAGCGAACTCGGGGGACTCGTCAAACAGCTCGCGGTCTCGGTTGCGAGCCACGACGACATCCTGTCTGCGCCCGTTCCGGCCAACAAGGCGGAGAACGAACCACAGGAGCAACCGCCTGCGGCCGCAAACGGAGCGACCACGGCGCTGGCGCCGCCGGTCAGCGCGGTCAGCAAATCTGGCTCATCACGTGGCGAAGCCCAAACCCTTGCCGCCGTGAAGGCTGCGATCGAGGAAAACCGGCTCGAAATCTACCTGCAGCCGATGGTGACCTTGCCGCAACGCAAGGTTCGTTTCTATGAAGCCGTGACGCGGATTCGTGACGAGAACGATCAGATTGTTCCGGCCGAAGATTTCATCCGCGTTGCGGAAGCTGCCGGACTGATCGGGCGGATCGATCACATGGTGATGCTGCGCTGTGTGCAGGTGCTTCGCCGGCTGATGGTGCGCAACAAGGACGTCGGCGTGTTTTGTAACCTGGCCGCGGCGACGCTCGGCAATCCCGTTACGTTCACCCAATGCCTTGATTTCCTCGAAGCCAACCGCGCGCTGGCGCCCTCGCTTATCATCGAATTCAAGCAGGCGGCGTTCCGCAAGCTCGGCCCGACGGAGAGCGAACATCTCGCGGCGCTGGCGCAGCGCGGCTATCGCTTCTCGATCGATCACATCACCGATCTTCGGATCGAACCGCGCGAGCTCGCCGACCGCGGTGTCCGCTTCATCAAGGTCCCCGCCGCGCTGCTGCTCGATCCGAAGCGGTCTTCGACGTCGGACATTCACCCCTCCGACCTCTCGGACCTGCTCGGTCGCTTCGGCATCGACTTGATCGCCGAACGGATCGAGGGCGAACGCGCCGTTGTGGATCTGCTCGACTACGACGTGCGGTTCGGCCAGGGATTTCTGTTTGCACCACCTCGTCCGGTGCGCCCTGAGGCCGCGACTGCCAATGGCGCCGTTCACCCGAACAGGGCTCAGGAAACCAATGGCTCCGGCAAGCCTGTGATCGAGCCGGCTCGCACAACCGGCAACGCCGCGCTGGCGCGCCGCGCCGCCGGCCCCGTCTGACTGGCCACATGACGGCGCTGAGATTTGCCGAAAGGCTGCGCGACGTCGTTGGCGGCGCGGAGGTCCTGCTCAGCGACATCTGGGGCGTGGTTCACAACGGCCTCGCGGCATTCCCGGATGCCTGCCAGGCCCTTTACAACTTTCGCCAGCAGGGCGGCACCGTTATCCTCATCACCAACGCGCCGCGACCTGCGGATTCGGTGCAGCGGCAATTGCGAAAGCTCAAGATTGCGGACGAGATCTGTGACGCGATCGTCAGTTCGGGCGATCTCACTCGGCATTTCGTCGCCGACCACCCCGGTCAGAAGATGTTCTGGATCGGGCCGGAGCGCGACAGTTCGATCTATCGTGGGCTCGATCCGATTCTCGCGCCGCTGGAACAAGCAGATTACATCGTCTGCACCGGCCTGTTCGACGATGAAACGGAATCGGCGGAAAATTATCGCGCGATGTTGCTGCAGGCGCGCGAGCGCAGGCTGACCCTGGTCTGCGCCAATCCGGACATCGTCGTCGAACGCGGCGACCGGCTGATCTATTGCGCAGGCGCGGTCGCAGAACTCTATCTCGAACTCGGCGGTGAGGTGATTTTTTACGGCAAGCCGCACCGGCCGATCTATGAGCGCGCCATTGCGTTGGCCTCGGAACGCCGCGGCCATGCGGTCGATCTCAAGGACGTCCTTGCGATCGGAGATTCCGTGCGGACGGATCTGGCCGGCGCCCAAGGCTTCGGGATCGATTGCCTGTTCATAACTCGCGGCATTCATTCCGAAGAATTCGAAGGGATCGACCAGCTGGACCCGGCTTCAGTTAGGGAATTGTTCGGCCATCCGCCGCGCGCACTGATGCGAGAATTGCGCTGGTAGCGCTGCCGTTTCCCTGACGCTGCGCAAGGCGCGGCTCTTCGCGGCGTGGCGCGCTGTTGATCCTCAATGCATCCTTCCTTGGGAGGCGGGTCCCGGCCCTGCGATACAGCGTAGAGGCTCCACCACGTCCGGGACAGGAGCGCGCGTGTCTTAAGCGTTCGCCAGATCTGGGAACACGGCTTCGATCTTGGTCTTCAGCGTCGCGGCGTTGAAGGGCTTGACGATGTAGTTGTTCACACCAGCCTTCTTGGCGGCGATAACGTTCTCGGTCTTGGACTCCGCCGTAATCATGATGAACGGGGTGGTGGCGAGATTGGGATCGGCCCGGACTTCCCTGAGCAGGTCGTATCCGGTCATCGGTTCCATGTTCCAATCGGAGATCACGAGCCCGTATTTCTTGCCGCGCATCTTGTTCAGCGCCTGCGATCCGTCACTGGCGTCATCGATATTCTCGAAGCCAAGCTGTTTGAGGAGATTTCTGATGATGCGAATCATGGTGTTGTAGTCATCGACCACCAGAACCGACATCGACAAATCCACCGCCATCTTCAATCCCCTGCGCAACCGCAACAATCTTTGAACGTCTGCCGCGACTTAGAGTCGCTTCGCACACCGCTGCAAGGACTACCATCAAGCCATTAAACAGCCCGTTAACCCGCTACCGTCCCGAAATGGGGCTGAGGGCGATGAAAGTCCCCAAAGCGTCCAGCTTGACTTCATCAGTTTCCCCAAGTCACGGTCCCGGCGCCCAATTAGAAATCGTAGAATTCCCAAGATGGCGGCTGACTTTACGGTGATAGGCGATTCCACCCCTGCGGCGGCGATTCCGAAGGGAATGGTGGTGGCGATGGGCAATTTCGACGGCGTCCATCTCGGCCATCGCGCCGTGATCGAGGCGGCGCTTCGAATGGGACGGGCGCATGACAAGCCGGCGATGGCGGTGACATTCGAACCGCACCCCCGCAGCTATTTCAGCCCGAACACCCCGCAATTCCGGCTGACTGACGAGACCGCGAAACTGCGGCTTTTGGCCGGAACCGGGCTCGCCGGCGCCGTGGTGATGACATTCGACAAGCACCGCGCCGAGACCACGGCGCAAGATTTTATTCACCATGATCTCATCGAGCGGCTCGGAATCAGCGGCATTGCCGTGGGCTACGATTTTCATTTCGGCAAGGGCCGGGTCGGCTCGCCGAGTCTCCTGGTTTCGCAAGCGCCACGTCTTGGCATCGAGGTAGACGTGCAAGCGCATGTCGATATCGCCGAACGGCCGGTCTCCTCGAGCGCGATCCGCATGGCGCTCACTGAGGGACAAATCGAGGAAGCCACCGCCATGCTGAGCGGCCCCTGGTTCGTCACCGGCCAGGTGATCCATGGCCAAAAGCGCGGCCGCGACCTCGGTTATCCCACCGCCAATATCCGCCTCGACAAGAATTGCGGCCTCAAGCACGGCATTTACGCCGTGCGGGTCGGGCTCGGCGAAAGGCGCTTCGAAGGGGTAGCAAGTTTTGGCCGCCGCCCGACCTTCGACAATGGCGCCCCGCTCCTGGAGATCTTCCTGTTCGATTTCGATGGCGACCTCTACGGAGCCACTCTCGATGTTGCGTTCATCGCTTTCATTCGCGATGAATTGAAGTTTGACAGTATCGAGACGCTGATCCGCCAGATGGATGACGACTCAGCCCGCGCCCGCGCAAGCCTCGCCGCGGCACCGGGAGCATTTCCAAAGCTCGGCATCGTCGGCTGACCTCCTCCCACCCCTCGGCGGGGCTTTGCGATTCCCGCGCCCGGCTGCTATGGAGACCCCCATGTTTGCGCAGCGCACCATAGGGATTAGCGGCCCGGCTTCCGCCTGAGCTTCGGCTTACGCGCAAGACCGGGGATTTTACGTTCACCCGCGAAGCGAATCGCGTCTTTCCGCTTGAGCCCGATTTCAGAGCCCTCATGTCCGAAAAGCCACAGAAGTCCGAAGCCAAAGACTATTCCAAAACCCTGTTCCTGCCGCAGACGGAATTCCCGATGCGGGCCGGCCTCCCCCAGCGCGAGCCCGAAATCCTCAAGACCTGGTATGGAATCGGCCTCTACGAGCGCTTACGCAAATCGTCCGCCGGGCGGGCCAAATTCGTGCTGCATGACGGCCCGCCCTATGCCAACGGCAACATCCATATCGGGCACGCGCTCAACAAGATCCTCAAGGACGTCGTGACCAAGAGCCAGCAAATGCTGGGCTTTGATTCCAACTACGTGCCCGGCTGGGACTGCCATGGCCTGCCGATCGAATGGAAGATCGAGGAAGAGAACTATCGCTCCAAGGGCAAGGCGAAGCCGGACTTCCGCGATTCCACGGCGATGGTCGCCTTCCGGAAAGAGTGCCGCGCCTATGCCACGCACTGGCTCAACGTTCAGCGCGAGGAATTCAAGCGGCTCGGCATCATCGGCGACTGGGACCACCCTTACGCGACGATGGACTATTTTGCCGAGGCGCAGATCGCGCGCGAACTGATGAAATTCGCCGCCAACGGCACCTTGTACCGCGGCTCCAAACCCGTGATGTGGAGCGTGGTGGAAAAGACCGCGTTGGCTGAAGCCGAGGTGGAGTACGAGGATTACACCTCGGATCAGGTGTGGGTGAAATTTCGCATCGATGCGTATTCGGACACGCCTGGGGCAGGGCGCGATGTCATCGGTGCCTATGTGGTGATCTGGACCACAACCCCTTGGACATTGCCGGGCAATCGGGCCATCAGCTATTCGCCGAAAATCACTTACGGTCTTTACGAAGTCACGCAAGCGCCTGATCAGAACTGGGCGAAGAAAGGTGACAAGCTCGTTCTTGCCGACACTCTGGCTGCCGAGGTTATGAAAGCCGCAAAAGTCGATGCGTTCGTCAGACGGCAGGATATCGATCCCTATCACATCGGCTATGCCTCACATCCACTGAAGGGTAAGGGATATGATTTTCAAATCCCGCTGCTGGCTGGCGAACACGTCACCGAGGATACCGGCACCGGCTTTGTGCACACCGCCCCGGGCCACGGCCGCGAGGACTTCGATGTCTGGACCGCGAATGCGCGCGAGTTGGAAGCGCGCGGCATCAACACCACCATCCCCTACACCGTCGACGAGAACGGCGCCTTCACCGATCACGCACCCGGCTTCACCGGCAAACGCGTGATCAACGACAAGGGCGAGAAGGGCGATGCCAACGAGGCGGTGATCAAGGCGTTGATCGACGCAGGCATGTTGCTGGCGCGCGGGCGATTGAAGCACCAATACCCGCATTCCTGGCGCTCGAAGAAGCCGGTGATCTTCCGCAACACGCCGCAATGGTTCATCGCGATGGACAAGCCTTTCGCTTTACCTCTCCCCGTCGGGGGGAGGTCGGACGCGAAGCGGCCGGGTGAGGGGGGAGCGTCAGGCGGTGGAGTAAAAGCCCCCTCACCCGACGTTCTCGCTGCCGCTCAAACGTCGACCTCTCCCCAGCGGGGAGAGGTGAAGGAGTTGGTCGACACCTTACGCGATCGCGCACTCCGCGCGATCTCGGTCACTAAATGGGTGCCGCCCGCGGGCGAAAACCGCATCACCGGCATGATCGAAAGCCGGCCCGACTGGGTGATCTCGCGCCAGCGCGCCTGGGGCGTGCCGATCGCCCTCTTCATCCGCGAGAATGCCGATGGCTCGGCCAAAATCCTGCAGGACGAGGCCGTCAACAAGCGCATCACGGACGCGTTCGAAAAGGAAGGCGCGGACGCCTGGTACATGGAAGGCGCCCGCGAGCGCTTCCTCGGACCGCTGGCCAACGAGGAATGGAAGAAGATCGACGACATTTGCGACGTCTGGTTCGATTCCGGCTCGACCCACGCTTTCGTGCTGGAAGACCCCGTGCACTTTCCGGGTCTTGCCGGCATCAGGCGCAAGGTCGATGGCGGCGCCGACACTGTGATGTATCTGGAGGGTTCGGACCAGCACCGTGGCTGGTTTCATTCCTCGCTGCTCGAGAGCTGCGGCACGCGCGGGCGCGCGCCTTATGACGTCGTGCTGACGCATGGCTTCACGCTCGACGAGAACGGCCGCAAGATGTCGAAGTCACTCGGCAACACCGTCGAGCCGCAAAAGGTGATCGCGCAATCGGGCGCCGATATCCTGCGGCTGTGGGTCTCTTCCACCGATTATGCCGACGACCAGCGCATCGGCCCGGAGATCCTGAAAAACACCGTCGAAACCTACCGCAAGCTGCGCAACACCATCCGCTGGATGCTTGGCACGCTGCATCATTTCAAGGTGGGCGATGAAGTCGAAGTCGCCGACATGCCGGAACTCGAGCGGTTGATGCTGCACCGGTTGAGCGAGATCGACGCCGGCGTGCGCGAGGCCTACGCAGATTTCGACTACAAGACGGTGGTCGCTTCGCTCACGCATTTCATGAACACCGATTTGTCGGCGTTCTACTTCGACATCCGCAAGGACGTTCTGTATTGCGATCCGCCCTCGTCGACGACCCGCAAGGCCGCGCTCACGACTGTCGATATTCTTTGCGACGCGATCCTGAAATGGCTGGCGCCCATCATCAGCTTCACCGCGGACGAAGCCTGGTTCATGTACCGGCCCGACGGACCACCGTCCGTGCATTTGCTTAACTTCCCGGATGGTCTGGCCGACTATCGCGATGATGCGCTGGCGACGAAATGGGAGACGATCCGCGCGGTGCGCCGTGTCGTCACCGGGGCGCTGGAAATCGAGCGCGCAGCCAAGCGCATCGGCTCGTCGCTTGAGGCCTCGCCCTTGGTCTACATTTCGGACAAGGTGATTTTCGACACGCTGTTCGACGTCGATCTGGCCGAAGTCTGCATCACCTCGAACGCGATGGTGACCAATGAGGACGCGCCCGCCGACGCGTTCCGTCTGAACGACGAGCCGAATGTCGCCGTCGTGGTCGAAAAGGCAGCCGGCAGCAAATGCGCCCGTTCCTGGAAGATCCTGCCGACGGTGGGTGAAGATCGCGAATATCCCGACGTTTCGCCGCGCGACGCCCAGGCGTTGCGCGAGTGGAAGGCCCTGGGAGTGACGATTTGAGCACCCAACTACGCGCAGGTGTGATCGCGGCCGTCGCCGTGCTCGCGCTCGACCAGGCCTCGAAACTGTGGTTGCTTCGCGTGTTCGACATCGGCCGCCGCGGCGCGGTCAAGCTCGCGCCGTTCTTCGATCTGGTGCTGGCGTGGAATCCCGGGATCAGCTTCGGCTGGTTTCAGAGCGACAGTCCGGCGGCCCAGATTGCCCTGATGCTGATCAAGGCCGCAGCGGTGTTCATATTGGCGATCTGGATGGCGAGGTCGCGCAACCTGATCGCGACGATTGCGCTTGGACTTATCATCGGCGGGGCAATCGGCAATGCCATCGACCGTTTCGCCTACGGCGCCGTGGTCGATTTTGCCCTGTTTCACGTTCAGATCGGCGAAAAAACCTTCAATTGGTATGTCTTTAACTTTGCCGACGTGGCGATTGTTGCCGGGGTTGCGGCCCTGTCGTATGATTCATTCTTGGGGGTACCCGCCGCAA
>Ga0307474_10003150_pt1 | contig 11890 bp, 9 predicted proteins | sample atmos_gasesECM1C_2_FD_203312 | JGI IMG/M metagenome (GOLD analysis project Ga0307474, IMG submission 203312) | Hardwood forest soil microbial communities from Morgan-Monroe State Forest, Indiana, United States - atmos_gasesECM1C_05 | ecosystem: Environmental > Terrestrial > Soil > Temperate... | reverse complement strand
TAAATACGTGGACGCAACCAACCCCGGCCTGCTGCGAACAATCATGGAGAAAAAGATTCTCGATGACGGCCTGAAGGCGCAGTTGTCCGACGTGATCAAGCAAGCGAAGCAGCAGTTTGTATCGTCAAGGCAGGAAGTGGTAGCGAACTAGTCGCGCTGGCGGCTTTTGCTGGGCCGGAGGAGATGGAGATCCTTCGCTTCGCTCAGGATGACAAGCGATTGACTGGCAACTAGGTACTGGCAACTGGGTACTTGCAGCTCGAATATGCCCAACATTCTCGACATCCGGCGCCGGATCCGCAGCGTGGTGAACACGCGGCAGATTACCAAGGCGATGAAAGTGGTTTCGGCCGCCAAGCTGCGCCGGGCGCAGGAACGTGCTTTGGCGGCGCGCCCTTATGCCCAGATGTTGACCAATGTACTGAAGTCGCTGGTGGCGCGCGCCGAGATTTGCGATCCGGAAACTGGCGAGCCGAAGCATCCTTTGCTGGCGCAGCGCCCGGAAAAAAATATTCTTCTGATCGTCGTCACCGGAGACAAGGGCCTCGCGGGCGCGTTCAGCGCCAACATCACTAAGGCGGCCACGCGCTTTCTCGAATCGAAAGAAGGGAAGAACGTCGACATCGAGGCCATAGGCCGCAAGGGTCGCGATTTTCTCCGCCGACGCTATCCCGCTGCCGCAGTGCAGACCCACAGCCTCGCCGAGACCGAGGAATCGATGGAAACCCGCGCCAGCGCCGGGGTGCGCGCCGGAGCGATTCAAATTGCCGGCGAGCATGTTGGTGTTCTCGGCAAGCTGCAATATTCGCAGGCGCGAACTTTGGCCGAAAGCGTGATCGAGCGCTACCAGCGCGAAGAGATCGATGCGGTCTATGTGGTGTTCAACGAATTCAAATCGGTGATCGCGCAGCGGCTCATCGTAGAACAGATTCTTCCTATCGAACAGATCGGCGATCCCGCGGTGCGTCAGGCCGAGGAGATGACGGAAGAGGAAAAGAAAAAGGCCAAGGAAGCTGCGATCAGCGCGGGAGTGGGCATGCGCAGCACCGATTCCGCGGCTGATCAGGCTGCGGCGCAATTCGGCACCTCGCAGGTGGATTACATCTACGAGCAGCCGCCGGAGGAACTGTTCCGCGCGTTGCTGCCGAAATACGTAGCCATCCAGATTTTCCGCGCCCTGCTGGAGTCGGTCGCCGCCGAGCATGCCGCGCGCATGACCGCGATGGATTCCGCCACCAGCAACGCCACCGACATGATCGATTCGCTCACGCTGGCGATGAACCGTGCCCGGCAGGCGAAGATCACAAAAGAAATTATCGAAATTGTGAGCGGCGCAGCCGCAATGTAACGACTGCGAGTACCTGGACCGAGTAGCGAGACGAACAGAAAAACATATGGCTGAAAACATTGGAAACGTAGTTCAAATCGCCGGACCCGCGGTGGATGTTCAGTTCGCCGAAGGCCACCTGCCGCCGATCTATCAAGCGGTGCGGGTGGTGAGCGACGGCTTCACCGTCCCTAACCCTGTGAATGTAATTCTTGAGGTCCAACAACACCTGGGCGAAGGACGCGTGCGCTGCATCGCGATGGAAGCCACTGAGGGCATGGTGCGCGGCATGAAAGCCATCGACCAGAACGGACCAATCTCGGTTCCTGTCGGCCGCGGCACGCTCGGTCGCGTCATGAACGTTATCGGCGAACCTGTCGACCGGTTGGGCCCGATCGAGTTCAAGGAGAAGATGCCGATCCACCGCCTCGCGCCCGCCTTCGACGAGCAGGCGACCACCGCCGAAATGTTCGAGACCGGCGTGAAGGTTATCGATCTGATTCAGCCCTTCCTGAAGGGTGGCAAGATCGGCTTGTTCGGCGGCGCGGGCGTCGGTAAGACGGTCGTGATCATGGAACTGATCAACAATGTTGCCAAGAACCACGGCGGCTTCTCGGTGTTCGCCGGCGTTGGCGAGCGTACCCGCGAGGGCAACGACCTCTGGCTCGAAATGACGGAATCCGGCGTGATCAAACCCGGTGATCCAGCCCATTCCAAAGCCGCGTTGATTTATGGGCAAATGACCGAGCCGCCAGGCGCGCGATTGCGCGTCGCGCTCACCGGACTCACGGTCGCCGAATATTTCCGGGATGCGGAAGGCGCCGACACATTGCTCTTTATCGACAATATTTTCCGTTTCACGCAAGCCGGATCGGAAGTGTCGGCTCTGCTCGGGCGCATGCCCAGCGCCGTAGGTTACCAGCCGAACCTGGCCACGGAGATGGGCGAACTGCAGGAGCGTATCACGTCGACCAAGAAGGGTTCAGTCACCTCGGTGCAGGCTATCTACGTGCCCGCCGACGATTTGACCGATCCCGCCCCGGCCACGACATTCGCTCACCTCGACGCGACCACCGTGCTCTCCCGCGCGCTGACTGAGATTGGAATTTATCCGGCAGTCGACCCGCTTGGCTCTACGTCGCGCATTCTCGATGCGCGCATCGTTGGCCAGGAGCACTATGACGTCGCCCAGTCAGTAAAGAAAACCCTGCAGACGTACAAAGATTTGCAGGACATTATCGCGATTCTCGGCATCGACGAACTCAGCGAAGACCAAAAACTTACCGTGGCGCGCGCGCGAAAAATTCAGCGTTTCTTGTCGCAGCCGTTTCACGTTGCCGAACAATTTACAGGTGCACCCGGACGGTACGTAAAAATCGCCGATACGGTGAAAGGCTTCAAAGCCATTGTCGAAGGCAAATATGATGACATCCCCGAGCAAGCCTTCTACATGAAGGGCCCGATCGAGGAAGTGCTGGAAGCCGCGCAGAAGATGAAGGCAGCAGCATAAGAGTCAGTGGCCAGTTGCCAGGTGGTCAGTGGTTAGCCAAGCCATCTGATTCACGAATTAAAACTGGACACTGACCACTAGGCACTGATCACTGATGGCTGACACATTCCAACTCGAGATCGTTACGCCGGAAAAGAAGGTGGTCGACACCAACGCGACCGAAGCCCAGATTCCTGGCAAGAACGGATACCTGGGTGTGCTGCCCGGCCACGCTCCGCTCATCACCGAACTGGCAATCGGCGAGCTGACGTTCCACGGCGATGGCGGGGAAGAGCAGCACCTGGCTCTCGCTGGTGGTTTTGCCGAAGTCCTCCCCGACAAAGTCACGATCCTTGCCGAAACCGCCGAGCGTCCAAATGAAGTCGATGTGGAACGCGCCCGCAAAGCCAAGGCCCGCGCCGAAGAGCGCCTCACCAGCGGTGAGACCAATGTCGATGTCGAGCGTTCTCTGAATGCCCTGCACAAAGCAGAAACCCGCTTGGAAGTCGCGGAAAAGAAGTGACGTGGGAATAGGGTCCTGCTCGTAGATCACTTGACGGCACGACTCAAGCCACACCTTCTCAAAAACCTACGCGAACTATCGTTGAGATGGTTTGGCCGTGCGGTCGAGAATTGCTACTGCGCCACTGAATCCCGGCTCTCCGTCGGCACATATTTCACTGCCGCGGTGCGCTCTAGTTTGTCCCAGGCGAACTTCCGCCCCTCCAGCGCCCGCTTCAACGTCTTGAACAGCACCACCGAAAACAACTGCCTGTAGGCAAACCGCTGCAGCCACACCTGGCTCAACAACCAAGGATCTTCCTTGTCGTCCGGACGCCGCCGCTCCAGCGCGAACGCCAAAGCCGACGCTAAAAAGTCGATCACCAGAAATGCAAAGAAGAAGGCCACCAGCTTGTGAAAACTCGCGGGGTCAGTCGAATCCGGATGAAAATGCTTCTGAATGAAATACCAGATGGCCCCAAACGCGAACATAATGTCGATCAGCGGCGAAACCAGCGGCAAGAGAATCTGGAAGATCACTATGTTAGGCAATGCGACAAATCCCAGCGCTCCTTTGCGTGCAAGCACTCCGCGATGTTTGTAAACCGCCTGAAGAATGCCGAAAGACCAGCGAAATCGCTGGCGCATCAACCCATTGGCATTGGTCGGTGCTTCGGTGTAGGCCAAAGCCATGTCCTCGTATTCCACGCGATACCCCCGGCGCAGCAACGCCATGGTGAGATCGGCATCTTCCGCCACCGTATCCGTCTGATAGCACCCCGCCTCACGAACTGCGGATACGCGCCATGCTCCAATCGCACCTGGGACCACGCTCACCGCTCCCAGCACATCGAGCGCGCGCCGCTCAAAATTCTGGCTGGTGATGTATTCCAGCGCCTGCCAGCGTGTCCACAAATTTACGCGGTTGCCGACCTTCGCATTGCCCGCTATCGCGCCCACCTTCGGGTTTATGAAATGCGGCACCAGTCGCGAAACGGCGTCGTGAGCGATGATGGTGTCGGCATCGATTCCGACAAAGAGTTCTGCGTCCAGAATATGTTCGATGCCAAAGTTCAAGGCCTCGGCCTTGCCAGCGTTTGGCTTGGTGAGGATCAGAACTCTTCCCTCAGCTTCTTCGCGGGTAAACGCCGCCCGCGCCACGTCCAGGGTGCGATCGCGCGACCCATCGTCGATCACGATCACGCGCAGGTTAGGATAATTTGAATTCAACGCCGCCCGCACCGTACGCTCAATCACTTTCTCTTCGTTATATGCAGGAATGAGCACCGCAACTTTCGGTCGATACGACGCGATCTCCGCAGGCTTGCCGAAAATCTTTTCCTGCAACCGATCGAAAACCGCCGCTGCCCCTATGAAAACCAATCGGCCGGTCATGAGAATATCGCCGATAAAGAAGATCCAAGCAATGCTGATCACAGCTGCGTCAAACAGCCAGAAACTCAACCGGTCGAGTCGCGCTGCCCAACGCTGCCCTGTAGGCAAAGGAGCCATCACGTCGGCCTGGGTCTTTCCCAGCAATTCGTAAACGGGCGCAACCTCATATCCGCGGGCCCGAATTCCGTCGATGATCATTGGGAGAGCCCGAACTGTCTCCGCACGGTTTCCGCCGCCATCGTGCAACAAGACAATATTGCCGCAGCGCAGGTCATTCGCACCACAGGGGGGTAAGTGCGCCAACACATAAGCAGAAAGCTCTTCCGCGCTATGCCGCCGCGGCTTATCAGTCCAGTCGTTGGGATCGATGCGATTCCCCACGGTCGTGTATCCCATGTCCTGCGCGATTTCGAGTGGCCGCACCTGATCGGCTGTATCGGGCTCCTCGTCGATCGCATAAGGCGGGCGCATCAGCGTCGCACGCACTCCCACCAGGCTGGCGAATAGACGCTCAGTGAGGTTTAATTCCACCTTCATGTGTTTGTTCGAGATGTTGCTTACGTCGGGATGCGTGAAGGTGTGATTCCCAATCGTGTGGCCTTCGTCATAAATGCGCTTAGCGATGCCTGAGAATCGATCGGTCTGAATTCCAATCAGGAAGAAAGTGGCCTTTGCGTTTTCTCTCTTGAGCACGTCGAGAATCTTCGGAGTCCATTCGGGATCGGGGCCATCGTCGAAAGTAAGCGCCACTTTGTTGGAGCTATACCCATAACGTCCCACGCGGTAAGGCTCCGGCAGAGACTGGAAATTCTCATCCGTGATCAACTTGCTATTCGGATCGATGGTGAGATCACGGGTGCCCGGAGTCGGGCGATCTTCAATACGTAATATCTCGCCCTGCCCCTCCATGTCGACATCCTGCCCCGGCGGCACATCGCGCAGTTTTGCTGCGGCCGCTGCATCGCCGGGGATGTCCCAAATGCGCCAGATGGTGCGATCTTCGCCCCCCAGTCGCCACAACGCAAACGTCTGAATACCCAACGTTTGGGCTGCCCGCATGTGATTCAATGCAGTCACCGCATCCAGAAACCAGACGTCGTGCCGGAGACTCCGCTCGTCCAGATAGCTGAAATGAGGATTCAAGGCATCGTCATCAAAGGTGACATCCTCATCGGAATCCCGCGCCTCCAGCCACGCTTCCTGCACCGAGACACCGTGGTCCTTCGCATCAGCCGGCAGTTTCCCCTTCTTCGGCTTGAGCACCCAGTCGTAGCCATAGTTGGCGATCGCGCAAATGAGCTTTTCGCGGGGAATGGCTTTTACTGCAAAATTCAGGTTTTCAACGAACCAGTCCTGCGAGGCCACGGGTCCCGATGCCGCGCCGGGATAATGTTCGTCATAATTCATCACGACCACGCCATCGACCGGAGCGGCGATCGCGGGATAGTCGAACTCTTCGTTGTGCGCCGGGACGCTCACGTACAGCTTCAGTCCCTTGGCGTGCAGGTCCGCCGATAGTTCGTTAAGCAGCGCGACATATCCCGGCTGTGCAGCCTTGGGGAAGGATTCAAAATCCACCATCAACCCGCGGAAAGAATCCGAGGCGAGATACAGCTGGACCTGTTGCCGAAAGCGCGCGCGCGCGGCGGGATCGTTCAGAAAGGCACCTATTCCCGCCACCCAATCGGTGCCATCAAAGTTGTTCACCATGGGGAAAACTTCCATGGGATTGTTTTCCGCCTTCAACATGGGCATCACACGGTCGTCCACCGTGCGCGCACGACTATTTTGGACTACGTCGAAGAATTTGTTCGTTTGATCATCTACGGCCTGCAAGCGTCCATCAGGCGTCAACACGTGCAGCCAGTCCGGATACAGCAAATCGATCTGCCGGGAAAAATCGCGAAGCGAAGAGAAACTCGCCGCATCCCACGGAACATAAAACGCAGCGCGAATGCCTTCTTCTTCGTTTAGTTTCACTTCAGAAGGCGACAGTTTTGATTTTCGATGGGACCGCAGGGCCAGCTTCTTCTGCCGGTCACGCGCTTTTTGCTGCTCACTTTCCTTCAGCGCCTTGAAAGCCCGCTTCTGCGGGGAAAACAACAGTTCCGGAAGATGTTCGTCACGCAACGTCGTGTACACAAAGAAAATAACCAGCGCGGAGAGCGCCGCCACCACCACATCAGTCAGACGTCTCAGCCGCTTCCAGCGGGCACGTCGCGGATCGTAGAAGACAGGTTCGGCCATGGAGAGTTAATCGCTTATCGTATGCTGCTCGCGGCACATGGTCAATTCTCGGCGGGACAGGGCAGAAGCGAGAAGTTATTAATCTCTAAGATGCAGTTTCCGCCCCGGATGTTCACTCAAACGCGTATATTCTCACCGTGCTCGAACTGGTGCGGAAGCAGGCTCGGTTCTTTCTGGCGGCTACTCTGGCGGGGTTGGCGCTGAGGCTCTTCTTCGTCCTGCATTTTCCGGCTGTGGTTGATGACTCGCGTCTCTACGCGGATATCGCCGAAAACTGGCTCCAGCACGGCGTTTACGGCATCACTGATTCCGGCCAGGTTATGCCCACGCTCTCCCGCCTTCCCGGATACCCGGCTTTCCTCGCCGCGGTTTTCACTGTCTTTGGCTGGAGTAATTTCCGAGCAGTTCTCCTAATTCAAGTTCTGTTTGATCTCGGAACCTGCTTCCTCATTGCCCGCCTTGCATACCGTATGTTTTCCGATTGTGCCGCGAAGGCCGCGTTTGTGATGGCCGCGCTCTGCCCTTTCCTGGCGAACTACTCCGCTGCAGCTCTCACCGAAACTCTGGAAATCTTCTTCACAACCGTGGCGTTGAACTTCGCTCTGCTTGGTTTCGCCGAATTTCAGCGTGAGGGCTCGGGGCCTACATCGGCCCTCGCCTGGCTCGCTTGCGGTTTCTCCGTCGCGGCTTGCATTCTTCTGCGCCCCGACGGAGGCATTCTGTTCGGCGCGCTCGCCATGACTCTGTTTTACGCTTTCCTGCGCGTCCGGAAGGCGAATCACTTGACGCCCTCTAAAGCAGTGCCCCGCGCGCTTCCCATAGTTCTCGCCGGATTCGTACTTGCGCTCGGAACCTTCGCCCCGCTCGCACCCTGGACCATTCGCAACTTCCGTACGTTCCATCGCTTCGAACCGCTCGCCCCTCGTTATGCCAACGACTCCGACGAACTCGTCATGACGGGATTCAATCGTTGGACCAAAACCTGGATCGCGGAATCAACGTCAGTTCAGGAAATTTATTGGAAAGTTCCCGGCGACTCCATCGACATCAGCAGTCTGCCGCGGCGCGCCTTCGACTCGCCCGAGCAGCGCCGCGAAACCGCTCGCCTATTCGACGACTACAATCAGGATCACGACGTCACTCCTGAACTCGACGCGCGCTTCGCAGCGCTGGCCGCCGCCCGCGTTCACTCCGCGCCCCTGCGCTATTATGTTTGGCTACCGGCGCTTCGCATCGCCGATATGTGGCTGCGCCCCCGCACCGAACTCCTGGCCTCTGACCCACGCTGGTGGGAGTTCAACGACGACCCAATTTGGCTGACAGTAAGCATCGTCTTCGGCTTGGTTAACCTCGCCTATATTGGAGCCGCTGGGACCGGCCTGTTGCGCGCGCGCTCATTCTTCGGGATCGGGTTGCTGATAGCCTTCCTGACCATGCGCTCCATTTTCCTCGGAACCCTCGAAAACCCCGAACCTCGGTACACGCTCGAGTGTTATCCAGTCGTGATCGCACTGGCGGCAGCATTGTTTTTCCGGCGATCCGATCTCGGTTGAAGTTTTTGGGGAACGAATGGGGCTTGGACAATTGCTCTTTGCTCTTAGGTGGAGCAAGGCCTTCAGCTGAAGTAAGGCTACGTTGGTGGTGGATCCCGTCCGCCTGCAGAAAGCCCTAGGTAAGCGGCGAATCGCTCATGCGAAACCGAGTGCGAACGTGCTCGGAAATAAGCTCAATCGCCGGTCGGTTGGAGACCGGGTCACTCTGTGCCAGATACTTCATGGCCTCGACCAGCACGCGCTGCCCATCGACGTACCGAGGGTCCGACGTGCGTGATCGCTTGGTGCCAAACTTCGGAGGAACCGGAATGGTGAAAACTTTAGCCATGAGATAAGTCCGAGTCAAAATCCAAAGGCAGTATATCGCCCGTCGCTCCGTTTATCGAATACATTCTTTTGTTTTAGAATCAATTACTTAGCCCCGCGGGGAGACGAACTGCGTCTTTCCGGTGGTCTTTAGTTGAAATACGTCATTCCCAATCTTTGCTGGAATCCGGATCGCAGAATATTTTGCCAGACGATAGTCGCCCTGCGGCTGCATAAACTGTTGCTGGACCGAGACGCCGCGCGTGGGGTCGATCCACAACAAAATTTTTGCAAAGTTGTTGCGTACTTTTTCACTCTTAGGGATCAGTTGCAGCTTCGTGGCTGCGATCCCATCGATCGTTTCTTCGCCCTGGTAACTGACCTCGAACGCCTTCTGCAATTCCTGTCCGCTCCCGCCGAATCCCAGGACCAGAAAGCTTTCCACCTGATCGCGGTTTGCACTTACCGAATACTGCATGACCTGCTCAATCTTCGGTTGGTACACCTGCAACTTCCCTTCTTTGTAGAGAACCATTTTCCTGTCGGGCTCCCGGATTTCCGCCATCATCTCAATATCCTTGCCAACCCGCCGGTAGTAAACCGTCCCGGCCTGGGTATCGGTTTCATCGACTACCTTCTGATATTGATTCCACACAAAATCGGCCTGCGCGCTGTGAAAATTAGCGGCGGCCTCATCCATTTTCTTCAGAACTGCTTCCAGTGGACCGGCCTGTGCTCCGGCTGGAAGCGAGTGCAGCAATATCAACCAGATTACTCCGAGCGACAACCTAATTCTTGTCCTCATTACTTGCGTTTCACCCAAACCCGGTACCCCTGCACCTGACCCTTGAAATTGGTTACTGTTTCGTATCTTGCAATGGCAACGTCACCGGAGATTGGCTCAATAGTGCGCCGGAGTTGCTCACGAATCGCACTGTCGTCACCATCCATCAAGGCCGCAGCGTCAATTTGGTACACCAGTCCTCCAGCCCCGTCGGGGGTTACAAGTACGCCCTTAGGATGCTGGGTCAGCGGTGCAGGTTTGTCGTTGAAGTTAATGGCTCGCGGCGAGACGAATACAAAGATCAGAATGAGCGTGACCATGATGTCGTAGTGCAGCGTCCCGCGCTCATGCTGCCAAAGAATGTAGCTTCGGATTGTGCTCCAAACGCCCTTCATCGGGAGGGAAGTCGCCTCTACCGCGCCCGTCGCTGTCGAACTCATCTCCACACCTCGCAAGTCTAGTGACCTCATCCCCATCTTGCAACGGCAAGCTTGGCGCTCTCGCGGTAAGGCTTTTCTGGCAACACTAAAACTTCCTGGCCACAATCCTTTCCGCGCCCACATAAGGCCGCAGCGCCTCGGGAACCAGCACGCTCCCGTCGCTCTGCTGATAGTTCTCCACAATTGCCACCCAAGTCCGCCCCACCGCCAATCCGCTCCCATTCAAGGTATGCAAAAACTCTGTCTTGCCTTTCCCCTCTGGCCGGTACCGGATATTCGCTCTCCGCGCCTGATACGCCTCGAAGTTCGAACACGAGGAAATCTCGCGAAACAACTGCTGCCCTGGCAACCACACCTCAATGTCGTAGGTCTTGGCCGACGACGGGCCCATATCCCCAGTACACAACGCCATCGTCCGGTAATGCAGTCCCAACTTCTGCAAGACCGTCTCGGCGTTTGCCGTGAGCTTTTCGTGTTCTTCGTAGGAATTCTCCGGCTTCGCAAACTTCACTAACTCCACCTTCTGAAACTGATGCTGCCGGATGATTCCCCGTACATCCTTCCCGTACGATCCCGCCTCGCTGCGAAAACAGGGAGTATAGGCCGTCAACGAGATCGGCAATCTCGCCGCGTCCAAAACTTCATCGCGATACAGATTCGTCACCGGAACTTCCGCCGTCGGAATCAGCCACAAATCCTTCTCTCCATGTGGCACGCGAAACGAGTCGGCGGCAAACTTGGGCAACTGTCCCGTGCCATACATCGACTCAGAATTCACCAGATACGGCGGCAGCACCTCCGTATATCCATGCTCGCGTGTGTGCAAGTCGAGCATAAAGTTCGCCAGCGCGCGCTCCAGCTTCGCGCCCAAGTCCCAATAAACCGCAAAGCGCGCACCCGTGAGTTTGACCGCGCGCTCCAAATCGAGCACGCCCAACTGCTCTCCCAACTCCCAGTGAGGCTTGGGAGTGAAATCAAACTTCGGCGGCGCGCCCCACCGGCGCACTTCCACATTTTCTTCCTCGCTAAGCCCTACCGGCACACTCTGGTGCGGCATGTTCGGAATCCCGGCGAGAATCTCCTGCAGCCGGGCATCGAAATCGCTCGCCGTCTTTTCCCGCGTCGCAATCTCCTCGCGCAACTCCTTCGTCTCGGCAATGGCCGTTGCGGCATCCTGCCCGGCTTTCTTCAGCTTCGCAATATCCTCCGAAGCCTTATTGCGCCGCGCCTTCAGCGTCTCTGCCTCGGTAATGGCGGCCCGCCGCTGCGTATCGACCTCGGCAAAATCCTTCAACACCGAAGCCGGATCTGCCCCGCGCCCCCGCAGCATCTCCTCCACCCGCGGCAAGTTTTCACGAACAAAAGTAAGTTCAAGCATAGGAATCAACTACTTTATCGGAATCGGGGCAAAGAATGCACGCCATCGATTTCTGACAGATTAGTTTGAACAAGAACGGCTCGGTTTTCGCGCAAGCTGCAGCCTGTGTAAACTACCCTCGCCATGAAACTCCCGCACCGAGCGCTCAGTCTCGCCCTTGTCATCGCCCTGGTCCTTACCACTACCCCAGCTTTGCAAGCCTCGGCCTACAACGCCCACCCTAAACTCATCGTGGTCATTGTCATCGATCAATTCCGCGGAGACTATCTTGAGCGCTACCGCGACCAATTCCCCGATGGCGGATTCCGTCTCCTCCTCGACCACGGCGCCAACTTCACCGACTGCAATTACGACTACGCCAACACTCGCACCGCCCCCGGCCATGCCACGCTCTTCACCGGAGCGTACAGCAACGGCCATGGCATCGCCGCCAACGAATGGTGGGATCCACAGAAAAAGCAGATGGTCAC
>Ga0307474_10003149_pt1 | contig 11892 bp, 9 predicted proteins | sample atmos_gasesECM1C_2_FD_203312 | JGI IMG/M metagenome (GOLD analysis project Ga0307474, IMG submission 203312) | Hardwood forest soil microbial communities from Morgan-Monroe State Forest, Indiana, United States - atmos_gasesECM1C_05 | ecosystem: Environmental > Terrestrial > Soil > Temperate... | reverse complement strand
TGGGCCTTGTTCACATCCTCCGCCGTCTTTTTTTGCGAGGCCTGCAGATCGTTGACGATCTTCTGCAGCGAAACCACCGTAGCTTTCAAAACCTCGATCTGGGCCTTCGCCGCATCGATCTTCTGCTCATGGTCGAGGGAAAGCTTCTTGATCGTCGTCTGAAGGAAATTGATATTGCTCTGCAGACAGCTTGTACGCCGATCCATCGCCTTCTCAGTGGTGCAGATTTCGATTCCGGGAACGTCCTGCGCCAGGGAGGCGGCCGGGACCAAAACCCAGAGCGACAAAATGCAGGGCGTCAAAACCCGGGATGCCAAGACTCTGGGCGTCAAAACCCGGGGCGCCACGACTCCCGGCGCGAGAATGATCCGGCCGACCATGAGAAATCCTCTCCTGATGTGTTCGCTGCGGTCAAATTGTTGCGAGCCGGTGAAGCGGACTTGCTATTCGCTACCCACCTGACCACCTGCGCTGCAAGCGAATGTCAAATTCCAAATCCACTACGATCTTGAATTTGCTGGTGGTCTTTTGATTCGGAACATTCGCAAGAAGGCGTCCGATGCAATGGGAAGCGAATGTAAATTTAGATCACTGGCCTGGTGTGGCGGTTCAGAAGTCCGCATTATTACTGCGGCGAGTTCGGTCATGCGGACTTCTGAACCAAAGCCACACTAGAAACAATGATTTACTAGTGTCCCTTCGATTCCGAAGCTCGCAAACGAGGTCCCCGCAAAATGATGCGAACTTCGGAATCGGGACACTAGCGAGATTTCGAGGATAATACATTGAAACCTTATTCGCGCGGAGAGCTTTTGGGGAACGTTCCGGGTTCGCGCCTGGGCGCGCCCCCGTGCGAGAGGCGCAAGCGGCGGGAACAGCAAAAATGACGACACGTGAAAAGCGGCTGGCGCAATTCGATGGCGAGGGACAACCACCGGCGGACCTGCCGGTTCAGGTTCTGTGCGAGGACCGTAGCGGCACATATCAATTGCCCTTCGCCTGTCGCTTTGTCGACGGCGCCTGGCACAATTACGAGTCCGGCAGCAAGGTGGAGGCGACCGTGGTTGGCTGGCGCCTGCAACGCTCTGATTGAGGGAGATCTGGAACCGGTCGTTGCAGGGCTTGGCCTTCGTCGGCCGGCCCGTATCGATCGTGAGAATTAACGCTTTTCGAGGATGCTGCCGGGTGGGCGAGCGCGCGATCGGCCTCGATCTGATACGCGCACGCCATGGTGAGGGCGACATCTAGCCGTGAACATCGGCGTACACGGCCGATCGGCTGATTCGGGCGCGATTCGTTCCGCGCACGTTCCGAAGCTTAACGCGGCGGCTGATCCTCGTCGCATCTTGGTACAGGAGCGAACTCCGCCCCTGTCTTAATAATCCACCTCGAGCTCTTCGATGTCGGCAGGCTCGGCCTTCGCGGCTTCGATCCATTCCCGCATTTCCGGCAGGCGCATGATCAGGTCGGCATATTGCTTCAGGTGCGGCTGAAGTTTCACGTCGTAGGTCACGAAACGGGTCACGACCGGCGCATACATCGCATCCGCCATGGTGCGTTCGCCGAACAGAAACGGCCCGCCGGATTTCTCCAGGCACTCGCGCCAGATGGTGCAGACCCGATCGATGTCGGCCTGCGCGCGCGACCAGATCTTGAAGCCCGGAAAATGCCCCTTCAGGTTCACCGGGAGCGAGGCGCGCAATGTCGTGAAGCCGGAATGAATTTCGCCGCAGATCGAGCGGCAGTGCGCCCGCTGGATGCGATTGCGAGGCAGCAGGCCAGCGTCCGGCATCACCTCGTTGAGGTATTCCGCTATCGCCAGCGTGTCCCACACGGTCGCGCCCTCATGGCGCAGGCACGGAACCAGGATCGTCGGCGACAGCAACAGGATCTCGGCTCGCGCCGACGGGTCGTCAGGCGCGGTGACGATCTCCTCGAACTCAAGCCCCGAAAACCTCGCGAGCAGCCAGCCGCGCAACGACCAGGAGGAGTAGTTCTTGCTGCTGATGGTCAGTGTCGCCTTCGCCATTTGCCCTCCCCTGAACCTGTGAACGTCGACTTTGGCCCAGCTCGCCGGAAACGACGCGGCGGGGTGCCCAATTTCTGGGCTTCCAGCCCTCGCAGTCGGCGGTTCATCTCTCGCTTCGCAGCTCGTCGGTTTTCTCGGTTTTCAACAGCAAGCAACGTGCCAGTTTCTTGGGCTGTTTGACTTCGCCCTGGCTTCAATATTGCATGGCCATTCGGGCGGGGGCGGCCGATGATGTCGATGTGGTATCAGGCGTATCAGAACCAGGTGGATCTGATGGCGCCGTGGCGAACAGGCGCCGCGCAAGCGCTGAAATATCTCAACCTTGTGCCGCAGGGCGCATCCGACAGATTGTTCACGCGGCTCGCCGCGGCGCTGGAGCTGATCTCGCGCACCTCGCTCACCTACACGCGCCCCGCCTACGGCATCGACAAGGTGCTGGTGGGCAACCGGGAGCTGGAGGTGAAAGAGGAAGTCACCTTTGCCACGCCGTTCGGCTCGCTCTTGCATTTCAGGAAGGAGAATGCGCCCGAACAGCCGCGGCTGTTGCTGGTGGCGCCGATGTCCGGTCACTTCGCAACGCTATTGCGCGGCACCGTGCAGACGCTGCTGCAGGATCACGACGTCTACATCACCGACTGGCATAACCCGCGCGACATCCCGTTGCGTCACGGCGGGTTCGGCCTCGACGACTACACCGGACATCTCATCACCTTTCTCGACAAACTCGGGCCCCGCGCCCATCTGGTGGCGATCTGCCAGCCGTCGGTATCGGCGCTGGTTGCGGCTGCGGTCATGTCGGAGGACAATCATCCCGCGCAACCGGCAACGCTCACGCTGATGGCCGGCCCGATCGATACGCGCATCCAGCCGACAAAGGTCAACACCTTCGCCATGAGCAAGCCGCTCAGATGGTTCGAGGACAATCTGATCAATTACGTGCCGGTGCAATGCAAGGGCGCGTTCCGCAAGGTCTATCCCGGCTTCGTGCAGCTCACCGCCTTCGTCTCGATGAATCTCGAACGTCACATCAAGCAGCACATCGACCTCGCCAACCATCTGGCGAAGGGCGAGAAGGAGCAGGCGGATACGATCAAGACGTTTTACGACGAATATTTCGCGGTTATGGACCTGCCGGCGGAGTTTTATCTCGAAACCGTCCGCAGCGTGTTCCAGCAGCATTTGCTGCCCATAGGCAAGATGACCTATCGCGGCCGGCCGGTGAATCCGGCCGCGATCAAGCGCATGGGCCTGATGACGGTCGAAGGCGAGAAGGACGACATCTGTTCGGTCGGCCAGACGCTGGCCGCGCAAGAGCTCTGCACCGGCGTTCGCGCCTATCGCAGGGTGCATCACATGCAGGCCGGCGTCGGGCATTACGGCGTGTTCAGCGGCAAGCGCTGGAACACCGAAATCTACCCGATCCTGCGCGATTTCGTGCACGTCAATTCGTGAATCCCGTCATTCCGGGGCGATGCGAAGCATCGAACTATGATGTGCGCCTGCACATCAGAGAATCTCGCAGACGGTAGTCCGATCGAGATTCCGGATCGGTCCGCGCGCGGACCGTCCGGAATGACCCGAACAAGGCGCCGCTGGGCACCTGCGCCTTTGCACGCTACGGTCATTCCCTTCATAGTGCTCGGCCAGACAAGAGCCGTCCCGGGAGGAATTTTCATGAGGTCGATCCATAGAAATTTCCGCAAGCTTGCGCTTGGCCTCGCCGCTGTCCTTTGGCTCGCGGGCACGGCGAGCGCCGCCGAAATACGGGTGATGATCTCGGGCGGTCTCTCGGCCGCCTATAACGCGCTGGTTCCGGAATTCGAGCGCATGACCGGGCACAAGGTGCTCACGGCGTACGGGCCTTCGATGGGTACCACGCAAAATGCGATTCCCATGCGGCTGGAGCGCGGCGAAGGCGCCGACGTGCTGATCCTCGTAGGTTACGCGCTTGGCGAATTGATCAAACAAGGCAAGGTCATGCCCGACAGCCGCGTCGACCTCGTGCGATCGAAGATCGGCGTCGCGGTCAAGGCTGGCGCGCCAAAGCCGGACATCTCTTCGGCGGACGCGCTCAAGCGCACGCTGCTCGCGGCAAAATCGGTCGCCTATTCCGACAGCGCCAGCGGCGTCTATATCTCGACCGAGATGTTCGCAAAACTCGGCATTGCGGACGAGATGAAAGACAAGGCCAGAAAAATTCCCGCAACGCCGGTCGCCGAAATCGTAGCCAAGGGCGAGGCCGAAATCGGCTTTCAGCAGATCAGCGAATTGAAACCGGTTGCCGGCATCGACATCATAGGTCCGCTGCCGGACGAGTTGCAGAAAGTCACGGTGTTTTCCGCAGGCATTGCCAGCGTCTCGAAAGAGCCCGACGCAGGACGCGCGCTGATCAAATTTCTCGCTTCCCCCGAGGCAAGAGACACGATCGTCAACAGCGGGCTTGAGCCGATCACGACGGGCACGACGAACTAAAGTGCCTTTGTGAAGTGGTAGCGACGAATTCCGCCACCCAAGGTCTTGTTGCTGGCGACGACGGCAAGCTCTTCGCCAACTCGCCGATATCCGGCGTTTTGATAAAGTGCGAGAGCTTCTCTCTGAAGTTCCGACGTACTCAGATTCATTCTCGGCCGGTTGCGTCGCCGGCATTCTTCTTCGGCGAAATCCAGCATTGTTCGGGCAATCCCTCGGCGCCGAAAATCAGGGTCGACGTACATGCGGCGCAGTTCCATCGCCCCGTCAGTCGATGACTCCAGCCCGAACATGCCAACGATCTTCCGGCCATCGACAGCGACCCAGAAGCCGCCTCCCCGTTCCCTGTAGTAGTCGGAGACTTTATCAATTTCTTCCGCCAGCGAACGAGCGATGTAGATTTCGAACGCTTCCCTCAGCTCCGCGGGCGCCAATAGACGGCTCACCTTGACGAAAAGCTCCCGCACGGCGCTTGCGTCGCCAGGCGAGAAGCCGCGGATTTCCATCTGGACTCCCATACTTCCGATCAAATCCGGCGCGCAAGGCGCCACAGGGAAGCGGACTTATTTCGCCCGCAATGGCGTGTCCTTCAGACCGTTATTGTCGAAGGCCTTGCGCAGCAAGCCATTTGTCTTGGCTTCGGTCATGAACTCGCTTGCGTACTCAAGCGACAGGTTGTGACCGAGCGGCACCGCGATCGCGGTTACGGTCTGCTTGAAGGTTTCGTCGAGCACTCGCGTGCCCGGAATTTTCTTCGCCAGCGCATTGAGCTGGTCGCGCGAGAGAGCGAAGGCATCGATCTCGCCACCTTTGAGCAGATTGAAGATTTCGTCATAGGTCTGATAGCCGGTGACCTTGGCGTTCTTCAGATGCGCCACGGCACCTCGCATGGTCGTGGTGTCGTTGACGGCCGCGACCTTGATGCCGACTTGATCAAGGGTTGCGAAATCCTTGATCGTCGAACCCGGCTTGACGATGTAGGTCGCATCGGCGACCTCATAGATCGGACCGAACAGCATTTTGGTTTCCCGCTCTGGATCTTTCGGGAGGAAGGAAACGTCCCACGCGCCCTTCGACGCGGCGTCGGTGATCTGTCCGGAATTGGGATAGGCGACATACTCGACGGGCACGCCGAGCTGATCGGCCAGCGCCTTGCCGAGATCGACCGGCACTCCGGCATAACCGTTTTCGGTCCTGGTGGACCAATAGGCGCCGCCGGCCGCGCTGATGCCGATCGCCACCCGCAGCTTGCCGGTCGGCGCGATTTCATCCTTCAAGGCATCGGCGCGTGCAAAACCGGTCATCATGATCGAAACGCCAAGGATAATGCCTGCGAACAACGGCAACGACACATCACGCATCAATTCCTGCTCCTTCGGCCCCTGGTTCAGCTCGTCGGGCCCTTAACCATTCATTATGGTCGATTGGCGCAAGCCGGCACAACAGAATTTCGGGTCCGGATCATGCTCTAGTTTCTGCAAAGAAATCCGCCACCCTCGCGATGACCGGAAGCATCGAGCCCACAAGCCCCGCCTGACGAAGGCGGCGAACCGGGCCGGAGCTGAAGCCCAGGCCCTCTTCGGGCCGTCCTTGCTCGTGGCGCCGGCTCGGGGCGCTTTTCGCATGAACCGCTCGAATTCAAAAAGTAGCCATGCGCGCAGCCGATCTCGACGCAGCGATCGCCTTCGGCGCGCTCCCCCTTTGCACAAACGAGCGGACATACTCGATCCGGCTTGCCCCGGACCGCATCGAGCGCATCGAGGCTGGCGACTTTGACGTCGAATTCGGTGTGGGCATTCTTGTTGAACAGTTCGAGCGCCTTTCTGGAACTGTCGTCCCACCTGCCGTTGACATTGCCTGAATTGCAGCCGACGCGTTTCAAATGAGCCTGGAGCAGTCGCGTGATCCCCGCTTGGCCGATTTGTGGCGCGGAAGGTGGCACAGCCGAAGGGTCCGTTCGGCCCTGCGTCAGCAGGGCGATCTTCTCGGCATCTTCCTTCGCGGCGCGTTTGGCTTCCTCAACCTGTCGCTGCGCGTCCAGAGCGGCTTGACGTTTCGCTTGTTCGACCTGTTGCCGGGCGGTGTCGGCTTGTTGCTGTGCAAGTTCCGCCTGCTTTTTTGCTTCCTCGAGTTCCTTCTTCATCTGTTCGAGAGCCTTCTGCTTCTCGATGGCGGTCTGGCCTGTTTTTGCGTCTTCCAGTTGCTTGCGCAGTTCCTCCGCTTTCTGGGCCGCCTGTCCCTCAGCATCATGCCGCACATTCTCGGCCTCGGCGTGAGATTGTTCAGCGGCCGACAACTTGTTGATCTGCGCCCGCGCGAGGTTCGCGTAGAAGCCGGTCGGATGATGCGTGATAAATGAGTCCCAAACTTCCTTCGTTCCGATTTGCGCGGCGAGTTCGTAGTCGATGCTTGCGTCAGCCTCGGTATCGACGGGCTTGGGAGCTTGGGGAACCAATGCCACGGTATCGCCGCCGAGCGACCCGTAAACGAACGGCTCCTGGCGGCTGCCCGTCTTTTGCAGGACCTCGTCGCGGACGCGCCCCAACGGGAGCCGCAAATCCAATCCCGGTTCGGCGATATACTTCACAAGCGCCTGTACGAACTGACTGTTCTCTCCATCACCATCGTCGGCGACCGCGCCGGCTTTAGCGGCGAAAGCGACAAGTGTGTTGGTGGACGTCGGCTCGATTCTCGCAAGTCCTCGGCCGATCGAGCGGCTGGCGACGGTTCGCTTCATGCTCTTGGAGAACGGATTTTCGCGGCAGGCATCGATGATGATCAGCCTGAGGCGCTTGGCCGAATCCAGCGCCTTCAGCACGCGATCGAGCGATACGGTTTCGTCCTCGACGTCGAAATCGTTCGATAGCTTGGCGTCCGCGGCGACGAGGTAATTGGTGCCGTCGACTTCAATTCCGTGCCCGGCGTAATAGATCACAGCGACGTCGGCATCGCGCGTCTTTTGCGAGAATTCACGGATCACACGTTTGAGATCGGTTATACCGAGGTCCCGCTCATTCTCGACGACATCGAAGCCTGCTTTCTTGAACAGCGCCCCGATGGCATCGGCGTCACGCGTCGGGTTGGGCAACGGTGGAACCTGCTGATATTTGGAGATTCCGATGATGAGTGCGACGCGCTTGTCGGCCAGTGCCGGATCGGCCCAAATCAAAAGCAAAAGCCCGAGAGAAAAAAGGAGCGCGGACCGTATCATAGGCCACTCCCTCTGGCTTTAGTGACAACCGGGAGAGCTATCTCGAGCAACTTGCGAAGCCGGCTGCTATTTTGGAGCGTCATATTTTTGCAACTGGATCGCCGCGTAAGCTGGTTCCCGAGGTGACCCGCTCCACAGAATGCAAAGGGTGCCTCCTTGAGCAAGTCGGCAGTCGTGACCGGACGGTTCAAAGCACCAGCGAAAAAGTTACGGGTTTCGCCGGACGCCAGGATCGATGCGATCCAGTAGCGCGTTTGCAGCCCAGCATCGGGGTCTTGCCCTCTCGCGACCTGAGCCGATCCAAAAATGTCACCCGCGCTTTACATCGGCCGAGGTCGACCCGCTTCCGGCTTTAGCAGTTCCGGCTTGCTCCTTTGCTATTTCGCAAACGGAATATACTGCTGATACTCCTTCGGCACGGAATTGCGATATCGTGCAGGTACAGTACCGGTATCGATCGATTTTTCGAGTTCCTGCTGCCGCGTCATCTTTGCAGGCTGCTTCTTTTTCTTCGTCGCGTGTTCTGTGGTTGTCGCGGCATCGGGCCCTGTCGCGACGGGTGCCGTCGCCTTGCCGGCGGGCGCCGTTGCCGTGGTGGTGGGCGCAGGTGCAGTCGCAGTCGGTGCAGGTGCGGTGACGGCGGGCACCGGTGCGGCCGCGGTCGGCGCCGGTGCCGTCGCGGTCGACGTCGGTGCAGTGGCGTTGGACGGCGGCGCTGTGGCGGTCGAAGCTGGTACCGAAGCCGAAGGTGCTGGCGCTGTGGCGGTGGGCTCCGGTGCTATCGCTTTTGGCGCCGGTGTTGCGGCCGGCGGTGGTGATGCGGCAGCAGGTGGGGGCAATGTCGGAGCCGGTATTAGGACTGGTGGTCCAGCGTTGGGCGCGTTTTGGGCCATCAAGCCATGTATCGGCAAGCACACGACAAATGCTGCGGCCGCAATATTCCTAGGAGAAAGCATCTGCATCTCAACCTCCAGTACTGTTCTGCATCGCGAACGAGTAAAGCCAGGTAAAAATCCGTCAGCCTCATTGATGATCCTACACCAGCCAGTCCTGCGGCACCAATTGTACCGATCACCAAAGAGACCTTTTGACGCTACCGAACCGCGCCGACTTCTCGTCAACAACGCCGCCGTCCTGCTCGACCAGACCTTTGTCAAGGCGACCGAAGCCGCCTGGGGCAAGGCGCGTTGGCCTGAGATCCACGACAGATCGTGATTTGCTAACTCAACATCAGCTTCAATCGCATACTGATTCATCTCGGCAGCCGTACTCTCGTTGATATTGCTGCGCAAATTGGGTTCGTTTTGCAAAATGCTCAAGTGTTGTGGACACCCATCTTCCCAGAATTTGTTGCCCCATCCCTAGGTCCGGCGCCGACAGGATCACGATCTTTTCCGTCTCGCTTCTTTAGACGCAGAGCGCCGGTGTCGTCGAACGTGGCTGGAAGCGCCAATTCGCTACCGCAGAAAGGTTGGGCTTGTTTCGCAAAGAATGGCGCCGCTGGTTCCCGTCTGCTTTGGCAGTTTCGAAGTCGGACGCGCGATCCGCCTCTGTTGTCGTCGATGAACTCGATGCCGGCAGGCCGACCTGCGTTGGTGCTGTTGGTGCCGTTGATGCATCGTCGCACTACCGGACTCGCGCCGTAGCCTTTTCTTCCCCTGTTATTGCCTGTTATTGCCTGTATTTACGGTCTTTTTCAGGGACAGATTTGCGCGTTGTTCTGGATTTATTAAGTTTTCCAACAGTATATCTGAACGTATGGCCCGCTATCGGCTTGGGGCGCGAGCGGCCTTGACCTTGATCTCGGCCGGCAGGATGAGTGCGGCTGCGATCACCAGAAGACACAGGCCGGCAAATGCATGCAGCATGGTGACGAAACCGCCGTGCTGATAGAGCCACGCCACGAGGCCGACGGATACGCCGGCGGCCGTGAAGCCAACGAAATAGCGCACGGCATAGGCGCGCGAGCGCCACTCCTCGCTGGTGTATTTGCCGACCATGGCGTCGTTGACCGTGACCTGGCCGAAGGCGCCCATGACAATGCCGATTGCGGCGACGATCAGGGGCAGGTTTGACAGCTCCGCCGCCATGTAAAGGAACGGCGCCAGCACGAAGGACAGCGGCAGCGAAACCGCCTTCAGCGAATGGCGGTCGAGCAGCTTGCCGATGGTATATTGCGTCATCGCGCCGAACACATAGACGCCGGCGGCGATCAACCCCAATAGCGCCGGACTTTGCGTGAGGCCGCTCAATCGCTCCGCAAACAATTTGGGCAACGCCACCGTCACCGCGTTGAAGGTGGTGGAGATGGCGACCACCACGATCAGGAGCGCCAAAATCACCCGCCACATATCCGCTTTGGCAACGCGCGCCTGTGCCGCCGCCTGCCGGACGCCGGAACGATCCTCATGGGCCACCGTCCGCATGAAGGCGATGCCGATCAGGATCGTGACGACGCCCGGGAGGATGAACGCCCAACGCCAGCCGAGATACTGGCCGACGACGCCGGTAACCAGCGCCGACGATGCGACCCCGAGATTGCCCCAGACGCCGTTGAGACCCATTTCGCGGCCGAGCTTGTCGGCATAGGAAACGATCATCGCGGTGCCGACGGGATGGTAGATCGACGCGAACAGGCCGATCGACAACAGTGCCGCGCCGAGCCCGAGCGGGGTATCCGCCAGACCGACGGCGATCATCGAGGCGCCGATGCCGACAAAGAAAATCACCATCATGTGGCGGCGGCTCCAGCGGTCGCCGAGCCAGCCGGTCAGGAGCGAGCCGGCGCCGAACGCGACAAAGCCCGGCGTGGCGTAAGGCAACAGCTCCGAATAGGCCATGCCGAGCGCCGGTCCCATGATGATGACGGCGGCGGCGAAGATCAGCATCGAATAATGGTCGATGAAATGGGCCGCGTTGACGAAGCCGATCACCCTGGCCGGGCTATTCATGAGCCGATTCCCCCGTAACCCTTTGCCTTGGACTATACGATGCCTTGTGCCGGCCAGCTATCCACGGGCTTGCATCGCTCCCCCGCCGCCTGCGTTCTGGCGCGCCATTACGCGGCCGAACGCGTCTTCTTTCCCGCGCTTGCGAGCAGGATCGGGTTTCTGGAGGGTGTTGTTCGCAAAGCCGGGAAATCGATTGCGCATCGGTATTAACGTTACTCACGCGCGGCTTAACCCGCCGAAAGGGTGCCGCTTTTTTGGCTCAACTTTAGGCGCGCTTGATTGTGATCGGCTTTGGCTTAAATCCATGTCACAATCCCGACGGACGCGGATTCGACATGGCCAACAGAAACAACGCGTTTTTCTCCGATCTTCTCGCCTCGATTTCCGAGCGCGGCCGCACCCTGCTCCGCCGTGCGGGCTCTTTGGACGCGAGGCAAGATGCATCCGGGCTGATCGAGTTGTGCGAGGCTTTGCTGTCGGGCCGTGGCGAGGCTTCCGGAACGGCGATGGCGCGCGAGGTGCTCGACCGCTACCAGGACCTCGACAAGGCCGGCCAACGCACGTTCTTCGAAAGTCTCGCCCGCAATTTCGGCCCCGACCGCGAGAAACTTATCCAGGCCATCGAAAGCTGGCGCGCAAAGCCGAACGATACCGACGCCAGCGACCTGCATTTCGCCTCCGAGCCGCGACGACAGGAATTGATCCGCCGGCTCAATCGCGCACCCGGCGGCACCAGCGACCTGGTGGCGATGCGCGCCGATCTGCTCGATCTTTTGGATGGGGACAAGGAGCTTGCCGCCCTCGACCGTGACGTCGTGCATCTTTTGGCCTCATGGTTCAACAGGGGGTTTCTCGTGCTGCGCAGGATAGACTGGTCGACGCCAGCGAACATTCTGGAGAAGATCATCCGCTATGAAGCCGTGCATGAGATCCGCGACTGGAACGATCTGCGCCGCCGCATCGATCCCGTCGACCGCCGCTGCTACGCATTCTTTCACCCCGCGCTCGTCGACGAGCCGCTGATTTTCGTCGAGGTCGCGCTCACAGAGTCCATTCCCGGCGCCATCGCGCCGCTGCTTGCCGCCGATCGCGAGCTGGTGCCCACCGATCGCGCCCGCACCGCCGTGTTCTATTCGATCTCCAACACCCAGCGCGGCCTGGGCGGAATCTCGTTCGGCAATTTCCTGATCAAGCAGGTAGTGGAAGAACTGCGGCGGGAACTGCCGAAGCTG
>Ga0307474_10003148_pt1 | contig 11894 bp, 14 predicted proteins | sample atmos_gasesECM1C_2_FD_203312 | JGI IMG/M metagenome (GOLD analysis project Ga0307474, IMG submission 203312) | Hardwood forest soil microbial communities from Morgan-Monroe State Forest, Indiana, United States - atmos_gasesECM1C_05 | ecosystem: Environmental > Terrestrial > Soil > Temperate... | reverse complement strand
GCGATAATTTTCGTGTAGCCGAGATTGATCTCAGCCTGTTTCACTGCCGCTTCGTCGGCTTCCACATTTGCTGTGGTTGAGTCGGCGGCGGCGATGGCAGTATCTCGCTCCTGGTCGCTAATGACTTTCTTATTAAACAGATCGATGGCGCGCTTTTTGTCCGCGTCAGCCTTAACCTGGTTGGCTTGATCTTTTGCCAAAGTGCCCTTCGCTTGTGCTAAGGCAGCCTCGAACGGCCGCGGATCGATCTGAAAAAGCGGATCGCCTTTCTTGACGATGCTGCCCTCCTGATAATCCCGCGAGACGATGTAACCTTGCACCTGCGCGTTGATGTTCGCGTTGATGAAACCGTCGAGTGTTGCGACGCGTTCAAGCACACGCGGCACGTCTTTCGGCGTTACGGTCGTCACGAGCACTTCGGGCGCAGGCGGACCGGCCGGGGCAGCTTTGCGCGAACAGCCTGCAAACAACGCGAGCATCGGCAACGCGCTGAAAGCAACAACTCTGAACAATCGCTGATAGAGCATGGAGACGATATTCCCCTTTGACCGTAGACTGACGCCTTTACGAACGCTAGCAATTCCTCAGTCGCCCATTTTTCATGGTCGCGCACTCGACTTCCGTTAGGATTTCAGAAAAGCGAGCAGGTCGGCGTTGATGACGTCGGCTTGCGTCGTGATCATGCCGTGCGGGTAGTCCTTGTATGTTTTCAGCGTGCCGTTCTTGAGGAGCTTCGCTGAGAGTGGACCGGCGGCCTGATATGGCACGATCTGGTCGTCCTCGCTATGCATGACCAAAACCGGAATGTTGATCTTTTTCAGATCTTCGGTGAAGTCGGTCTGCGAGAACGCGACGATGCCGTCGTAACCTGCCTTGGCGCCGCCCATCATGCCCTGACGCCACCAGTTCCAAATGAGAGGCTCAATTGTTTTCACTCCAGGACGGTTGAAGCCATAGAAGGGGCCGGCTGGCAGGTCGTAATAAAACTTGGCCCGATTGGCGGCGAGCTGGGCTTGGAGATCGTCGAACACCGATTTCGGTGCGCCTAACGGATTGGCCGGAGTCTTTACCATAAGCGGCGGCACCGCACTGATGATCGCCGCCTTGGCGACATTCTTGTCCCCATGACGCCCGAGATAATGCACGACCTGGCCACCGCCGGTCGAATGACCGACGTGAATTGCATCCTTCAAGTTGAGATGATCGGTGACGGCCTTCAGATCGTCGGCATAGTGGTCCATGTCATGTCCGTCGCCTGTTTGAGTCGAGCGACCATGTCCGCGACGATCAGTCGCAATGACGCGATAGCCTTTGCTGAGGAAAAAAAGCATCTGCGGGTCCCAATCATCGGCTGATAGCGGCCAGCCGTGACTGAAGACAATGGGCTGTCCTTTGCCCCAGTCCTTATAATAGATGTCGATGTTGGCTCCGTTTTCTTTTCCGACCGTGACGTATGGCATGATGAGCTCCTTTGGTTTTCGGCTGAATTAGACGATACGCCACCCGCGGCAAAATCAGCCCTGATTAATTCTCGTCCCGTCAGGTATTGTCCGTCAACGTTACAGTTGAGTGACGTTTCAAATCGGCCCGCGATAAAAGACTCGGATATGTGGAATGAGTGACTGATACTGGCGAGATGCGCCAGTGCTACTTTGTAATCGTCCTGCTCGTTGCGGCTGCGTCTGCCCATGCCGAATTGCCAGCGATCGCCGCTCGCGACGCGAAAATTGACAATGTGCAGTTGCACTATCTCACTGCCGGCCAGGGCCCCGCGGTTGTTCTGCTGCACGGATACACGCAAACGTCCCGGATGTGGCGGCCGATCATTCCGGTATTGGCGGAAAAGTTTACCGTGATTGCACCCGACCTGCCCGGCATTGGGGATTCTTCAATTCCCGCGGACAACGAAATCAGCATGATCGTTGCGGCGAAACAAGTCCATGATCTCGTTGGCTCTCTGAAAATCGACAAGGCGCGTGTGGTAGGTCACGACATCGGGTTAATGGTTGCATACGCTTACGCCGCCCAATTTCCGAGCGAGACGGAAAAGCTCGCAGTGATGGATGCGTTCCTTCCCGGGGTGCCGGGATGGGAACCCATCTATAATAATCCAAATATCTGGCACTTTCGTTTCAACGGCGAATATCCCGAAAAATTAGTGCAGGGCCGCGAGCGAACGTATTTCGAATACTTCTGGAACGTTTTGGCCGCCGACAAAACTCGCTCCATTCCCGAAGCGGACCGAAAAGTCTACACCCAGGCCTATTCACGACCCCGGCGGATGCATGCCGGCTGGGCCTATTTCGCATCCTGGCCGCAACTGGCGAAAGATTTTGCGCAGTTATCGCAAACAAAATTGACCATGCCAGTGTTATCGATCGGTGGCGAAAAATCTTTAGGCAACCAGCTCGCCGAACAAATGAAACTCGTTGCCGACGATGTAACCGTTGTTGTTTTAAAAGACGCCGGCCACTGGATTTCGGAAGAACGTCCGAAAGAAACGACCGACGCGTTAACCAAGTTCCTTTGATCGAGATTTATGTCAGCGCTCCAAGGCAACGGGCTAATCGATCTGCCGAGCAAACACTCGGTGGACGAGACGCTTCATAGGTTGAGAGGAATTCTAGCTGCGAAAAATATCACGCTGTTCTCGGTCGTCGATCATAGCGGCGAAGCAGCCAAGGTCGGAATGAAGATGTTTCCAACCAAGCTGGTGATTTTCGGAAACCCGAAAGCAGGAACGCCGGTGATGATCGCGTCACCGAGCAGCGCCATCGACCTGCCTCTAAAGATCCTGATCTGGGAAGATGATCACGGAAAAGTTTGGATCACTTACAACAGTCCAGCTTATTTGCAGCAACGGCACAACGTGCCGGCTGAGGTGTTGCCGAACATTTCTGTAATTGAGGCCTTGGCGAAGGCCGTTGCCGAATAACGAATTATCGCAGAACTATTTGCCGCCCGATGCGCAAACGGAACATCACCGCCGAAGACGCGCGGGCCATTAGTGTGCTCGCCCTTGGCGCGCCGGCTATTGGCCGGCTGGCGATCGGTCGTGACGAATCCGCCGATTGGAAATCGACGACTTAATCATTCGAAAACACAACCTTTAATTCCGACGGCGCGTCGCTTCGAACAGGAACCACGTGCGGCGTTCGGTCTCGTCGATCCAAACTTCGATCAAGCTGGCGGTCGCGACGTCGCGATGCTTGTCGCAAACGTTGTGGGTCTGGCGGAGCCGCATGGTGAGATTTTTGTTGTCGTCTGCCAGCTCAGCGAGCATATCCAGTGGCTCGACATATTCGGCGTCGTTATCGAGTACCCGCTGGGCGCGGGCGATTTGGCCGATCGATCTCAATGTCAGGCCGCCAATCTTTCGAACGCGTTCTGCCACCGGGTCGGTCATCGCAAAAAGCTGGTCGGCGTGTTCGTCGAGCAACAGGTGGTAATCGCGAAAATGCGGTCCGCTCATGTGCCAGTGAAAATTCTTCGTCTTCATATAAAGCGCGAACACGTCAGCGAGGATGGCATTCATCGCCGCGGAAATGTCGCGGGTAGCGGCCGGTTTGAGATCGGTGCGAGTTTCCAGGGGAGCATCGCGACGGCGAAGCAATTCGGGTTTGTTCTTTAGATTGGATCTATTGGTGTTCGAATCGGATTTGTTCATGGCGTTTTTAGTTGGGTTGATCATGAAGTCAACGTCGTCCCCGGTGTGGCGAATTTCAATTCGGTTGATTGCGATCGTAAGGAACGATGTTATCCCACTGACTCGCAATCTCCCGATTGCTCGGTCGCATCGCCATGCGACCCCTCGGTCTACCCGGCGGCGTCCCCGCGTTATATTTAGCATCGTCCTCGGAGAAGCCGATCCACCTCAAAGCACAGGGACTAACCATCTTTCTTCCGATCATAAGGAATAATATTATCCCACTCTTCCGCAGAGGAGCGGGCGACGAACGCGACGACCGGCTCGGTCTTGCTCAAATTGAAAACTTCGTGAGGCACGCCCGGCTTGATGTAAATGAAATCCCCGGCCTCGTTTTCGACCGATTGTTTCAGTCCGTTACCGAACTCATGGCGGACTCTTCCTTCGATGATGTAAAGGATTACCTCAAAATCGACATGGATATGAGCGTAGGCGACGCCACCGGGCGGAATGGTTGCGATGTTGGCCGATAACCTTGTTGTACCAACGTTTTTTGCGGACATGCCTTGCTTGTAATGAATGCCGTTCCAATCCCGGCGTTTGCCGCCGCCCCGGATGGTCAGAATTCCATCGTGATCTTCCACTGCGCTGAGTTCGATGTCGGTCATAAGAAAGTTGAGACGTTGAGGGGTTGAGATGTTGAGTCGTTAAATTATTAAGCCGGTACGAGCTTCTTTTTCGTAAGAAGTTTGTTTAGGAGGCTGTTGGTTGTCTTTTCTAGTACACTGCCCCAGGCGCTCAGGATTGCCAGGGTGATCAGAAATATAAGGAGAAAACTCGGGATCGGTTGCGGCCGAATGCGGAGTCCGAGCCAGATGACGTAGGGCTGATGAATTAAGTAAAGTCCGTAGGAATAAACGCCGACCAAACTGAAGACTTTCGCCAGTCCGCCAGCACGCGAGATCAATCCCGCCACTCCGGCGATTACCAGGAAGCAACACGCGCCGGTGGCGAAATCGACATAGACATAGCTGTAATCGTAAAGCCAAAGCGCTGCCGGATAGAGAGCGACGCCGACAACAAGACCGGGTCCGCGGAGAAGGAACCATTCCGCGCGCGATGCCGATTTTGCATGCCACATTCCCAGTGCCATCCCGAGCGCGAACTCGGGCAACCGACAAACCGCGAATCCGCCGAGCACCCAGAGTCCGTTTTGCGGCCACGGTCCGAGAAAAAGGTAACGAATGAAAAATCCGAGCGCGCAGGCCGCGACTAGGAAAACCCATCCGCCAAATTTCCGCGCTGCCCAGAAGAGCAGGGGAAAGAGCAAATAAAATTGAATGAGCATGGCGAAATACCACCAGGCCGCGTTGAGGTACATAAAATTCATCTCGATGTTAATGAAGCGCAGGCCAAGCAAACTGAGCACGATCCGTCCATCGACTGGTTCGAGTTTCGCGACAAACGGCGAAACGAGATAAACGATGTGCGCAATCCAATACATCGGATAGAGGCGGACGGATCGCGCACCGTACCATTTGCCCCATTCCACGTGGCCTGAATCTGCGCGGGCCATGGTTGATTGCATTAGCGTCCATCCACTCAGGATGATGAACGCACCGACCGCGTGAAAACCGAGTCCGGAGATTTCCCACCACGCGCCGCGCAAGAAGGAAACCGTGCCCGCGGTCAAGCCGGTCCAGTCCGGCGCCGGCGGTTCGTAATGTTCGAAGACGGTCCGAAAGAAATGAAAATAAACGACGAAGGAGATTGCCAACGCTTTGGAAATGTCGATCCAAAGCAGACGTTTCATGAAGCGCGTGTTGTTTTTCCGGTGTCCGGAAGCAATGCGCCAAGGCCGGCGATTAACCAGTGAACAAAAGCCCCCATTGATTGGCCGATGATGGCGTGACGTTGTGGTTGGATTCAACACGAATTCAGCCTGTAGGAAGGCGACCTCATATTTGCCTGACGTTGCGCGGCCCAGTCGGCTTTGTGTAGACTCGCTCGATGAGTTCAGGCAGCGCAAACACGTCGGGCTTTGTCCGATTCCTTCGGTTCGAATATCCGTTCTTTGTCGGACTGGCGACCGCCGGGGTCTTTCTTGCGCTTGGAAGCGAGATCCTGGAAAACGTTGCGCACCCGTTTGTGCTGGTGGGGGTTTTAGTCGTGTTGCTTGGTGCGGTTCTTTGGTCGGCAATTTCGGCGGTGCACCACGCCGATTCTCTGGCGGTAAAGTGTGGCGAACCCTACGGAACTCTGATTCTCACGCTTTCAGTGATCAGTATCGAGGTCATGATGATTTCCGCCGCAATGCTTCATGGCGCGAACAACCCGACGCTTGCGCGGGACACCATGTTCGCGGTCGTCATGATTGCGCTCAACGGTCTGGTTGGATTCTCTCTTTTGTTAGGCGGACTGCGACACCAGGAACAAAATTATAATCTGCAAGGAGCGGGCGCGTATCTCAATACGATCATGGCGCTGGTAGTTCTCGGACTGGTGTTGCCGAACTTCACAACCTCGCTCTCAGGTCCACGATTTTCACCTGTTCAGGAAATATTTCTTATCGCGGTCACGGTGATCCTCTACGCGATTTTTCTCATCATTCAGACCGGGCGACACCGGCAATACTTCAAGGATGCGGGACCTACAGCCGAATCGAACGATCATCATCCGTCTCTTCAGTTGCGCTCAGCCGGTTTCCATACCGTGATGTTGCTTCTGTATTTGATCGTCGTCATCGTTCTGGCAAAGAAGTTCGCGATTCCTCTCGATAACTGCATCGAACGCTTCGGCATGCCGCAAGCCTTCGGGGGCGCGATTATAGCCGGACTCGTTCTGGCGCCTGAGGCGATGAGCGCCATCAAAGCCGCGCAACGAAACCAATTGCAACGGTCGGTAAATCTTTTGCACGGGTCGGTGCTGGCAACGATCGGACTCACGATTCCGGCGGTGCTGATTGTTGGCATGGTAACCAACCGGCCGGTGGCGCTCGGACTGGAAGGCGCGAATCTTCCGCTGCTTGTCCTGACTTTAGGAGTCAGTATCGTCACATTCGGCAGCGGCAAAACGAACATTCTGCAAGGATGCATCCATCTGCTGCTCTTTGCCGTTTTCCTATTGCTGATCTTCGCTCCCTGACGCGGTCCGCACCGGCAGCGATGTTCTCTGTTTCTCGATGACGACCAGCAAAATGCCGCCCAGCACGGCGATGGACGCAATCACGTAACGCATGGTGATCGGTTCGTGGAGCAGGAGAATTCCGCCGGTCGCTGCAAGGACCGGCACGCTGAGTTGGACCGTCGCTGCGCTGGCCGCTTTCAATCCGGCCAACGCCGCGTACCAGATGACGTAACCGATCCCGGACGTAATCGCGCCCGAGAGTACGGCGTAAGTCGTGCCTAACGAGTCGAAACGCATTCTCGGCAGCATAATCAGGCTGACCAGTAAGGCGATCGGAACCGCACGCAGGAAGTTGCCAGTTGTTGTGGCGGTCGCGTCGGCTGCGGTTTTACCTCGCAAAGAATAGGCACCCCAGGCAATTCCAGCGGCCAACATGAAGATCGAACTGATCAATGGCGGCGCGGAAATTCCAGGAAACGCCAGCACAACGAGTCCAATCAACGCGATCACGATTCCGGCGATCTGCGTTGGATCCAATCGTTCGCCCTTGCGAAATCCCCAGAGAATCATTGTCGCCTGAACGGCGCCGAACAGAAGCAACGCTCCAGTCCCCGCGGAAAGATCGACATAAGCGAACGAGAAACCCGCAGCGTAAACAAAGAGTGCGATGGCCGATGGACAGTTGCCACTTCCAAGTGACGAGTGAGTCCGAGCCGGACTGGCGTTTGCGACGGGTGACGAGAAGGAAGATCGGATCATCACGATTAACCACAACGCAAGCGCCCCGGAAAGGATTCGGACGAACGTGAAGCTCGCCGGATCGATGGCCGTTTGCTTGAGCGCGGCGCGGCAAAGCAGCGAGTTGCTGGCAAACGCGATCATCGCCAGCATTGTCAGGATGAAAATTCTTGCGGTCACCAAAGATATCCTCCACAGATTTCGCAGATTTACACCGATTACAGAACCCGAATCTGTGGAAATTGGGAAGATGGGAATCTGTGGAGAGTAGAGCGGTAATAGACGGAATAGTGATTACCCGGAATCGAACTTTGGTTTGCTGGACGGAACCTTTTTGTAGGTGCCTTCAGCGCTAACGTTGAAGCCGAAGCCGCAAATGCCCGTTTGAGTGTTTGTCCCGCTCTTATTAAGATCGAGATACTCAAAAATCTCTCAGGAAAGCAAGAATGGAGCGAACAGGGGCGAGCGACATAGAAGGTAAAGCGACGAGGGTAGGAGCGAGTGAGCGGGGCAGCGAACGAGTTTCCGAGCAGGAACACGATTCTTTACAGCAGGGCTCACAGAATGGGAGCGAACACATCTCCGCGTGCTTCGTAATCTCTGTGGTAAAATCCGTGTCTTATTTCGCCGGCGAGATTAAATAGATCACATGGACGCTTTCGGTAAGCTTAACTGGTGCTACCTGATACTGCGCGGCTGAAGAAACGGGCAGGCCCACTTTTGCTGCGCGGACGCCAAGGTATGTAACACTTTCCTGCACAAACATGCGGCTTTCAATCTCAGGAAAGGCGACTGGCGAGATGGCAAAGACAGAATCAATCTTCATATTCATTTGCTTGAGGGTTTTCTCTGCGCGCTCGCGAGCGTTCGCTAGGGCTTTGTCCCCAATTTCATTTTCAATTTCATTCTGCTTTTGAAGACCGCCCTCGATTCCGGAAAACTCCGTTCCTTCAAGATTGAGTAACTCGTCGACGAGTTTTGGAAACGAGGTTAGGTCCCGAACTTTGATTTGAAATGGCCGCGTCACTTTGTAGCCGATCAGTTTGCCGTGACCGCGGGAATAACTCTCGTTCTGCTCTAATTCTGGCTCTGAGCGCAGATCGTCGGCGATCACATCGTTGTCGGCGACTTTAGCATTTTTCACTAACTCAAAGATCTTGTTCGCCTTTGTTTGCACGTCCTGGTTTGCCTTCGGCTGATCAGGAGCACGTCCCACCACATCGAAGCGCAGCGTCACAACGTCAGCAGGCTTTTGAACCTCAGCGTCACCCTCGACGTAAATGTAAGGTTTATCCGGCAGACCGCCTTCGGCGAAAAGGGAGATAGGAACTATCAAGAGGGGAAAAAGAAAACGTTTCATGGTACGAGGTAATCAAAACGGATCGGTGAAGGGAATTCAGAAAACACCCAGCGCCGCCACTCCGAAGGCGATTGTCGCAGCCACCTTCGCGGCCTTGCGGCGTGACAACTAGCGATTAGCGACGTGGTACACCCGTTAGTTCTGTCTAGCTCTTCTGCTCGTTGTCGCTCGGAGCGAGAAGGTGACCGAAAAGTTTGCCGCCGAGGAAGAAGATGATACCGGCTGTGCCAGCCAATGCGGCATGCAGGAGCCAGAAGTGTGCGGCCGGCATTCTTTCGAGAAAACCGCCTATCCAGCCGACGCTAAGATTGGCAGCAAAGAACGCCACATAATAGATGCCAATGATAGTGCCCGAGAGGGAAGGCGGCGCGACGCGCGCGTAAAGCGCGAGCGAAACTGGAAACACGTTGGCGAATCCCGCACTGTTCAAGACGTGAAATGCGATCAACCAGCCGATTGACACTTTTCCCCCGGTGCGGGCGGCGATCGCGGCGCCGGCCACGAGTGACAGCATCCCAGTCATCGCGATCAAACTACCGATAGCGATTTTGTTAATCTCGGTCGGTTCAGGAAATTTTCTCGACCAAACTCGCCAGAACACGACCGCAATGAAAAGAAAACTGACCGAGACGATCGAATCGAGCGTGATCAACCATGTCGTTGGTATTGTTTTCCCGAAGAAAATGAGATTGGCGTGGTCTTGAGCCCAGACCAGATATGCATTGAAGATCTGTTGGTTCGGAATGACCGCGATCGTCAGAAAGGGCAAAAGCACAAGCAGGGCCACGATCGCCATCCGGTCGTGGCGCGTGAATTTCGTTTTCGTCGCCCTGGCCGTAGTTGCTCCCTTTTCTTGGACGGCAGGCGAATCGGTAGGCAAATATTTTCGACCGGAAAGGTAAATCGCGATTGCAATGAGCATTCCAACGCCGGCGGCGTCGAAGCCCCAGGCCCAGCCGACTTTCTCCCCGAGTGTGCCGACGATGAGCGGTGAAATGATGACGCCGGCGTTGATGAAGATGTAATAAATTTGGAACGCGTCGGCGCGACGGTTGTCGCCAGTGGCATAGAGGCCGCCTACCTGACTGGCAAGATTTCCTTTCAAAAGGCCAACACCGGCAAGCAGACAAGCTAGCGCTAACAGGAAAGTAATCTCGGACGACACCAAAAATTGCCCGACGGCCATGAGTAACGCACCGAAGATGACGGCGCGCGTGCGACCGATCCAATGGTCTGCGATCAGACCACCGATGATCGGCGTGACATAGACGAAAGCAGTGTAGAGACCGAAAATTGCTGATGAGAGCGGTTGGATATCAAGATGTCCCCGGTAAAGGAATTCCAGAACACGCCGAAATGGGCCGAAACCAATAATGTGTTCAACGTGGCCCGAATGCAGCAACCGGTTGACCATGTAAAGCACGAGCAACGTCTGCATTCCGTAGTAGGAAAAACGCTCCCATGCTTCGGTGAAAGCGATGTAGGCGAGTCCTCGAGGGTGGCCGACAAAACTGCGGTCGTTCGGATTGTGCACGGCCGAAAGTAGAGATTAGAAAATAGGAAGTAGAAAGAATAAATTCGTAAGGCATGGTCGTTGTGATTTTTGGAGTCTCCGGCGTTGGGAAAACGACGATCGGCAAATTGCTAGCGGGTGAGCTCGGCTGGAAATTTTATGACGCGGATGATTTTCATCCGAAAGCGAACATCGAAAAAATGCGCAACGGACAACCGTTGACGGACGAAGATCGAGAACCGTGGCTCAAGCGCTTGCACAAATTAATTGAGCGATCTCTCGGCGCACATGAGAAGAACGCGGTGTTAGCCTGTTCGGCATTAAAGAAGAAATATCGCGACAGACTTCGGGTGAGCTCGGAAGTGACATTTGTTTTCGTGCGCGGGACGCGGGCGAGGATAGAGGAGCAACTGAAAAACCGGCACGGACATTTCTTCGATCGCAAACTCCTCGACAGTCAGTTCGCGGATTTGGAAGAACCTGAGCCGTCGGAATGCGTGATTGTTGTCGAGCTTTCTGGCGAACCGCGGGAAATGGTTAACAAGATCAAGGCGAGTTTACGCGAGCGTGGGCGATGATACGTTTCAGTTATGAAACTTCCAACGATCAAGGAACGGAAACGATTTCGATCGCCTACTGTCACGCCGCAAGCCCTAGCCTGGGACGGCAAACAACTTTGGATGAGCTCGCGCGATCTCGGTTTTCTCTACAGACTTAATGCCGACGGATCGAAGATTGTCGAAGAAGCCGATCCGCCCGGCGTCGTTTGGGCGGCGGTTGTGACAAACGGCGCGATGCATGTCACGATCGGCAAAGGATTGAACGATGATCGCTACGTTTATCGCTACGATCGGGGCAAAGGTTTTTCAAAATTGTTCGCATGTCCCGACCTTACCGGCTCGTACCTGAGTTACGACGGAAAAGACCTTTATCTCAGTCAATGGTATGAACAACGCATTCTGAAGTTGAATAAAGCCGGAAAGATGGTCGGAACCATCGATGTCGGTGCTGAAATCTGTGGTCACGTGTTTGCCGATGGAGCGCTTTACGTGTTGCGCGGAACCGAGAATGTCCCGAGGCCTCAGTATGCGTCGGCTAAGCCGACCCCGGAGCGATTCAAAAGTGGAGTGAAACCGGGAGAAGAACAGTGGTGGATCGCGCGACTCGATCCGCGAGGCAAGAATCCCGAGATAGTAGACATTGCGAAGATTCCGTTTGCGGCGCGTTCGCTGACATTCGACGGCGAAAATTTCTGGTCCAACCATCGCGCCGCGAACGAGACGGTGTGCTTTTCGCTGCCAGGCTAGCGCATCGCGAATTTGTAGCCGCCACCTACCTTACGGACTCAAAATCCCCGCGAACCTGTCGCGGTACTGCCAAACCAGAAACAGCCAGAGTAACGTAACTACGATGCCGGGGCCGATGCCGGCCGGTGCCATCAGGATATGAAAGACCAGGATGTTGAAGATCATCGCCGCAAGCATGGTTAAGGCGAGCGGAACAAAACGACC
>Ga0307474_10003147_pt1 | contig 11894 bp, 7 predicted proteins | sample atmos_gasesECM1C_2_FD_203312 | JGI IMG/M metagenome (GOLD analysis project Ga0307474, IMG submission 203312) | Hardwood forest soil microbial communities from Morgan-Monroe State Forest, Indiana, United States - atmos_gasesECM1C_05 | ecosystem: Environmental > Terrestrial > Soil > Temperate... | reverse complement strand
CTTCTGCGGCTTCGAATCGTCCATGTACTTCTTCAGTTCCCAGCTCTTCACCACCGCGCCGCGATTGGAAAACACGACGCGATACAAATCGTTCTCAACGGTGACCGCACGCTCCTCGGTGTCGGCCTTCGCAGCAATCGCTGAAGCCGTCGCCGCACCCGAGCCGCCCGAAACATTCGCCGTGCCCCTCGAAGGCGTCATGGCCGTCGTGCTCGGCCCCGCGGAATTCGCTGCGCCCGTCACAGACCCTGCCGTCGCTGGCCCCGTCTGCGCGGCCGGTGTTGTTTTGCTCAGCGAGGCCGGCGGCTTCGGCGCGAAAAACTTCGTCCACAGCAAGATCACGCCCATCGACAGCAGCGACGCCGCCAACAACCGCATCTCATGCCCAAACTTTGGTTTTTCCGCGTCGCTCAACTGTGTCCCTCGAAATGCCCAGCCACGGCCGCATGCCGATGCGTGTCGCCATCACTACCGCAGCGATCCGGCACTGGATCAAACCCAAACTTTCCCGAAAACGGATGGCACCGCAGCAGCCGCTTCAGCGTTAGCCACGATCCGCGCGCCAGCCCAAACCGCTCGACCGCCTCATACGAATACTGCGAGCAGCTCGGAACAAACCGGCAGTTTCCTGCGAACAGCATGGACAAGTAGACCTTATAAAAACGCAGCGCCATCAACCCAACACGCGCCTGCCATCGTAGGACCACGGCGCCGCCGTGCCCGCCTTCCATCCCGCCCGCCCGCGTCATCGGCATTGTTGCCATCACGCCATCCCGCTCTTCACCAACCGCAAAAACTCCGCCGCCAGCATCCCAAATTCCGCCCGCACCACAACCTTCTTCGGATGGATCACCAGATCCCATCCCGCACCGATCTCATCGCGATGCAAACGCACGATCTCCCGCACCCGTCGCCGAATACGATTGCGCACCACGGCCCCGCCGATCTCCTTTTTGATGCTGAATCCGAATCGGCTGTAAGGCATCTGGTTGGCTCGAAAAAATACGGTGAAGTGGGAATTCGACTTGCGCTTTCCGGTGCGATACACGGCGTCAAACTCTCCGCGCCGCACCAGCCGGACTGCACGAGGAAATCCGTGGCCTTCGGTTTTACTCAGGGGTGAGCCGATGACGTCCCTTCTTGCGGCGCGCCGCCAACACCTTTCGGCCGCCCACGCTCTTCATTCTCGCTCGAAATCCGTGCGTCTTGGCACGCCGCCGCTTCCGCGGCTGATAAGTCCTCTTTGGCAAGGTACTGCCTCCCTATAGATTGATCGTCGGTGCTTCCGTGATAGCCGCTCGCTTGTAGTCTCGCGTTCTTCACGTTGTACTACGTTTCGCGATCGTTCCCAGTTTCCTGCACTGTTTCGCGCTCAGACAGGCCGCACCCGCAGCCATTTCCGAATTAGTAAGTGTAGTCGACCCCCGCGTAACCGGTCAAGAAATCGCGCATCGTTTTAGCGGCCGTCTCCCGCTACCTGCGGCCGAGAGTTGACCACGAGCCTCACCTGAGCCGTCCCGATGGGCGGCGAAGGATCTCAGCGTCATCCTAACCGCAACTCGATCTGCCTTCTCACTCCACCTCATCCCTTACATGCACATCCTTCATTTCCACGATCTCCGAAATAACGATCGCCCGCGTCCCATTCCGCTCAAACGCGATCCCCTTCGCCCTGACATACTTCCCCACAAACGGCATCAACTTCTGCCGCTGATCGTAGTCCGGCATCTTGTCCGAAATCGGCAAATACAGATCCCCGTCCTTCGTCAAAATCGCAATCGGCGAACCACCCTTCACGCACCCCATCACACATTCCATGCTCATGCTCGTCGCGTTCCCATCCAGATTCTGGATCGGGCAAGCCACATCGCGCACCAATCCCTCAATCGTGACTTTCGACCGATTCGCCCGCGAACTCTCCATCGAAGTCTTCTGTGCAGCCGCACCTCGCGACGCCGGCGCAACCGCCGTCTCGATCGCCCCAACTCCGCATCCGGCCAGCAGGCAAACCCCCAGGATTCTCTTCAGTTTCATAAACTCTCCTCCTCCGGGCTCGAACTTAGCACGTCTATACTCAAGAGGTATGGATCCGCGCATGTACCCCGAAATCCAGAATCTACACGACGCATACGCCGCCGCGAAAAAAGACGCAGAGTCCCTGATCGCTGGCCTGACCGAAGACCAAGCCGCCTGGCGCGCGCATCCCGCCGCGTGGAGCGTCGCCGAATGCTTCGACCATCTCGCACTCACGAATCGACTCTACGTCCGCGCCATGCAGCCCGCTGCCGACGCTGCGCGTCGCAAAAATAAACTGCGCCGCCGCCCCGCCCTTCCCGGCTTCTTCGGCGCCTGGTTCGTCCGCTCCCTCGAGCCGCCACCTAAAATGAAGAGTAAATCGCCACAAGTGATTCGGCCGCGCACCGCCCCAACCCTCGCCGAAGTCTCTGTCGCCTTCCTCGCCTCCCACACCGCCGCCCACGAGTTCCTCCGCGCCAACCAAGACCTCGACATGGCAGCGATCCGCTTTCCCAATCCGTTTATCAGAGGCCTCCGCTTCAGCCTTGCCACCGCCCTTCACGCGATCCCCGCCCACGAACGCCGCCACCTCCACCAAGTCCGCGCCGTCCTAACAGCGTCCCGCAGCGGCCTGTAGCCGCGCCCTGCAAACGCGGGTCGTGTCCCAGACCGCGGTGTTTAGATGCATCCCGGCCCAAGCCTCCACGACGTGCGCGCCATCCCACAAGCGCGATTCGTTCGCCCAAGCCCGATCCCGGCAAGAAATGCCCACCGCCGCCACAATTCAAAAGTGGTACATTCCTCTCCGTTTCCTCGACCAAACCACAAACAGGGGCCATCACGTAATGACCAAATCCAAACTCACCCGCCGCACCCTACTCCAATCCGCCACAATCCTCGCCGGCACCGCCGCCACAAATCTCGTCCCCGGCCTAAATCTCGACGCAACTCCAGCGCCACCAAACCCCACCCGTCCCACGATCGCCGCCTCCGACGAAACCAACGTCGTCGAAACCTCCTCCGGCAAAATCCGTGGCTACGCGCGAAACGGCATTCACACTTTCAAAGGCATCCCCTTCGGCGCAAGTACCGAAGGCTCCGCGCGTTTCATGGCTCCCACAAAACCCAACCCGTGGACCGGCGTCCGCAGCTCCATGCAATACGGTTATGTCTCCCCGCAGGGCCCGCGCGGCGGCTGGGCCAATGACGAAGAAGCCTGGATGTTTTCCTGGGCAGACGGCATTCAGAGCGAAGACTGCCTCCACCTCAACGTCTGGACACCATCGATCAACGATAACGGCAAGCGCCCCGTCATGTTCTGGCTTCACGGCGGAGGATTCGTCGCCGGCTGCAGCCAGGAGCACCCTGCCTACGACGGCGAAAATCTCTGCCACAGCGGAGATGTGGTTCTTGTCTCGGTGAATCATCGCCTCGGCCCGGTCGGCTATCTCGATCTCTCCCAGTACGGCGAAAGATTCCGAGATTCCGGCAACGTCGGAATGCTCGACATCGTTCTTGCCCTCGAGTGGGTGCGCGACAACATCGGCCGCTTCGGCGGCGACGCCGGCAACGTCACGATCTTCGGCCAGTCTGGCGGCGGCGGAAAAGTGAACACACTCCTCGCCATGCCCTCCGCGCAAGGACTCTTCCATCGCGCGGTCGTGCAAAGTGGCTCGATGCTGCGTGGCGCCACCACCGACCATTCCGCAAAATTAGCCGCAGAGGTCGTCGCGCAGCTCAACGTCAAACCCGAAGATCTCCAAACGATTCCCTATCGACAGCTTCTCGACGTGGGCCTCGGCATCGTCGCTAAGAATCGTCCGCCCGGGCCTCCGGACGTGCGCAAGATGGCCGCGCTGCTCGGCTTCGCGCCCGTCGTCGACGGAAAAATTCTCCCCGTGCATCCCTACGATCCCACCGCGCCGGCAATCTCGGCCAACGTGCCCGTTCTGGTCGGCACCGTCCTCAACGAATTCGTCAACGGCATCAACCATCCCGAGTACGAAGCGATGACCGACGACGAAGTCAAAAAACGCGCCACCGATTTCTTCGGCGCGCACGGCACAGAAATTTTCACCGTCTTTCGCGAACAACATCCCGGCGAAAAGCCGTTCGACATCTATTCCCGGATGATGGCCGCATCTGTTCGTCAAGGCGCCGTCACACAAGCCGAACGCATCGCCGCGCGCGGTGGCGCTCCCGCCTACGTATATTGGTTCCAGTGGAAAACGCCGGTCCTCGACGGCCGCCCGCGCGCCTTCCACTGCTCCGAAATCTCCTTCTGCTTCGACAACATGTCTCGCGCCGAAAACATGACCGGCAACGGCCCCGAAGCCCAAGCCCTGGCCAAACAAGTCTCCCAAGCCTGGATCAACTTCGCCCGCAAAGGCGACCCAAATCACGCAGGCTTGCCGCAATGGCCCCAATTCACCCCCGACAAATGCCAAACAATGATCTTCAACAATAAATGTGAAATGAAAGAAAACCCCGACACGACGGAACGCAAAGCCATCGCCAACGCCTAACCCGTGTTGGTTTCTCTTGGAGGGGGCTCGCTCCGCCCGGCGTCGACACCACCGCCGTGACCTGGCATCGTTTCTCGCACCTTCAGCTGTGACCTCTATGCAATCCGTCCTTGCGTGCAGCCGTCGCCCCCGGGAGGGGCCTCAGCCCCTGAGGTACTCTCACTCCTCCCGCAACGCCGCCGCCGGCTCCAGCCTCGCCGCCCTCCAGGCCGGCGCCGCACTCGCCACCAACGCCACCACCAGCATCAGCGCGCAAGCAACCACAACCACCGCTGGCTCAAACGCGCGAACCCCATAAAGCATGTCCGCCACAAGCCGCCCGAAAATCGCAAATGCCCCCAGTCCCACAACCAATCCAATCGCCGCCAAGCTCAACCCACGCCTCACGACAAGCCCAAACACATCCCCGTGCTGCGCCCCCAACGCCACCCGCAACCCGATCTCAAACGTCCGCCGCGCCACCATTTCCGAAAGCGCCGCGTACAATCCAACCGCCGCAAGCAACAACGCCGCTCCCCCGAAACACGTCAGCAGCGCCGCTTCAAATCGCTGCGATGTCGTCGATCCGACAATATTTTCCTCCATCGTCGTGACGGCAAAAATCGGAACGTCGCGATGGAGCCCCGCGACCACCGATCGCACGGCGTTCATATACGCCCGCGGCTCTCCCGAAACGCGCATGATCACGCCCTGCGGCCAATTCGTAGCCTGATCGTAGGGCACAAAAAATCCCGGCGGCGGCGGACTCGTGAGATCGTTCGTGCGAATCCCCGCCACGACTCCAACAATCTCGTACCAGGTCGGACTTTCTCCGAACTCCGCAAAGTCCGGTTGAATCGACTTCCCGATCGGATCTTCGTTCGGGAAAAATTCGCGGGCAAATTCCTGATTTACGATCGCCACCCGTTTCGCATTCCAATCGTCGCGCAAATCAAACGTGCGCCCCTTCAACAAAGGAATTCGCAAGGTCTCGAAATAATGCGGTTCGACCGCCACTCGATTCGACACCGGCAGGTCGTTCGGATCGTTCGTCCTCCCGCCGATCGCAAACCGGCTCGTGTTGCTGTAACTAATCGGGACAGGATAAGCGCTGGTTACCGACTCGACGCCGGGAATCGCCGCAAGTCGCGGAAACAACTGCCGAAAAAAGAGCCGCGCTTTCTCGTTCGGGAACTCCACAAACGACATTCCCATCCGGAATATGAGGAGGTGATGGGGATCGAAGCCCGGCGGCACGCGCAGCGTCTCCACAAAACTGCCGATCAACAATCCTGAACCGCCAATCAGCGCAAGGCTGAGCGCGGTCTCTGCGATCACGAACGAGGCACGCAATCGCTGTTCGCCACGCCCGCCGCTGATTCCGCGTCCTGCGCGCCACAGACCCGACGCGTCCGAACGAGACGCACTCCAAGCCGGGAACACTCCGAACACAACGCCGGTCACGAGGGAAACCAGAAATGCAAATACCAGCACGATTCCGTCGATTTGCACGTGAGCGACTCTCGGCAGATCGGCTGGCGCAAGACCGAGAACGGTTTTCAACAACACAAACGCGAGCGCGATTCCGATCGCACCGCCGCAAATAGCCAGCACCGTCGATTCGATCAAAACTTGTCGCACGATGTGCGATGCCTTTGCGCCAAGCGCAACGCGGATGCCGAACTCGTGGCGTCGCGCAAATCCCCGCGCAAGCAAGAGTCCGGCAACGTTCGCGCAGGCAATCAGCAGCACCGCCGTCACCGCGCCAAAAAGCAAATACAGCGGCTTGCGATAATCGCCGCTCACATACTCAAGCAACGGCCGAACCTCAACTTCATACGCATTGCGATCCTCCGGGTACTGCTCCGCAAGGCTTCGTTGAATCGCGCTCATTTCCGCTCGCGCTTGCGCCACGCTTGCGCCGCGCCAGAGCCGCCCGATCACTTGAGTCGATCTCTCGTTCCGGCGCGATACCGGGCTGATCGACTCCTTCTGTGGCATGCCGCTCGGGCTGACACCCAACAAGCTCGCTCGCATGAATGCGCCCCAAAAGCTGGGTGAGTCGCCCAGACCTGGGAAGCTGAATCCTGCTGGCAGCACGCCGATGACGGTTGCGACTCGATCGCTGATGGTGATTTGCTTGCCAACGATGTCCGGCGAGGAGTGAAACTCTGTCACCCAGAATCGATGACTCAAAATGATCGGCCGGTTCGCATCGGTTTCATCTGCTAGAGTGAAATCGCGGCCCAGCATCGGCACCACTCCCAACACGCGAAAGAAGTCGCCCGATACATACTCTGCACTGACAATCTGTGGTGCCGCGTTTCCCGATGGCGTGAATTTTCTTGTCGTGCCGTACGCGAACGAGGCGATCGCCTCGAACGTTTTGCTTTGTTGTCTCCAATCAAAAAAGTCGGGAAACGAAACGTCGTCGATTACGCCGGCGCCCGACCCAATCGTTGCCGTCTCGGCATGCGGATACTCAACGGTCTGCAGCGAAACAATCCGGTCCGGCTCAGGAAACGGCAACGCCCGCAGCAAAACTCCACTCACCACGCTGAAGATCGCAGTCGTCGCCCCAATCCCCAGCGCCAGCGTGAGCACCACAATCACGCTGAACCTCAAATTCGTCCTCAACTGCCGCACGGCAAAAACGAAATCTCGCCCCATGCGAATCCCCTCACACCAAATCTCCGCCCATAAATGACGCCGAACGTCACAATTGTCGAGTGATTTTCAAACTCATGATGCAGGTTCGCCACTGCACCTCAGGAGAAAGGAGCTTGTCATTCCGAGCGAAGCGAGCCGACGCTTTTTCTTCGCGTTTGCGTCTGCCAACGCGTCGGCTCGCGCAGTGGAGCAATCTCTCTTCGATGCTTCCATTCGCCGCCTGCATTCCGGGTCCCGGGCTTTTTCTTGCAACTACTCGATCCCCGCATTACTGTTACCCGACTTCAATTCAGAGGAACACCATGACCCTCCGCACACTCGCGACAACTCTCGCCCTTCTCACGCTCCCCTTCTGCGCCTCTGCGCAAAATCTTCAACAAACCACCGGCACAAAAGCCGACGTAGAAAAGCGCCTGAAAGCCGCAGAAAAGCCGGCCTCCGCCGCCCCCGAAATCGACGCCGTCGTCAAAACCCTTCGCGCCGCGCATCACTTCGCCGAAACTGAAATCTCTCCCGATGGCACGCACGTCGCCTGGGTCGAAACGCTCACCGGCAAAGATGGTGCTCCGAACGGCAACACCTCGGTCTACGTGAAGAATCTGGAAGCGAACTCCCCGCCCGTCCGCGTCACGGCCGGTGTCGCGGCCACGTTTCACGCCGAAGGAAACATCGCGTGGTCCAACGACAGCAAACAATTCGCGTTTCTCTCCGATGCCACCAAGAAAGATCAGCAACAGCTCTACCTCGTCGCCGCAAACGGCGGCATCGCGAGAAAACTGACGCAGGTCAAAGGCTTCCTCGACGCGCCGCTGTTTTCTCCCGACAACAAAACCATCTCCGTCCTGTTCACCGAAAACGCCACGCGCGCATCCGGACCGCTGGTTGCAGAAACTGCGGAAACCGGCGAAATCAAGGACTCATTTTTCGAGCAGCGCCTCGCTCTCATCGACGTTGCATCCGGGTCACTACGCCAAATCTCGCCGGCCGACACCTACATCTACGAATATTCCTGGTCGCCCGACGGACAACATTTCGTCGTCACCTCCGCGCAAGGCAACGGCGACAACAATTGGTACATCGCCGACCTAAACATTCTCGACACCGCGACAGGTTTGATGAAATCGATCTACAAGCCGCAACTGCAAATCGCGCGTCCCGCCTGGTCGCCCGACGGCAAGCACATCGCTTTCATCGAAGGATTGATGAGCGATGAGCCGAGCGTCGGGGGCGATGTTTTCGTCATGCCGAGTGCGGGTGGAAATGCCAACGACCTCACTCCCGGCAGAAAATCTTCCGCGAGCTGGCTGACCTGGACTTCCGACAACAAAATCTTGTTCGCCGAAATTCTCGACGCCGACTCTTCTGTTTCTCTCGTCGATCCGCTGAATCCCTCCATTTCAAATTTGTGGCGCGGCGCGGAAAGCATCACTGCCGGTTTGTGGGGACCGAATCTTTCCGTTTCGGCCGACGGCACTGCTTCCGCTGTGATTCGCAATTCGTTCAGCGCGCCTCCCGAAGTCTGGGCTGGTGCGATCGGTCAGTGGAAGCAAATTACCGAGCGCAACAAACCTTTGACTCCGGGTTGGGGTGACGCGAAAAGCATTCAGTGGGACAACGGCGGATTTAGCATCCAGGGCTGGCTCGTGTTTCCAAAGGATTTCGATCCATCCAAAAGATATCCGATGATCGTAGGCGTTCACGGTGGCCCAGGAGCTGCGGAGCAATCCGCGTGGCCCGACACCGGCAATTTTCTGATGGCGCTTCCCGCCGCAGGATACTTTCTTTTGCTCCCGAATCCTCGAGGAAGCTTTGGACAGGGCGAAGCTTTTACGCGCGCCAACGTGAAGGATTTTGGCTACGGCGATTTTGCGGACGTTATGGCTGGCGTCGATGCCGCGTTAAAACTCGTGCCGATCGATTCCGATCGGCTCGGTCTAACGGGCTGGAGTTACGGCGGCTACCTGACGATGTGGGGTGTCACGCAAACGAATCGCTTCAAAGCGGCAATGGCCGGAGCGGGAATCGCGAATCTGACGAGCTACTATGGCGAAAATAAAATCGACCAGTGGATGATTCCGTTCTTCGGAAAATCCGTCTACGACGATCCCGAAGTCTATGCAAAAAGTTCGCCAATCACTTTCATCAAAAAAGTGAAAACGCCGACGCTGATTTTAGTTGGCGACAGCGACGGCGAATGCCCGACTCCGCAGTCCTACGAATTCTGGCACGCGCTGAAAACGCAAGGCGTCGAAACCACGCTCGTAGTCTACGAACACGAAGGCCATCACTTCTCCAAGCCCGCCGACGACCGCGACCGCATCGCCCGCACCGTCGCCTGGTTCAACGCCCATCTCCAGCAGTAGCGCATTCCGTTATGTGCGGCCCTGTAAATGTTTTGGTGTCGACGGTCCCCCCTCTCGTCAACATCGTCATTCCTCGCCTAGCGAGGGGCCTGCTTTTTGTTTTTTCGATGAGCACGTCGTCACAGCGAGATCCAGCCAATGTGGATGAAGTAGAGGCTGGTCACGGCGACGATGATCCACAGCGCAATTCCCTGCGCTAGCGGGCGCCACCCGACTTTTTTAAGCGATGCGCGCGAAATGCTCGAGCCGATCAAAAACAAAGTCGCGGTGAGGCCGTAGCGGCCGAGCGTGAAGAAAATATTCGAGAAATAGACCGACTGCGGCAGGTACGTGTTGATGACCGCCGCGAAACAGAAGAGCAAAATGAACCACGGCAGCTTCACTTTGGATTTGCTGCGCTTCACGGCTGCAGTTCCGAGCGCGAGCGGTACGATCCAGAGCGCACGCGCGAGTTTCACGGTCGTTCCGACGATGAGTGCCTGCGCACCGTATTTTGACGAGGCCCCGACCACCGAACTCGTATCGTGGATGGCCAGTGCAGCCCACAATCCGAATTGCGTCTGCGACAAATGCTGGGCCGCGCCGATCAACGGAAACGTGATCAGCGCGACGGAATTGAGAATAAAAATCGTCGCGAGCGAAACCGCAGTTTCCTGTTCATCAGCCTGAATGATCGGAGCGATCGCGGCAATCGCGCTGCCACCGCAAATCGCGGTTCCCGTGGTGATGAGATACGAAGCGTTGCCGCGCACCTGCAAGAATTTGCCCAGCGAGAGACCAACGATCAGCGCAAACGAAATGCCGAGCGCGGTGTAAACAAATCCGCTGCGGCCGGCTTTGATGACTTCGTGAAGGTTCATGCCGAAGCCGAGCGCGACGACGCTGGCTTGCAGCAAAAATCGCGAGAGATCTTTGCTGTCGGCCGGGAGCGGATGCGAAACGCTGAGTCCAAAAATAATTCCGACAGTGAGCGCGATCGGCGGCGAGACATAGCCGCTCGCGGAAATGATCAGACCGGCGAAAAACAGGGTTTTGATGAGGATCGTTCGAAAGCTTTCGCCGGCGATCTCGTATTGCATGAGTTCTGTTTACGCCCGACAACAACCGCAAAGTCTTGACGCGGCGACCGGCAACAGAGCTTTGCGCGCGATCCACGGTGACGTTCGGTGCGCAATTGGCGAGGATGACCTACGTTCAATCTGCAATGTGGATGCGCGTTCGATCACGGGATGTCGGAGTGTTGCGTTGGATTTGGATTCGGCGCGTCCACTGCGGGAGCGACCTTTGGTGATTCGGATTTGTGCGCGGGCGTTGCCCCGGCGTGACCTGAAACTTCGGCGATGATTTTTGTTGTGCGCCCTTTGCTGATCGGGCAGCCGCGATCATAGATGCGGCACTGCGCGAGCGTGAACTGGCAGCCGCAGGTGCAGCCTTCGGCGTTGAATCGATGCAAAGCGACGGTTCTCTGCTCCGGCGTGAGTTTCGTCATGTCCACGCCGGGAAGCGTGCTGGCGCGATCGGCATGCTTCAGGAAAATTTCGCCGGTGTCTTCGAAACTTTCGACGCGCGCGGGAATCGGCAAACCGATCAGCGAACGAATTTCTAATTCGTAGAGCAGCGGATTGCGCAGGCCTTCGTGTTTCTGTACAACGCGGCCTTCTGCATCGAGAACAAACGAAGTGGGCAACGCAGCGACACCGCCGTACTGGATGCGAATTTCGTTCGTGGCCATTGCGATCGGATAGTTGATGCCGTTTGCGGCGACGAATTTTTTCACTTCGGTCGAGTCGTCATCATCGACATCGAGGCCGATGATCTGAAGTTTGTCGGCGTATTTTTTCTGCAGCTCGATCAGATCGGGGATTTCGGCCCGGCACGGTCCACACCAGGTCGCCCAAAAATTCAGAAGAATAACTTTGCCGTGCGATGCAGAGAGCGAAAGCGGTTTGCCGTCGAGATCGTCGAGTTTGAAGTCGGGAGCCTGATCGGGATTGCGCACGAAGCGGATCACGGGGCCGGAATCAGGTCCGGCCGGTGCGGCCTCTTGAGCGAAAACGGGCGAGGAGAGCGCGACTGAAAGGGCGAAAAAAACTAGAAAACAAAGTGAGCGAGGGAATTTCAAAGTCTTTGATTTGCTGAGACTTAGTGCGTGGGGGGTATGCCCACCCTTAGTTGTGCCACCGAGTTCGCAAGTGGCTTGTTTTGTTGGAGATATGAAATCAGCCGTGTGTAAGCGTGGGTCTACTGTTGATTCTGTGGCTGTTGCGGGTGCGGCGGGATTGGGTCGGATTCGAGCGAGGCGGTCTTCGATTGAGGAGTGAATTCTGGCCTGATCGCGGTG
>Ga0307474_10003146_pt1 | contig 11896 bp, 10 predicted proteins | sample atmos_gasesECM1C_2_FD_203312 | JGI IMG/M metagenome (GOLD analysis project Ga0307474, IMG submission 203312) | Hardwood forest soil microbial communities from Morgan-Monroe State Forest, Indiana, United States - atmos_gasesECM1C_05 | ecosystem: Environmental > Terrestrial > Soil > Temperate... | reverse complement strand
CGAGTCGATGGAACCTGGCCGCCTCGCGCTTGCTCCCTGCCCCGCCCTCCGCTAAACCGCCCGCCACGCCGGCACCCCTGGAGGCCGGCGTTTGCCATTTGCGGGAGCGAACCATGGCCAATGTTGTGACGATCGAGGCCGAGGCACGCGCGCGAGCCGGTAAGGGGGCGGCGCGGGCGACTCGGCGACAGGGCAAGGTGCCCGCCGTCATCTATGGCGCCCACCAGCCGCCCGCGCTGCTCGCGCTGGACCCCCGTGCCGTGCTGCGTGAACTGCACCGACCCGGCTGGCAGTCCCGGCTCTACGAAATTAGGCTGAGCGGCGGCGATGCCACGCGCGCGCTGCTGCGCGATGTGCAATTCCATCCCGTCACCGACGCGCCGGAGCATGTGGACTTCCAGCGGCTCGCCGCGGGCGAGCCCATCCGCGTGGCGGTGCCGGTGCATTTCGACAACGAAGGCCTCAGCCCCGGGCTGAAGCGCGGCGGCGTGCTGAACGTCATCCGCCACGCGGTGGAGGTGTACTGCGATCCCGACCAGATCCCGGAGCAGTTCACCGCGGACCTCGCCGATCTCGACTTCAACGACGCGGTGCGCTGGCACGACCTGAAGGGCACCGAACACGCCCGGCCGGTGATCGCGGGCCGCGACTTTGTCGTCGCCACCGTGGCGCCGCCAACCAAGACGGCCGAGCCGACAGTCGAGGCAGGTGCGGCAGTGCCAGGTGCGGCGGCGCCGGCAGCGGCGGCCGCCCCCGTGGCCGCGGCGGCGGCTGCACCGGCGCGCGGCGCGGCGGGCGCCGGGCGAGGCGGGGCGGCGGGCGGCGGGCGCGGCGGCGGATCAAAGCGCGGCTGATCGCCCCCAGATCGTCCGCTTATCGCCCGCTTATCGCCCCCTGGGGACGTTGGATGTCATGCTGCTCTGGGTCGGCCTCGGCAACCCGGAACCGGGGATGGCCCGGAACCGGCACAACATCGGTTTCATGGCGGTCGACACGATCGCGATCCGCTATGCCTTCTCGCCCTGGCGGCAGCGCTTCAAGGGCCTGGTGTCCGAGGGCAACGTAGCCGGCGAGAAGATCCTGGCCCTGAAGCCGCAGACCTACATGAACGAATCGGGTGTGTCCGTGCAGCAGGCGGCCGCATTCTACAAGCTGCCGCCCGAGGTGATCACCGCGTTCCACGACGAACTCGACCTGATCCCCGGCAAGGTGCGGGTGAAGCGCGGCGGCGGAGCGGCCGGTCACAACGGTCTCCGCAGCATGGACCGCATCCTGGGCACGCCCGATTACGGGCGCGTGCGTCTGGGCATCGGCCATCCAGGCCAGAAGGAACGCGTGCTGGGCCACGTGCTGAGCGACTTCATGAAGGAGGACCGCGCCTGGCTGCTGCCGGTACTGGATGCGGTGGCGGATGCCGCGCCACTGCTGGTGCAGGGCAAGCCTGAGGACTTCATGACCAAGGTCGCGCTGTTGACGCAGGATGTGAAGTAGATGGGATTCAACTGTGGCATCGTCGGTTTGCCGAACGTCGGAAAGTCGACGCTGTTCAACGCGCTGACCGCGACCGCCGCGGCGCAGGCAGCGAACTATCCGTTCTGCACCATCGAGCCGAACGTCGGCCGCGTCGCAGTACCCGACGAACGGCTGACCACCCTCGCCGCGATCGGCAAGTCAGCAAAGATCGTGCCCACGTCGCTGGAATTCGTCGATATCGCCGGCCTGGTGCGCGGCGCCAGCAAGGGCGAAGGCCTCGGCAACCAGTTCCTCGCGCATATCCGCGAGGTGGATGCCATCATCCACGTTTTGCGCTGCTTCGAGGACACCGACGTGACGCATGTCGAAGGCAGCATCGACCCGCTCCGCGACGCGGACGTGGTGGAGACCGAGCTGATGCTGTCCGACCTCGATAGCCTGGAAAAACGCCTGCTCGCCGCACAGAAGAAGGCGCGGGGCAATGACAAGGAAAGCATCGCGCTGGTGGCGCTCATCGAACCGCTGGTGAAGGCGCTGCAGGACGGGCGGCCGGTGCGTGCCGTGGTTCCACCGGACCAGGCGGAAGCGGTGAAGCGGCTGCAGCTGCTGACATCGAAGCCGGTGCTGTATGTCTGCAACGTCGACGAAGGCGCTGCCGCAACGGGTAACGCGTTCTCCCAATTGGTGCAGACCCGCGCGAAGACTGAAGGCGCCCGCGTGGTCATCGTGTCGGCGGCGATCGAGTCCGAAGTCGCGCAACTCCCGGAAGCCGATCGCGCCGAGTTTCTGGAAGGACTCGGCCTGCACGACAGCGGTCTGGATCGCGTAATCCGCGCGGGCTACGACCTGCTGGGGCTCGTCACGTTCCTTACAGTGGGGCCAAAGGAGGCACGCGCCTGGACCATCGTGCGCGGCACCAAGGCCCCGCAGGCCGCCGGCACGATCCACGGCGATTTCGAGCGCGGCTTTATCGCGTGCGAGACGATCGCCTACGACGACTACGTCGCGTACCAGGGCGAAGCCGGCGCCAAGGAAGCCGGCAAGATGCGCGTCGAGGGCAAGGAGTACGTCGTAAAGGACGGTGACGTGCTGCTGTTCCGCTTCAACGTGTAATGCCGGAGCGGCGGAAGCCAACCGCCGTCATCGCCCAACCTGTCATTGCGAGCCGCGCAGCGACGCGGCAATCTCGTGCCCGTTGTGCCCGGACGTGATTGCCGCATCGCGCCACGCGCCGCCCAACTCACTCCAACGCGGCGTCCAGGGTGATCTCGGCGTTCAGTACCTTCGATACCGGGCAGTTGGCCTTCGCGCCCGCCGCCAGCTCCTGGAACTTCGCTGCGTCGATGCCTGGCACGCGGGCGCGCAGCACCAGATGCACCGCGGCAATCTTCCAGCCTCCGGGTTCCTGCTCCATGGTCAGCGTCGCCTCGGTATGCAGGCTCTCCGGCGGATGGCCCGCGCCGCTGAGCTGGAACGCCGTCGCCATGCTGAAGCAGCCGGCATGCGCGGCGGCGATCAGTTCCTCGGGGTTGGTGCCCTTGCCGTCGCCGAAGCGGGTGTTAAACGAATACGCTGTGTCCTTTAGGGTCGCGCTCTGCGTCGTTAGGCTGCCTTTGCCGTCCTTGCCACTGCCTTGCCAATTGGCGCTGGCGTGCCGCTTGATGCTTGCCATTCGGGATCTCCTGCTGGTGCAGAACCTGCAATGTAGGCAGCCGGTCGCCGATGTCACGGGGCAGGATTTGCCTCCGGCGCCGATGCGGGGAATAGTTCCACGAGATCGCGCCAGGAGGTCCGCCCATGCCCTACGAAACCATCGAGGTGAAGCCGGCCACCGCTGCGATCGGCGCGGAGATCTCCGGTGTCGATCTGTCGAAGCCGCTGGGCAATCAGCAGTTTCAGGAAGTGCACGATGCGCTGATGGCGCACCAGGTGATCTTCTTCCGCGACCAGAAGCTGACGCTCGACCAGCACAAGGCATTCGGCCGACTGTTCGGCGAACTGCACGTCCATCCCAATACGCCAGGCCCGGAGGGTCATCCGGAGATCCTACCGATCCATGCCGATGCAAAGTCCAAGCGCATCAACGGTGAGCGCTGGCACTCCGATGTATCGTGCGATCCGGAGCCGCCGATGGGTTCAATCCTGAACCTGAAGGTGATTCCTCCGGTCGGTGGCGACACCATCTTCGCCAGCATGTACGCAGCCTATGACGCGCTGTCGGCGCCGATGCAGAAGTATCTGTCGTGCCTGACCGCGATCCACGATGGCTCGATGAACTACTCCCGCACCAACCGCTTGATCGGCGCCGAGGGCCCGAAGTCGTTCCCGCGCGCGGAGCATCCGGTGATCCGCACGCATCCGGTCACCGGGCGACAGGCGATCTTCGTCAATCCGGTGTTCACCCATTCGATCAAGGATGTGCCGGAGGGGGAAAGCAAGGGCATCCTCGACTTTCTTTACGAGCATTGCAGCCGGGCACACTGGCAGGTGCGCTTCCGTTGGCAACCGGATTCAGTGGCGTTCTGGGACAATCGCTGCGTGCAGCACATCGCGATGTGGGACTACTTCCCGCAGACGCGTTCCGGTTACCGGGTCACGGTGAAGGGTGACCGTCCGTTCCATCGTGCCAACTGACCGTGTCGCGCGACGATCAGTCGCGGGACGCGCGAACCGGGCCAGCGGCGGCCTTCGGTCGTCATGTCGATCAGGCGGAGCTTGCGCGCCTGGTCCATGCCGGTCAGGCGCCGCCAGCCGAGTGGATTCCCGATATCGTCGAATTGCGGCTCGAGCGCAGCCTTTTCACCGACCTGCGCCCGCTTGCCGATCTGACGTCGCTGCGGCGGCTATACCTAACCCGCTCGCGCATCAGCGATGTGGCGCCGCTGGCTTCACTGATCCGTTTGCAACGCCTGCATCTGTCCTTCACCGCGGTCGGCGATGTGTCGCCGCTCGCGGGGATGCGCGAGCTTGACGGCTGTTTCCTGACCGGTTCGCTGGTCGAGGACCTGGCGCCCCTGGCGTGCCTCACTGGTTTGGAGCGGCTCGACCTGGGCGACACGCAAGTGCGCGATGCAACGCCGCTGGCGGGACTGCGCAATCTGCGTAGCCTGGACCTGTCGGGCACGTGGGTCAGCGACATCAGTCCGCTCGCGGCACTTGGCGGCCTGCGATATCTCGATCTGACCAACACGTCGGTCAGCGATCTGTCGCCGCTGTCTCGGTTGACGGAACTCCAGTGGCTCAATCTGCGCAACATGCAAGCCGATATTTCCGTGCTGTCGCATCTGGCTGGCTGTCAGATCATTACCGCGGCTCGGCAGCCGAGACGCCGATTGTGACATGACTTGTGGCGGGCGGGACGGAGCAGTTTGGTTTTTGTGGAAAGTATAGATTCGAGATTTGCCCTGTAATAGCCGAATGAAGCCACAGTGCAATCGGCTCAGCGGCAGACTGTCTGTCATTGCAAGGAGCGCAGCGACGCGGCAATCCCAGTCGAGCTGCCCAACTGGCCCGAGACTGCTTCGCTCCGTTCGGCGTGACAGCGAAAGCCAGGATTTTCCGTACGTTCCCCGGTCGCCCGCGAAAGCGAGGACCGAGTTGCAGCCAAGAATCCGGCCTTCGCGGGGATGACGGGGACGGCAGCGGTGATACGCTTGAAGGGCTTGTCGATCTGGACATCGGGCGGTGGTTCATGCTGCACTGCAACAGAACGCGGCGAACGCCTCGGGCGGATCATGAGCCTGGTGGGCGATGCAACATTGGAGGTGAACATGCAGCCTGAAGGTGGAGACGACGCTGTTGAATTCCTGGTTGCGCGCGCCGGCCTTTCTCCCACTCAAGAGCAGATGGCTGGTCTGAAGGTCGCCTACCGGGCTGTCGCGGCGATGGCAGTGAGCGTGCGCAAGCCACGCGGCCGAATGGCCGAGCCCGTGCTGACCTACAGCTTCGGCGAGGAGGACCTGACATGAGCAGCATCCCAACCATCGCCGCGGCCGCAAAGTTGATCGCCGCGAAGCAGCTCTCGCCAGTGGAACTGACGCGCGCCTGTCTGGAGCGTGTCCACGCACTAGATGCCGAACTGCATAGTTTCCTGTTGCTGACTGAAGAAAAGGCAATTGCCGATGCACGCGCAGCCGAGGCCGCGATCATGGCGAACGGTCCGAGCGGGGCGTTGCACGGCATTCCCATTGGCCTGAAGGACATTGTCGATACCAAGGGCATCCGGACGACGTGCCATTCGAAGATCCTGCGCGACAACGTGCCGGATACCGATGCGACCTGTGCGGTGAAGCTGGCGCAGGCGGGCACCGTGCTGATGGGCAAGACGGCGACACATGAGTTCGCCGATGGTGGGCCTTCATTCGATCTGCCGTGGCCGCCGGCGCGCAATCCTTGGAACACCGACCATTTCACCGCGGGATCCAGCAGCGGCACGGGCGCCGGTGTGGCTGCCGGCTTCATCCTCGGTGGGATCGGCACCGACACCGGCGGTTCGATCCGCGGACCCGCGGCGCTGTGCGGCATTGCCGGCATCAAGCCGACCTATGGCCTGGTCAGTCGTGCCGGCGTCGCGCCCGCCGCGTTCACGCTCGACCATATCGGTCCGATGGCGTGGACAGCCGAGGACTGCGCGCTGATGCTGCAGGCGCTGGCCGGCCACGATCCCCGCGATCCGGCAAGCGCCTCGCGGCCGATCCCCGATTACACCGCGCAACTTGGTGCCGGCATCAAGCGCTTGCGCATCGGTGTGATCCATCACTTCCACGAGGTGGACCACAAGGTCAGCGAGGGCACGCTGCGCGGCATCGATGCGGCGATCGCCACGTTCCACTCGCTCGGTGCCGAGATCAGCGAAGTGAGCCTGTCGCCGTTGAAGGATTGGCACGCGTGCGGCACGCTGATCTCGTTGACCGAACGTGCCGCGGCCTACGAAGAATGGGCGCGCACGCGACTGGGCGATTTCAGTGCGCGCGTGCAGCAGCGGCTGATGCTGGGCGCGATGGTGTCCGGCGTGGATTACGTCCAGGCGGTGCGTCGGCGGCGTGAACTGCGCGCCGAATTGCAGGCGGCGATGGCGGGGCTGGATGTCGTGCTGACCGCGGCCCAGCCACAGGAGGCGCCGAAGATCGACGAAGTACCGGAATGGGATGTCGACCAGAAGCCCAGCTTTACCATGCCATTCAATGTCTCGGGCTATCCGGCGATGTCGATCTGCTCGGGCTTCGGCGAGGGCGATCTGCCGGTGGCCATCCAGCTTGTCGGCAAGCCGTTCCAGGAAGCGACGGTGTTGCGCATCGCCGATGCATTCGAAAAGGCGACGCCGTTCCGTGATCGCCGTCCGGCGTTGTCCGCCGCCCTGGTCACCGCCTGATATGGCTCACCGCCTGACACGAGTCACCGCCTGACACGGGTCACCGCCTGAACAAAGGAAAAACCGCCATGGCCCAGCATGAATTGCGTGCCTCGCCGAAGACCGTCCGGATCGGCGTGTTCGACGCAACGTTTCCGCCTGTGTTGACTATCGAATCCGGCGACCGCGTTGTGGTGCAATGCGTCTCCGGCCGCGAGGAGGTGATGCCGCCGGCCAGTGCCGGGCTTGCCGTGCCACCGGAACTCAGCGCGATCATCGCGGCCAATCCGGGATCGCGTGCCGGTCATATCGTCACTGGCCCGATCGCCATCGCGGGCGCGGCGCCGGGCGACATGCTGGAGATCCGCATCGAGAAGATCGAACCTGGTGCGGACTGGGGCTACAACATGATCCGTCCGCTGGTTGGCACGCTGCCGGAGGATTTCCATGAGACAGTGATCAGCCACATCCCGGTGGATCGCGCGCGTGGCGTCTGCACGCTGCCCTGGGGAACGGAACTGGCTCTGGCGCCGTTCTTCGGCGTGATGGGTGTGGCACCGCCACCGGCGTTCGGCACGATCGCGTCGAAGGAGCCGCGCATCCATGGCGGCAACATGGACAACAAGGAACTGACGGCGGGCAGTACGCTGTATCTACCGGTGTGGGTACCGGGCGCCAATTTCTCGGTGGGTGACGGCCACGGTTTGCAGGGCGACGGCGAGGTCTGTGTCACCGCGCTGGAAATGTGCCTGACCGGGACGTTCACCTTCGTGCTGCACAAGGGCGGCGGTGCGACGCGCCCAGTGCTGCGCATGCCGAAGGCGGAGACGCCGGTTTATTTCATCAGCATGGGGCTGAACGAGGACCTCGACCAGGCGATGAAGCAGGCGCTGCGGGAGATGATCAGCTTCATCTGCTCGCGCAGCAATCTGTCGCGCGAGCAGGCGTATCAGTTCTGCTCGCTGGCGGTGGATTTCCATGTGACGCAGACGGTGAATGGCGAGAAGGGCATCCACGGAATGCTGCGCAAGGGGCTTTTGTTCTGACGGCCCGACAATACCCTCAGCAATTGCCGACCCGCTGACGCGCCATGCTGCGATTGCCGGCCGGACCCCCCGCGCCACCGGCGCTGCAACCACTTTCGATGCGCGCCAAACGCGCAATCGCCGGCTCGTTGCCAGCCGCCGCCGCCTTCGCAAACCACTCGCGCGCGTGTGCCTTGTCGGTCGGCACGCCCTGCCCATCGGCATACAGCAATCCTATGTTGAACAAAGCCATCGTGTTGCCCTTGTCCGCGGCCTGGCGGAACAGCTGCATGGCCTCGCCATAATCGACCGGAACCGCCAGTCCGCGTCGATAGAACGTGCCAAGGTTATTGAGCCCCGTCGCATTGCCCGCCTCGGCCGCACGGCGGAACCAGCGCAGCGCCTCGGCATTGTCCTGGCGCACGCCGTTGCCGTGCTCGTACAGAATGCCAAGCCGGATCTGCGCAAGTGCAAAACCCTGATTGGCCGCGCGTTGATACCATTGCACCGCCTGTGCCATGTCCTTATCGACGCCATTGCCAAACTGATAGAAATTGGCAAGTGCCCATTGGCCGATGGCGTTGCCATGATCGGCCGCTCGGCGGAACCACTCGGTCCGCTGCAGCGGATCACGCGCCACACCCAGGCCGCGCCCGTAAAGCCGACCCATGGCAGCCTCGGCCGGCGGATAGCTCTGTTCAGCCGCCCGCTGATAAAAGGCCAACGCCTCATCGTAACTGCGCGGCCCACCGCGACCGCGCTCGAGCATCGATCCCATCAGGAACTGTGCCTGCGCCACGCCCTGCGCGGCGGCGCGCTGGAACCATTGTCGAGCGACCGCATCGTCGCGCGCCACGCCCTCGCCCCTGGCGTAGGCAAGTCCAAGATCGATCTGTGCGGCCGATTTTCCCTCCTCCGCCAGACCCTGCAATGTTTGCAGTCTGTCCGCGGCGTCAGCGTGATCGGCCGCAATCGGATTTGTCGCGGGCGCGGCAACGCCGGCTGTTGCAATCGGGCCGGCTGGTGGCGCGCCGGCCGTCGCCGTTGTCGTGCGCGCGTCGCCGGTCTGGTCAATCGGCGCCACCGGCGCCGCGTCAATCGCCGCCGTGACAATCGCGTCGGGGGCCGCATCGGTCGGCATGAAGGAGAACTCGCCATCGATTGGCGAGCTCGACACCCAGGGTAGTTGCGCCCCGTCGGTGGCCTGCTTCACCGTCAGCCCGACACGATTGAACACGTGGAAAATGTCCAGCCCCGGCTGACGCATCGCCGCGGCTAGCGCGGTCGCGTACGGCCCATCAGCGCCGCTGCCGTCCACGGCCACATTCCCCGGCTGCGTCGCGAACGATATCATCGTGCCTTCCGGTGCACGCATTTGCGCCAGGCCGCCTTGTACCGCCCGCGTGCCAAGCGCGGCAAACGGATTGTTGCGGCACGCGTCCAGCATCACCAGATTGAGCCGCGTTCCCGCGCCGTCCATCTGCTTCAGCACAAGATCCGCGTTGACCATCTGGAATTCCAGGTCCTGCGGCCGCGTCGGGTTGGCATCGGTCGGCACCAGCCAGTTGCTGCCGTCAACCTGCATGCCGTGCCCGGCGTAGTAGAACAGCGCCACATCGGCACCCTGGATCGCCCGACCGAAATCCTGCACCAGCCGATCGAAATGCGTCTTGTCGACATTCTCCTGCGCACCGTCCCCCACCAGCGTGAAGCCGAGTTGGCGCAGCGTGGTGGCGATCAACGTGGCGTCGTTGCCGGGGTTCGCCAGCCGAGGCACGTGGTCGTAGCCGAAATTGCCGATGACCAGCGCGACGCGCCGCTCGCTCGCAGGGCTTTGCGCAAACGCCGGCAGGACGAACAGCACGACAAGGGCACAGAACAGAGTACTGACAACGAATCGCGCAAGACCACGACCGCATATTTCAGCGCCTGCAACTTTCATCGGCCGCCACCAACCATGTCCAGCGCGGTGAACCTAGCAGAATTGCGAACCGATTTGCAGTCGCTTCGGTTCAGCCACACCGTGACTACTGTCCAGCGCGGCCGTCGCGCGGTGCCCGCATCATGGCGCTTGCGTGTCGCTTGCGCCGCCCTCACAATCTCGTGATCAACACATCTGTAGCCACCCGTCGGCAGCGTGCAAAAGACGATTCTTGACGCAGATGTAGGAAGACGCACGCAGAACACGCAGATGGCGTCAGGCTGAATGATCTGTCGCGGCTTGTGATCGGCTGCGCATTCACCGTGCTCAACCGGAAATCAAACTCGTGGTCCACGATCTGTGAGCCGCCCTAAACACCATCCGCGTGTTCAGCGTGCATCTGATTTCATCTGCGTTGAAACCGTTCTTGTCATGCCGACAGATCGGTTCAGCTCAGCCGCACCTTCACGTAACTGCCCGGCGCGTCCTCGATCACCTTCAGCTTGCCATCGCCGGGCACGCGCGCTGGCACCTGCTCCTTCGCCTGCGCGGCTACCCAACGGTGCCAGTCGGGCCACCAGGACCCGGCGATCTCGGTGGCGTCCTTGAACCACTCCTCCGGATCGGCCGGCAGGTCCTGGTTGATCCAGTGGCTGTACTTGCCGCCGTCCGGCGGGTTGGCCACGCCCGCGATGTGGCCGGACGCCGCGAGCACGAAGCGCTTCGGACCGCTTAGCAACTGGGTGCCGCGATAGGTGGATTTCCACGGCGCGATATGGTCCTCACGCGTGGACAGGAAATACGCCGGCGTCTTGATCTTCGTCAGGTCGATCGGCACGCCGGCCAGCGTGATCCCGTTTGGCACCGCCAGCAGATTCTCCTGGTACATCTTGCGCAGGTAGAAACTGTGCATGCGCGCGGGCATGCGCGTGGAATCGGCATTCCAGTACAGCAGGTCGAACGGGAAGGGGTCATTCCCCATGAGATAATTGTTCACCACGAACGACCAGATCAGATCATTCGCGCGCAGCATGTTGAACGTGGTCGCCATCTCCGAGCCCTCGAGATAGCCGCGCTTGTTCATCTTCTCCTCGAGCGCGTTCAACTGCTCTTCGTCGATGAACACACCGAGTTCGCCGGCTTCGTGGAAATCCATCATGGTGACGAAGAACGTGGCGGACTTGATGCGGTCATCCTTCTTCGCCGCCATGTAGGCCAGCGTGCTGGCCAGCAGCGTGCCGCCGAGACAATAGCCGATCGCATTCACCTCGCGCTCGCCGGTGGCTTTTTCGATTGCATCCAGCGACGCGAGATAGCCTTCGCGCATGTAGTCCTCGAAGTTCTTTTCGGCGAGCTTCGCATCCGGGTTCACCCAGGAGATCACGAACACCGTATGGCCTTGGGACACCGCCCAACGCACCAGGCTGTTCCGCGGCCGCAGATCGAGGATGTAGAACTTGTTGATCCATGGCGGTCCGATCAGCAGCGGCCGCTTCAACACCTTCTCGGTCGTCGGATTGTACTGAATGAGCTGCATCAAGCTGTTTTGGTACACCACCTTGCCGGGCGAGATGCCGATATTCTCGCCTAGTTTGAAGGCGTCCAGATCGGTCATCTTGATGCGCAGCTTGCCCTTGCCCTGCTCCAGGTCGCTCAGCAGGTTGTTCAGGCCCTTCAGCAGGTTCTCGCCGCCGGTTTCGGCGGTCTTGCGCAGTACCTCCGGATTGGTCAGCAGAAAATTCGACGGGCTCATCGCATCGACGAATTGCCGCGAGTAGAAATCCACTTTCTGCGCGGTCTTCGCATCCATGCCGTCGACCTGCTTCACCACGTCCTGCACGAAGCGCGCGGACAGCAGATAAGACTGCTTGATGAAGTCGAAGACCTCGCTTTCCTTCCACGCATCATCCTTGAAGCGGCGGTCGGTGGCGGATGCATCGATGACCGGTTCGGCATCCATGCCCATGACGCGCCGTGCGGTGTTCTGCCAGAGGGTCATGTAGTCCTGCCAGAAGCCGAGTTGCGCAGCCATCAGGCCGGCGGGGTTGGCGATCATCCTGGCGGTCATTTCCAGGAAGGCGCTGCCGATGTTCAGGGGATCGAGCGGGTGCTCCTCACTGGCCTGGC
>Ga0307474_10003145_pt1 | contig 11896 bp, 6 predicted proteins | sample atmos_gasesECM1C_2_FD_203312 | JGI IMG/M metagenome (GOLD analysis project Ga0307474, IMG submission 203312) | Hardwood forest soil microbial communities from Morgan-Monroe State Forest, Indiana, United States - atmos_gasesECM1C_05 | ecosystem: Environmental > Terrestrial > Soil > Temperate... | reverse complement strand
GTCGCGCCGACATGGTTAACATAATCTAGAATGGCCGCAAGGTATTCAATTTGTGAAAGATGGCGCTTGGCTCGCCGGTTCGGCAGGATTTCGGTCGCCGTTTTGCGGGTCTCGGCTGCCCAATTAGGTGCTAGCCTTGGCCGAGATTCTTAAGTGCTTATGCGCAAGATTCCCAAAGTAATTCCTCCGCGTTCGCGAGTGCGTTTGCTGTGGGCAGATAATCGGACACCCGAATGGAAGAGAGATATTGGTCGGCAATTTCGCGTGGGCTACTACAGTCGCAAGGATGGATTGAATTGCATTTGGCTGGTAAACGAGCGCGGAGGATATGAGCAGACTACGGATCGAAAGTCTTTGTTGAAGTATTTCGATGTTGAGCACTGGTCGAGGGAGAAGAACCTTTTCGGCGACGGAAGACGTCGCCTCCGAAGTGTACGCATTCCGACTGCCCTAGAGCGGCTCAACGGTAGGTCGTCTGCGGAGGCCTATGAAGGTGCAAAAGAAATTTGGCAAAAAGACGATCCGGCTATGCTACCGTCCGTCGTCAACACGCTACTTCATGGCCAGAGAGTCTTGAACAGGGCTGCGGCGGCTTACGCTTTGACCCTTACGCATGGCAAAGCCGTGATCCCGGCGCTGGAAAATGCCGTTGCTAATAAGCGAGAACATCCCAAAGTGAGAGGGCAGGCCGCGGAATCACTCGCGCATAATCATCGGCCGGCGTCGCATCGTATTCTCCGTGAGAATCTCAACGATGCATCCAAGGACGTCCGTTTTTGGTGCGCCTACTCGCTTGCCCAGATGGCTGACGAGGAGGCGCTTATCCCCTTGAGGAAACTCGCCAGAGACGATCGAGTCGTAAGTCGGTCAGCAGGGAAGCGAATGCAGCTATTCGCATCATTCGGAAATCGATGCGAGAGCGCGGGAGACGGCGTAAGCCATGCCTCTTCTGCTCAAAAACACCCGCAAAAGGGGATTCTCAGGAGTCGCGTACTTGAAGAGTACGGAATGATTTGCGTGGGGCGAGCGCGTGTGGTAATTAACTTAGCTCTGCGTGTGCGTGCGATTCGGACATAGCCTCACCGTTCGGTTGGAATTCGACGCAGCGTCGGCGAGCCGACAGCGAAATGCCCGCCCGGGAAACGGAAGCCATCATCTTGAAGACTTTTCCGCTGGGCGAGGCCGACCGCCTGGTGAGCTTTCTTGGACGCGCGTCCGGCCGGGTTCGGGGCGTGGCTGCCGGCGCCCGGCGCGTGAAGAACCGCTACGGCTCGACGCTGGAAGTCCTTTCTCACGTACAGATCTGGTACGTGGAGAAGGAAACACGAGAGCTGGTGCGTATCCAGCAATGCGAGCTTCTGGAGTCCTTTCACAAGGCGCAGAGCAACTATGAACTGAGCATAGGGCTGGCGGTGATCAGCGAGACCGCTGAGTTGGTGTTGCCCGACCATGAGGTGGCCGAGCCGATGTTCCGGCTGATCCTCCTGGCCGTGCGCGAGATCGAGCGGACCGGGGATTGGGCCCTTCCGTTGAGCTACTTCGCGTTCTGGACGGTGAGGCTAGGCGGATGGCTGCCCAGGTTTGATCGCTGCGCGCAATGCGGCGCGGAGTTCGGAACTGGCGCGGCATATCACGCGCCCTGGGAGCCAGGGCCGCTGTGCGAGGAGTGCCGGCGTCCGGGAATGAAGCCGCTGCACCTGGAAACGCGTCAGCTCGCCGAGCGATTTACAGGGGAGCGATTGGATCAAATGGGCGCCCAAACAACTTCAAGTATCGCTTTAAGCGAGCTGCGCGAAGCGGCGCTGAACTGGATCGAACACCACAGCGATCGAAAACTGAAAACCCGGACGCTTTTGGAGACGACTTGAAAGCTAAAGTAAAACTTGAGAGGCAGGGCGGCCTTACATTTCAAGATCTAATTTTGAAATTATCGCAATTTTGGGCGCGCCAAGGTTGCGTGCTCCAGCAACCGTATGATGTGGAAGTCGGGGCAGGGACGATGCATCCAGAGACATTCTTGCGCGTGCTCGGTCCCGCGCCGTATCGCGTGGCGTACGCGCAGCCGAGCCGTCGGCCCGCCGACGGGCGCTACGGCGAAAATCCCAATCGGCTGTACAAGCATCTGCAGTTTCAAGTCATCCTCAAGCCCTCGCCCGTAGACGTGCAAGACGTCTACCTGAAAAGTTTGGCCGCGATCGGCATCGACCTCAAGGAGCACGACATTCGGTTCGAGGAGGACAACTGGGAATCGCCGACGCTCGGCGCTTGGGGCATTGGCTGGCAAGTCCTGCTCGACGGACTGGAGATCACCCAGTTCACCTACTTCCAACAAAGCGGCGGAATTGACCTGGACCCTATCTCGGTGGAGCTGACCTACGGATTGGAACGTATCTGCGCTTTCCTGCAAGGTGTCGAGAGTGTCTACGACCTCCGCTGGTCCGAGAACAAGAGCTATGGCGATATCCGGCTGGCGGAAGAGCAGCAGTTCTCTGTCTACAGTTTCGATCGAAGCGATGCAATTGCGATTCGTTCTGAATTCGAGTTGCACGAGAAGCAAGCTAAAGAACTACTTGAAGGTTTTGCGGGAGTCGAAGGGAAGGAGCGTGCGCTCTATCCAATCCTGCCGGCCTACGATCACTGCCTGAAATGCTCGCACCTGTTCAACTTGATGGACGCGCGCGGCGTGATCTCCACAACCGAGCGCGCGGCGTTGATGGCTCGCGTGAGGGCTCTGGCCTGCCGCGCCGCCGCATCTTACTTGGAGCAGATCGGCGGAGCACCGATCCGCCGCGAGGTACTGGCGTGAAGCCGGCAACCAGGAAAGGGCAACCCGCCACGAAGCCGGGCTTGGCCCAACCGGAGGCCGGACTGGAGTTGCTGTTTGAAATCGGCTGCGAAGAGGTTCCCGCGGGGATGATCGCCAAGGCCGCCGACGATCTCAAGGCGTACATCGAAAAGTTACTGACCGCGGAGAGCATCGGCGCGGGGACAACAGTCCAGACGTTCGGAGGCCCGCGCCGACTGACCTTATGGGCGCATAACTTGCCCCGGAAGCAAGTCGATGTCGTCAACGAAGTGACCGGGCCGCCCAAGTCGGTGGCCTACGATTCGGTCGGCGAGCCGACACGCGCCGCAGTCAGTTTCGCGGAGAAGCAGGGCGTCGCCCTTCACGAGGTGTTTGTGGTCGCTACCCCGAAGGGTGAATACCTGGCCGCCAAACAAGTCCGGCGCGGCCGCGCCACCGAACAGATCTTGGCCGACATTCTTCCGCGCGCCGTTCACGATTTGGCCTGGCCGCGTTCGATGACCTGGACCGGCCTCGACGGTCCGCGCTTCATCCGCCCAGTTCGCTGGATCGTCGCGCTGCTCGGTGGCAAGCCGCTGAAGCTCACCTGCGCGGGGATACCTGCCGGGGACACGACGCGAGGCCATCGCTTCCTCGGTGCGCAAGTCATTCGTGTGCGCAACTTCGCGGACTACGAAAAGAAGCTGGCCGCGAACGGAGTCATCGTCGGCCCGTCGGAGCGGCGCGCCAAAATTGAAAAGGAGCTGGCTGCGCTGACCAAAGCGGCAGGACTTCGGCTACATGCCGATCCCAATCTGCTGGACCTTGTCGCGTACCTGAATGAGTGCCCGACGGTCATTCAGGGGAAGTTTGATCCAACGTTTCTAAGCCTGCCGGATGAAATCCTGGTCACGGTAATGCGCGACCATCAGAAATATTTTGCGCTGGAGAAGCGTGGCGGGGAACTGGCGCCGGCGTTCCTGGCGGTGATCAATCTGGCCAGAGATCCCAAAGGCCTGGTACGCGCCGGGCATGAGCGGGTGCTGCGGGCGCGGTTTGCCGACGCACAGTTCTTCTGGACCGCAGACCAGAAATGTCGGCTCGCCGACTATCTCCCCAAGCTCGAAAAGATCACTTACGAATCCCGCCTGGGCAGCTATCGGGACAAGGTGGAGCGCATCCGTGCCGTTGCCCGCTGGCTCACGGAGCAATGGTTCAATCTCGGCATGATCCAAGCTCACGTAGCCGACGCCGACCGCGCCGCCGAACTGGCCAAGTGCGACCTGGCTACCGAAATGGTTCGCGAGTTCACCGAGTTGCAAGGCATCGTCGGCGGACTCTATGCGCGCGCGCAAGGCGAGGCCGGCGATGTCGCCGACGCGATTTACGATCACTATCGCCCAGTGGGGTTGGACGATCCCATTCCGCGCAACCTCATAGGCTGCGCAGTAGCCATGGCCGATAAGCTCGACTCGATCGTCGGTTGCTTTGCCGTCGGCCTAGTCCCCACCGGCTCGAGCGATCCTTACGCCCTGCGTCGCGCGGCTCTCGGCGTGGTCAAGATTATTCTCGACAAGAAGTTGCCGGTCTCGTTATCGCAGGCAGTGGGTGCCGCGGCGAAGGCGCTCCATGCCGCTGCTCCCAAGAAGAATGTCAGCCCGAAGCAGGAGGCTCAGATCCTGGACTTCATTCTGGACCGCGCGCGTTACGTCTTCCGCGAACGCGCCGGGTACGGCTACGACGAGGTCAGCGCGGTCTTCCGTTCCGGGGCGGACGACTTGCTGGACGCGGAGAAGCGTTTGGCGGCGTTGCGCTCGATTCGCAAGACGAAGAATTTCGAGCCGCTGGCGGTCTCGTTCAAGCGCATTCGCAAGATCTTGGAAAAGTCCAACATGAAAAGTGATGGGCTTACGGCCCAGCCCGAACTTTTCGAGAGCGAGGCGGAAAGGGAGCTGTTTGCCGCGGGGCGAGCGGCGGCGGCCAAAGTGCAAACGGAAAAGCGCGCCGGGCAGTACGAGCAGGCGCTTGAGCGCATAGCAGGCTTGCGCAAATCGATCGATCGCTTTTTTGATGAAGTGATGGTGATGGCGGAAAACGAGGCGGTGCGCAAAAATCGGTTGGCGCTGCTGGCGGAACTGTTGCGCGAGTTCACTACGGTAGCGGATTTTTCGGAACTCGGGGCGAGCGAGTGATATCAAGTTTTACTTGAGGTTGGGCTGTCGGCGAAAAATGTAGTCGGCACGCCGACATTGTTCGGGGATTCGTGGGCGATTTAGAATAAAAATCAAAGCGAGGATACAGTGACGAAATGGGTCTATTTTTTTGGCGCAGGCAAGGCAGAGGGCGACGGCACTTGGCGCGACTTGCTGGGCGGAAAGGGCGCAGGCCTGGCCGAGATGACCAGGATCGGCTTGCCGGTTCCGGCCGGCTTTACGATCTCCACCGAAGCTTGCGACTACTTCTACAAGAACGGCAAAAAGTATCCGGCAGAGCTGAAGAAGCAGGTGGCTGAACAGGTGGCGCGCCTGGAGAAGGTCACCGGCAAGAAGCTGGGTGACCCCAAGAATCCCTTGTTGGTCAGCGTGCGCTCGGGCTCGGCGCGGTCGATGCCCGGCATGATGGAGACGATCTTGAACCTCGGGCTCAACGAACGCTCGGTGCAGGGCTTGGCGCAGAGCACCCGGAACGAGCGCTTCGCTTATGACGCGTACCGCCGCTTCGTGCAGATGTATTCGACCGTGGTGATGGAACTGCCGAAGGAAGATCTCGAGCACCGCTTGCGCGCGATGAAAGAGAAGCTCGGCGTCAAGCAGGATACCGACGTGCCGGCCAGCGGCTGGAAGGATTTGGTCAAGGAATACAAAGCCAACTTCCGTGAGAAGACCGGCAAGGATTTCCCCGAAGATCCCATCGAGCAATTGTGGGGCGCCATTGGCGCGGTGTTCGGCTCGTGGATGGCGGAGAAGGCGGTCACCTATCGCCGCGTCGAGAAAATCACCGGGCTGCTCGGCACGGCCGTGAATGTAGTTCAGATGGTCTTCGGCAATACCGGTGATACTTCCGGGACAGGCGTGTGTTTCACGCGCGATCCCAGCTCCGGCGAAAAGATCTTCTACGGGGACTATTTGGTGAACGCGCAAGGCGAAGACGTGGTCGCCGGCATTCGCACGCCCATGCACTTGAGCGAAATGAAAAAAGCCATGCCCAAGGTGTATGCGCAACTCGAGGAAGTTCGAGTAAAACTTGAGAAGCACTATCGTGACATGCAAGACATGGAGTTCACCGTCGAAGACGGCACGCTTTACATGTTGCAGACGCGCACCGGCAAACGCACGCCGGCTGCCGCGTTCCGCATCGCGGTGGACATGGCCAACGAAAAGCTCATCTCCAAAGAAGAAGCGATCGAACGGATCAAGCCGGAAGACATCGAGCGGCTGTTCTATCCGATCATCGATGCCAAGGTCGATAAGCGCTCGTTGGAGTCGCGAATTCTAGCGAAGGGCATCAACGCCGTTCCGGGCTCGGCGGTCGGCAAAGTTGTTTTTTCTGCGCACAAGGCAGAGGACTGGGCGGCCAAGGGCGACAAAGTGATTCTGGTGCGGCGCGAAACCAGTCCGGAAGATGTGGGCGGCATGGCGGTCGCGCAGGGTATTCTCACGGCGACCGGCGGCAAGACCAGTCACGCTGCAGTGGTTGCTCGAGGCTGGGGCAAGTGCTGCGTCGTCGGAGCCGACGCGCTGAATATCGACTACAAGACCAGCGTGATGACCACCAACGGCAAAGTGGTGAAGGAAGGCGATTGGCTTACGCTCGATGGCAGCGAGGGCCTCGTATACACCGGCGAAATGCCGCTGGTTGTTCCGCAGCTCCCCAAATCGTACGACATATTAATGAAGTGGGTGGATCAGACGCGGCGCCTCGGCGTGCGCACCAATGCGGACACGCCGCAGGATTCGCGCAAAGCGCGCGAGTTCGGCGCGGAGGGCATTGGACTGTGCCGCACAGAGCACATGTTCTTCACCGACTTCGAGCAGCCGGAACGCAGCCACGAGCGGCAGCGCGCGATTCAGGAAATGATCTTGGCGGACACGAAAGAGGCACGCGTGGCGGCGCTCGACAAGTTGCTGCCGTTCCAGCGACGCGACTTCATCGGCATCTTCAAAGCCATGGACGGCTTTCCTGTGACCATCCGTTTGATTGATCCGCCGCTACATGAATTCGTTCCTCACGAGCGCGCCAAACAAGAGGAACTGGCCAGAGAACTCAATCTCGACGTTGATAAAGTGGCGCGTCGCGTTGAACAATTACATGAAGCCAATCCAATGTTGGGCCATCGCGGCTGCCGCTTGTGCATCACCTATCCGGAAATTCTCGAGATGCAGGTGCGCGCCATCATCGAGGCGGCCATCGAATGCCAGAAGAGCGGAGTTAAAGTATTACCTGAGATCATGATTCCGCTTACCCTGGATCGCAAGGAGTTGTCAATCCTGGAGCAAGCGACGCGACGTGTTGCCGATGACCTCATCAAGAAGGCCGGCGTCAAGCTGCCCTACCTTGTTGGGACCATGATCGAATTACCGCGCGCTGCTTTGCTCGCCGACGAGATCGCCGAAGTCGCGGACTTTTTCTCGTTTGGCACCAACGACCTCACACAAACTACGATGGGCCTGTCCCGTGATGATGCGGGCCGGTTCCTTCCGGACTATGTGGACGAGAAGAAGGCCGCGGTGTTTGCCGCCGATCCTTTTCAATCGCTGGATACCAAGGGTGTGGGTATGCTGATGCGATGGGGCATCGAGCGCGGGAGAAAAACGCGCGCCAAACTCAAAGTGGGCATTTGCGGAGAGCACGGAGGTGACGCGGACAGCGTGAAGTTCTGTCACGCGATCGGCATGGATTACGTTAGTGCATCTCCGTTCCGCGTTCCGATCTCGCGGCTCGCTGCAGCCCAAGCCGTGATCGAAGACAAAAAGGCCTCCAAGTCAAAGCGAAAGTAATACTTTAACTTCCAATCAAGTTGGCATCCTGAAGAAGAAGTACAAGCCGAGGAAAAAGAAGACGATGTCGGGCGACCAGCCGGCCAGCAGCGGGGGAAGCTGGCCGACGCCGCCCATGGCGGCTAACAGCTCTGCTCCTAGCCAATAGATCATTCCAATGCCCAGGCCGATCGCCACCCCAGTTATGGCCCCGCGGGTGCCCACTAAAAACGCGAACGGAAATGCCAGCAACATGCTGACCGGCGCGATCAGCGGGAAAGCCAGCTTGCGGTGCCATTGCACGGTCAGAGCGGAAACGTCGAACCCTGCGCGGCGCATTTCATCGATGTAGCGGTGCAACTGCGGCCAACTCATCTGGATGGCTGGCAGCACTTCGCGATTAAAGTAACTGGGCCGCTCGGTAAGCTCGGGCAAATCCTTTACGTTGAAGTGCTCGTAGCGGACAATCGTGCCGCCGGAGAATTCCCGTACCCATCCGGATTCCAGCACCCAAAGCTTTTGCGTTTCCGACCACTGCGCGCGAGCGGCGAACACGCGGCGACGAACCTCGAACGTTGCCGGATCGATCTCCAGCACAGTTAGGCCGCCAAAAAGGTTCTGCGCCGGATCAAACAAATCGTAATTGTAGATTTTTGAATTTTGCCCAAATATCCAGCGTTCCGGTTGTTTATAGGTCTGCGGGGGGCGGCCTTTGATTTGATTGCGCAAGGCGTCCTGCCGCTGGTTGGCGTAAGGCAGGAAGGTATCGTCCAGCACGATCATGCTGCCTGCCAGGGCCAGTCCCGCGAACAACAGCGGCACCGCGAGGCGATAGAGACTTATTCCGCTGGCCTTGCAAGCGACGATCTCATTATTCTTGCTCATGATGCCCAGCGTCGCAAGAATCGCCACCAGCGCCGCAAGTGGCCCGAGCTGATAGAGCAAGTAGGGAGTCAGGTACCAGAAGTAATCCATCACCACGACAAACGCGATGCGATGGCGAGCAATGTCGTCGAGCAGCTCAAAGAAAGTGAATGCCTCAAACAAAAAGACGAATACCAGCATGAGTATCGCGAAATAACCGAGAAACCGGCGCAGCAGATACAAATCCATCAGCAGGGGCAGACTTCCACCGGAAGAAGTGTCAACTTCCCGGTGTGTGCGGCTGCCGTTGGTGATGCGTGCGGCCGCAGCTCTAACATGCGCTGTGCGCACCCGAATGAAACGCATCCAAGTTCTGAAGCGGCCAAACGGCTTGAACCATCTGCTCTCCCCGCGGAATTGTTCCATGCGTGGAAGCAGCGCCAAGCCTGCCAATACCAATACGGCGTCGGCAATCCACATTCCGACGGACGGCGCAACCGTTCCCTGGCGCGCCAGGCCGGCGCCCATGATTAACAGCAAATAGTACGAGGCGATGAGCACGACCGCTATCAGCGACCCTGCCGCGCGCCCGCCGCGTCGCGGTTGCGCGCCTAGCGGCACGGCAATCAGCGCAAAAGCCAAGCACGCTGCCGGGAACGCAAAGCGGCGGTACATCTCGACCCGCGCTTCCCGCCAGCCCGGCGTATCGTCGCGCGCTAATTCGCCCAACGACCGCTCCGGATTGCTGAGTTGCCGCGGGTGAGGGGGCACCAATCCGCTAACCTCGATGGGCCAATCACTCTGTCCAAACCCAGTTACCGAATAATGATCGGGATCGCTACGGTCGAATTCGTGGGTGCTGCCGCCCTGCAGATGCAGCTCCAGCTTGCCCTGCTTCGGCTCGGCAATTACAATCGCATTCTCCGCCAGGGTCACCCGCGAGCCGTTCTCTCCACCGGCTTCCGCGAGAAACACGCCGTGCCATTGCGTGCCGCTGGCTGAAACGTCATTGATGTACAGCACGAGTCGTGGAAAGCGTTCATCGAACACGCGAGGTTGTACCTGGAAGCTGACTTGCGACGTGAGCAGGTCGGTCTCCAGCCAGCGAAAGGTGCGCAGCGCCACCGGGCCGAGCCACAGAGTCATCAGCATGGTCGCCACTGTGCCGGTGAGCGCCAATACGCCAACCGGCAGCAAGATGCGCCGGCGGCCTATGCCCAGCGCGGTTAGCGCGATGATTTCGCTGTCCGCCGACATGCGGCCCAGCCCCAGCAGCACTCCGATGAGCACGGCCATAGGAATGGTAAAGGTGAATACGCCGGGAAAGATGCATAGAAAGAGCTTCAGGATTTGGCTGCCCGAACCGCTGTGCCGGACGAACAAAGCCATCAGACGTACGAGTTGCGGTACGAAGAAAACAAACGTGAAAACCACGAGTCCAAGGAACGCATGACGGAAAACTTCGCGGACGATGTAGCGGTCCAGGATGCGCATGTCAAGAATGCTGAGTGTAGCACGAGCGTCGATTCGCATCGGGAGGGACGCAGCCAATGAATCGCGTCAACTTGGTGGTTTTGTGGCACATGCACCAGCCGCAATATCGCGACCCCGAAACCGGGCAGTATGTTTTGCCGTGGACGCGATTGCATGCCCTGAAAGACTACTGGGGCATGGTCAAAGTGCTTGGGGAAGTGCCCGCTTTCCACGCCACATTCAATGTCGTACCCGCCCTAGGCATGCAACTTGAAGAGTATGCCAGCGGCGAATTCAGTGAGCCGTGGTTCATGCTGGCCTTTAAGCCTTCCGACCAGCTTACCCGCGAAGATAAGGCAGAGATCCTGGCTCGCGCTTTTCAACTCAACCATGAACGATTGATGTCGCGCTGGCCCCGCTTTGTGGAGCTGTTCGAGTGGTCGCGGCCGGCCGGCGGCGCGCAGGCCCAGGTGACCTTCACGCCGCGCGACTGGCGCGACTTGCAGGTACTATCGCAGCTTGCCTGGATGGACGAAATTTGGCTCGCGAAAGACGAAGTGGTCAGCCGGCTGGCCAGCAAGGGCAAAGATTATACCGAACGTGATAAATCCGCGCTGAAAGCCAAACAGCTGGAATTCCTCGGCCTCGTACTCCCAGCATATCGCGAAGCCGCACAGCGCGGGCAGATCGAGATCAGCACCACTCCGTTTTATCATCCCATTTTGCCGCTACTCTGCGACTCCGACATTGCGCGCGTGGCCAATCCGGGGACGCCGTTGCCTCGCCGCGCGTTTCGTCAGCCGGACGACGCGCGCGAGCAATTACGGCGCGCCTGCGATTATCACCAACGCGTTTTCGGCGCCAAGCCCGCCGGCCTGTGGCCTTCGGAAGGCTCCGTTTCCGATCAAGCTCTCACCATCGCCATGGAGGAGGGCTTTCGGTGGTTCGGCACGGATGAAGGGGTTCTTGGCCGCAGCCTGAATATCGGATTTTTCCGGGATACTTCAGGTCTGCCGGCCAATTCGGAACGCCTGTACAAACCGTACCACGTGGGATTGGGTGAGAGTTCCATCGCTGGCCTGTTCCGCGATCATCATCTGTCGGATCTGATCGGTTTCGTTTACAGCCGTATGGATGGCAAAGCTGCCGCGGCAGATTTGCATGGCCGCCTGCGTTTTCTCGGCGAACGGGTGCCCGGTCAGCAGCAGCTGACCGTCTGCCTTTTCCTCGATGGCGAAAATGCCTGGGAGTATTACCCCGGGAACGGCCGCGAATTTCTGCGAGAGTTTTACAATCGCATTGAAAAGGATCAGGACTTTCGCGCGCTGACTGCCAGCGAAGCCATCGCCGCTTCCAAAGACAGGCCGTCCGTCAACGGGATTTTCCCCGCTTCGTGGATCAATGCAAATTTCGATGTCTGGATCGGCCACGACGAAGACGTAGCTGCGTGGGAATTGCTCTGGGACGCCCGCCAGGCCTATGCGCGAGCCGCCGGAGCGCGCAAGCAAGATCGCTCCGATGCGCCCACCGAAACCGCCCTCAAGCAAGCGTACGAATCACTCTTGGCCGCGGAGGGCAGCGACTGGTGCTGGTGGTTCGGTCCGGAACATAGCACCGCCAACGACGCCGAGTTCGACGCACTCTATCGCAAACACCTCACCGGCGTGTATATCGCTCTAGCCCAGGTCGCCCCGGAAGAACTCGGTAAGCCCATCAAGCGCAAGCCTGAACATGCCTTGCAAGTTTCACCCACCGGTTTCATCACCATCAAGGTCGACGGCCGCGACACTTCCTATTT
>Ga0307474_10003144_pt1 | contig 11897 bp, 9 predicted proteins | sample atmos_gasesECM1C_2_FD_203312 | JGI IMG/M metagenome (GOLD analysis project Ga0307474, IMG submission 203312) | Hardwood forest soil microbial communities from Morgan-Monroe State Forest, Indiana, United States - atmos_gasesECM1C_05 | ecosystem: Environmental > Terrestrial > Soil > Temperate... | reverse complement strand
ACCGAATTAATGAAGAACAGGAACCGCCCACTCACCGCCATGTTGAACACGCCGAAAATCAACGTGATGGTGGCGAAGCCCCAGCCGAAAGCTTTCCAGGGCGCCTCCCATTGGATGCCTGCGGTTCGCCTCGCGAAATGAGCATAGCCCAGCGCCACGGGCACGAACACGATCAGGAAGAACTGGCAGTAGATCGCCATGGCCGCGAACGCTCCGGCCGCGATCAGCCATCGTCTTGGGTGCGCGGACCGGCACGCAAAAGTGACGGAGCAAAGCGTCCACAACATGTACGTATTCGCCGCGCCATCCATGTAAGGCCAGCCGACGCTCCACAAGAAATAGGAGTGCAGCGCCATGAGCAAAACTGCGAGGACAGCGGCTCGCCGGCTCACGGTCATTTTCAGAATCAGGTAGAGGGCGATGCTCGACGCATAGAACAGCGTTAGATGAAGCACGTAGGTGGCGACCACTGGCGGGAAGAAGTGATACACGATAGCGCCGGGCACGGTCCATGTGAGTCGCGTGGTGAAGTAAGCTCCCTTGAACGCGCGAATGTGAGGGATCAGGTCGAAAAAAAATCCGAAGTAAACCCAGGGATCGATAAGCCCCAACGGACTGGTCGCGTACCCGAACAGCCAGCTCTCGTCGAAACGAAGGACGGCCCATGGCAGGACCGCGATCAGCAGGAATGCCGGATCGATGCGCGTCCGCCATCCTCCCGCCTTCGTGCTGCGATGTGGGAAGTCCGCTGTCACCGTGCTGTTTCCGCTCACGTCGATGATCTCGCTGATCTCGCTGCTCCCGGAAGACGATGTATGGCTGATCGTGTCCGCAATATTCGACGGCTAAACCGCCTCAGAAGTTCGCAATGCCTGAGTCGGCTGCGTCACGTTAACACAGTTCACGCTTCGGCTTGCAGCACCAAGCACGTCGTAAAATGTCCATCACAGAGACACAGAGAAAGCGATCCAAATCAATAATTCGATTGGGATGAACGGCGCATATGACTCTTTGCGCGCACGATCAAAAGAGTTATTTCCTCTCTGTGACTCTGTGACTCTGTGACTCTGTGGTGAAATATTCGTCTTGCTCGGTCTACCGGAACCCGACGATCTGCGTGTGGTCCTGATCGCCACACGCAATCCGCTCAATCTTGGGGCGGCCGCTCGTGCCATGAGTAACTTCGGTTTCCTGCAACTGCGGGTTGTGAATCCTTATGAGTTGGCCTTTCGTGAGGCCCGCTCTGCCGTGGGTGCCTCGGCGGTACTCAAACATGCGGAGGAATTTCAAAGTGTGGCGGATGCAGTTGCGGATTGCTCTCTCGTCGTTGGAACCACAACTCTGCGCAATCGAGAACGGCACCACGAACTTTATCGTCTGGAAGAAGGTGCTGAGCGCATCCGCGGAAGCCTGGCCTCACAACCAGTGGCCCTGCTGTTTGGCTCGGAAAAGACGGGACTCTCGAACGAAGATCTCAGCCATTGCCATTGGCTGATGCACATTCCGACTCGTGAAAAGCATCCGTCCATGAACCTCGGGCAGGCGGTCGCAGTCTGCTTGTACGAAATTGTGCGCGGCGAGCACGCGAAAAGTTCGACCGACCCGGCTGAGCACGCCTCGGCCGAGAAACTCGAGCGAATCACTGAGGTTCTTCTCGACGCGTTGCGAGACAGCGGCTACCTCAGCCCCAAAGCGTCGCAGACTTCGGAGGTGAAAGTGCGCCGCCTGATCCGTCGCTTGCACCTGGATGCCGGAGATGCGGAACTACTGCTCGGCATGTTGCGGCAGATTCTTTGGAAGCTGCGCTCTCGCAAATAACCTGAGCCGGATAGATGGCGTAGCGCCGGCATCTTGCCGGCATGGTTGCCGCCAAAAAGCGGGCGAGATCCGCCGTGAAGCCGGCGAGACGCCGGCGCTACTGCATTCCGAGGGACGACGCCACGCGCTTCTGGTACTCGCGCGCCTTGGCGACGGCTGCCGCTTCGTCTACGGTCAGCAGTTTCCGATCACGCATGACTACACGTCCCCCAATGATCACGGTCTCCACGTCGCTGGCTTTGAGCGCATACGCCAGCTGCGCATAGGCGTCGTACATGGGCACGGCGTTCGGTTCGTCGAGCCCGATCACGACCAGATCGGCTTTCTTTCCGGGCTCCAGTGAGCCGATTTCCTTGTCCATATGGAGCGCCCGGGCGCCCTCAATGGTTGCCATCTCGACAACCGCCTTCGCGTTCAAGGCAAGAGGATCCATCTTCGTGATCTTCGCCAGCTTCGCCGCGAGATCCATCTCCTCCATCAGGTCGAGATCGTTGTTGCTGCCAGCCGGGCCATCCGTGCCGAGTCCTACGGCAACCCCGGCCGCGCGCATCTCGGGCACGGGCGAGACGCCGCTGGCGAGCATCATGTTGCTCGACGGATTATGCACGCAGCCCACGTGCCGCTCTGCCAAGGTCTTCTGGTCGTTGGCATCGACGAAAATGCAGTGCGCGGCAAGCACGTCCGGCCCCAAGACGCCGACCTTGTCGAGATATTGCACCGGCGACATGCCGTTCTGCTTCTCCGAATCGTCCCGCTCCTTCTTCATTTCGGCGACGTGAATCAGAATGGGCGCATGATATTTTCGCGCCAGCGCGGCCGTGTCTTCGAGCGTCTTGCGCGAACAGGTGTAGATGGAATGGGGTGCGACCGATGCGTGAATCAGCGGATCGCCCTGCCACTTTTTCAGGAATGCCTCGGTATAGCTCAGCATGGCGGCTTCATTCTTATTGTCGGGAGCGGGAAAATCGATAAACGTTTCCCCCAGCACTCCGCGCATGCCTGCGGCCTTGGTTTCTTCGGCGACGGCGTCTTCGAAGTAGTACATGTCGGCAAACGTGGTTACCCCGGCGCGAATCTGTTCCGCGGCGGCTAGCCTTGTTCCCCAACGGACGAATTCCTCAGTGACATTCTTGGCTTCGGCAGGGAAGATGTATTTGCGGAGCCACTCGTCGAGCGTGACGTCATCGTGCAGGCCGCGAAACAGCGTCATGGGCACGTGGGTGTGACCATTGATGAATCCGGGGAGGATCATCTTGCCGTGGGCGTCGATAGTTTCCGGCGCGCTGTATTTCGCTTCGACGTCGTGACGTGGGCCGACCGCAACGATGGTGTCACCTTTGACGGCGATCGCGCCGTCGTCATACGTTGCGCGGGATCCGTCCATGGTGAGGATTAGTCCGCCAGAGATGAGCAGGTCGACTCGTGCCCGATCCGCGCTGGGTTGTTGGAGCGAGCCGCTGGTGGTGGTGTGAGCGGGGGTCGATTGCTGCGCCCACTGAGTGGCACTCAGAAGAATGACAGCCAGGCCGGAAAGCGTTCCGCGTCGGAGCCGAGGAGAGTTCATGCGCACGAGATTACGTGGGCGATTTGGCGATTGTAAAGATTTCCTGGAAATTTCTGATTCTCGCTAGCTCCGCTGGGGCTGGGCAAAAAACAACATCCACCACCAAGGACACGAAGTAAGACACGAAGGAAGACACGAAGGAAAACGTGGCAGCCTTCGTGCTTCCTTAAGTGGCCTTCGTGCTGCCCTTTGTGTCCTTCGTGGTTAGCTCTTGGGTTTATCTCTGATGCCAAGGCGGTCGAGAGAGGCACCCCAGCGTTCATTGACTGCTCGCGCTTACTTCTCCATCAGCAGAACTTTTTCCGCGCTGTCCACCTCGGTTAGCTTGACCTCGATGACCTCGTTCATGCTGGTCTGCACGTTGCGTCCGACGAAGGCTGCTTCAATCGGGAGTTCGCGATGCCCCCGGTCAATCAAGACGCAGAGCTGCACGCGGCGCGGTCGTCCATGATCAAACAGCGCATCGAGCGCGGCGCGGATGGTGCGCCCGGTGAACAGCACATCGTCCACCAGGACGATACTCTTGTCCTTGATATCGAAACCGATGTCGGATTTTTGAACGACAGGCTTGGGACCCAGGGTGGAAAGATCGTCCCGGTAAAAGGTGATGTCCAGGGTGCCTACCGGAATCGGGGAGCTCTCCATGCGCTGGATGATTTTTCCCAGGCGCTCGGCCAGCGGCACGCCTCGGCGGCGGATGCCCACCAGCCCCAGCCCCTCGAAGCCGCCATTTTTCTCCACGATTTCGTGGGCAAGGCGAACCAGGGTGCGCTCGATTTCAGAAGCCGACATCAGCTGCGCCTTTTGACGCAGCCCGCTTTTCGCAGACGTACTCTTCGTTGCCATAAACGGCTGCATCATACGTGGACCCACCCATGCTCCGCAAGGATGTTTGCGGATGTCTGTTTCAGATCATACGGCGTTTCGGGCGAACACATCACCCATTCTGCTTGTCATTCCGAAGCCGAACGCGGCGGAGGAATCTTCTTCGCAACAGCCGCTTGCACCGCCTGAACATCAGCGCCCCGCCGATACTTGCAAGTGCAGGCGTGTTTCGCTTATCAACATCCGGATTGTCGCAGATTCCTCCGCCGCGTTCGGCTTCGGAATGACAACACGATGGGGCAGAGCCTGCTTACCGCCGCCGATTTTCGAGCCGCTGCAGCGCTTTTTCCGTCGTGGTGAATTTCGCCCCGAGTTCTCGCAATTCCGCGATTGTTCGCTGACCTTCGGCCGGATTAAGGGTCTCAACGGCATCTTCGATGACGGTCACGTGTCGGCCGCGCTGCAGCAATCCTTTCGCTGCCAGACGAACACAGTACTCCGTGACCACTCCAAACACCAGGAATTCGGCTTCGCGCGGAAGACTCTCCACCAGTGCCGCCGCATGCCGGCTCTCGAAAATGTCCAGCGTCTGCTTTTCGAGGAGAATCTGTTTGTATTCCAGCAGATTCTTAGGCAGGCCGCCGTCCTCGTTTGCTACCCTCACCACCTTGTCAGTTAACGCCTGCGCTACATACTCGCTTCCAGGCGTCCCTTTCACGCAATGAGGCGGAAACACGTTGAACTCCGGATCATCCGGGGAATGGAAGCAGCCATGAGAAACGAGGAAAGAGCGTCCTCTGCGCGCCGCGTCGGTCAGCTTCTCGATATTGGGAAGGAGTTTCTCCGCGCCCGGAACGTACAGCTTGCCGCCCGGCAACATGAAATCCCGCTGCGTGTCGACTTCCCACAAAACTAAATCTTGAGCGATCATGCCTCTCCCAGCATAACGCAATCCGCGACACGGCTTCACAGCGTGCGGAAAAACGCGAGATTTGTAGCGCCGGCATCCTGCCGGCTGTCTAGAGAGCGTCCCCCCTCGGAATTGGCCGGCGAGACGCCGGCGCTACCTTGTTTGTACCGCGCTCGCCAGGCCCATTCGTTTGTATACTGGCGGCCTTTGCAATGTCGGAACGTGCCCGCGGGTCAGAGTGCCGTTTTCTGCGGGGGACGGGGTGAAGGCATGGCTCAGGAAGAATCCACGAAAACGCGCCTTTTGATCCGAAACATCGGCCTGCTGCTGAGCGGCGATCTGGAAAAGCCGATCCTCGACGCCGACACCATTCTCGCGATCGACGGCAAGATCGCAGCCATCGGCAAAGAGAAGGACATCGACGCGGAGGGCGCGACCCTCATCATCGATGCCAAAGGTACAACCCTTGCCCCCGGGCTTATCGACAGCCACGTGCATCCCGTCGCGGGCGACTGGACGCCGCGTCAGAATCAACTGGGCTGGATTGACAGTTACCTGCACGGCGGCGTGACCACGATGATCTCCGCGGGCGAGGTCCACACTCCCGGCCGTCCAAAAGATGTCGTCGGACTGAAGGCAATGGCGGTATTCGCGCAGCGCGCGTTCAGCGCGTTCCGCCCAGGCGGAGTCCGGATCCACGCCGGGGCGCCCGTGATCGAGCACGGCATGGTCGAGGAGGACTTCAAGGACCTCGCCGCCGCCGGCGTGACGATGCTCGGCGAAGTCGGCCTGGGTAGTGTGAAGGATGGCTCGACCGCGCGCCAGATGGTCGGCTGGGCCCGCAAATACGGCATCCAGAGCACCATTCACACTGGAGGCCCGTCGATTCCCGGCTCCAGTCTGATTGACAAAGACATCGTGCTCGCCGCCGACGCTGACGTAATCGGCCATATTAACGGCGGCCACACGGCGTTGCCCGACGAGCAGATTATTGCTCTGTGCGACGGATCCAGGCGGGCGCTCGAGATCGTGCACAACGGGAACGAGCGCGCCGGCCTGCTGACCTTGCGCACGGCCACGGAACTGAGGCAGCTTCAGCGCGTAATTCTCGGCACCGATTCGCCTGCGGGGTCGGGGGTTCAACCGCTGGGCATTATCCGCCTGATCTCGATGCTGGCATCGTTGGGAAACGTGCCCGCGGAAATCGCCATCTGCTTTGCGACCGGGAATACGGCGAAAATTCGCAATCTCACAGGTGGACTGGTGGCCGCAGGTCGCGACGCCACTTTTGTATTCATGGATAAAGCGCAGCATTCCGCCGGGGCAACAGTTCTGAAGAGCGTACAGGCTGGAGATCTGCCCGGAATCGGAATGGTGGTGATTGACGGCGTAGTGAGCGCGCAGCGCAGCCGCAACACGCCGCCGGCCACGCGGATTCCTGAGATCGCAACATCCTAGTGGATCCAGGTCTCCCGAAGTGGACAGTCTTTCCTTGCGTCCTTGGCGGCCGTTCTTTGCGAACTTTGCGGTTACAAGCTTTTTGTATTTCCAGCGCTCAAAAACAAGAGCGTTTAACCGCTAAGATCGCAAAGGGAACGCGAAGATCGCAAAGAAACGCGTCTTCTGGATCTGCAGCACGGGCGTTAGCAGTCTGCAGGTGGGGACCTTCTCTTACCAGGCTTTGCCCACTCACCGCAACACGCCGCCGGCCACGCGGGTTCCTGAGATCGTGGCATCCTAGTGGATCCAGGTCTCCCGAAGTGGCGAGTTTTTCTTTGCGTCCTTGGCGGCCGTTCTTTGCGAACTTTGCGGTTACAAGCTTTTTGTATTTCCAGCGCTCAAAAACAAGAGCGTTTAACCGCAAAGATCGCAAAGGGAACGCGAAGGTCGCAAAGAAAGGCGTCTTCTGGACCTTCAGCACGGGCGTTAGCAGTCTGCGGCCGCAGACCTTCTCTTATCAGGCTTTGCCCACATTACCGCAAGCCGTCTTCTCCCTTGATCTGATCTTTCGTCAGGCCGCCGACGCGCGCCAGGGGACGTCCACTATCCGTCACCGCGACCGCGACCATGATTTCATTTGCCCGCGGCGCGTCACTGATGCGCACCTCCATGCCGTCGAAGTGGCTGCGCACAAAAGCTGCATCTTTGTGGCCGAGGGGGATGTCGAGCGGCACCCCAAGTCCGCCGCGTTTCTTGGAAGAGGGGATCAACGCCGCTCCCTTGCCGAGGACCTTGCGCACCGGGGCGCCCAGCTTCGGGTGCAGGATCGCGGCCGCATGCTCGATTTCGCCATTTTCTCCGACCGCCGCCGCCTTGCCATAGCTCTCCGCCGTGCTGGGCGTAATTCCCAGGGCTGCAACGGCGCGTTGCGTAAGCAACTCGCCCAGCTCTTCCCCAATTGTCATCAGCTCCGAAAGATCTTCGACGTACTTGCCGGCGCACGGGTTCTCGATCACGGCGACCGCGGCTGCCCGCCGCGTCGGGGGATCGACCTTCCGGCCCATTTCGGTGCGTGTCTCTTCCAAAAAGACAGCGATTTTGCGGATGCTGGCCTTCATCGCAGCCCATCCTCTCCCTTGATTTCGGAAGCTTTCAGTCCGCCCACGCGGGCATGAACGCGGGCACCCGTCGTCATGACCAATGCGAGCAGGATTTCATCCGCGCGCGGCGCATCCGCAATCCCCACCTCGATGGCGTCAAAGTGACTGCGCACGTAGGAAGCATTGATGTGCGTGATCGGCACATCCAGCCGAGTTCCGGGGCCGCCGACTTTCTTCGTGGATGCCACAATGGCCTTCGCGCCGCCTAGAACTTCGCGCATGGCGTAGCCGCCGGGCACGTGCCAGAGCGCCCCATGCTCGAGTTCGCCCGCGCTGCCAACGATGGCGCCCTTTCCATAGCCTTCGACGACGCTGGCCGTGCCACCCAGTGCTGCGACGAGCGATCTCGCCATCTCCAGACCCAGCGGCTTCAGATCGTCCATGAATCCAGCAATGTCCGCGATATATCCGCCCGCGTATGGATTGTGAATCACGGCGAGGGCCACTGCACGGCGCAGAGGAGACGTGGCCACCGGACCTCCCTCGTGAAAAATTTCTTCGACGGCTGTCAGTTTTTTTCGAACCGCAACCTCAGGCATGCACCAGGCTCCGATCGCCAGCGTGATTTCCGAGCGTGTTCGAGTGTAATGGAAATCCGACGATGCGAGTCTGCCCGCGAAGATGAAGGGCGGCCGCGCGAATAAGGCCTTCGGTCAACAGTGTCCGGGCGAGAGTCTCGCCGCCGTCGAGCGCCGTGCCGATCTCCTGCGCGGTGAGATCACCAACGCCCTGGGTCACGAGATGATCGCCCAGATCGTTGTCGGGAGCGACGTCCCGCGCGCGTACGCGGAACACATTGGGATGTTCGGGCAGGTCCACGGCGTTTGCGATGATCGTTGCGGCTGCGTCCGCCATGGCCGCTTGATCCGCAAGCACGGTAACGGCGTCGGCGATTCCGAGAGAGAAACTCCTGCCTCGCCAGCCGCTAGTTGCAATCCCGCGCACCGGTTCAATCGCCTCCAGCACCGCTGTGCCGAACAATGAGGCCCGATCCGGCCGGTCAATCATGCCGACTACGAATTGCTGGCCGGGCTCGAGGTGGAGAGCAATATCGCCTCCATCGTTCACGTAGGCGCGCTCCAAGTGCGCAGCCCCGGTCATCGCGGCGAGGATCTCTTCCGCCACGGCACCCGCAACCGCTGCCATGGGCGTGATGAAGGTGCGGGCGGCATAGGGCGCGACGGCCCTCGCCATCCGCTTGGCGACTGTCCCCGCGGGTTGCCTGCTGTCGGCCGTGAGCGGCTGACGCAGAATCGAAAGCTCTCCGCACAGTTCATCGAGTACGCTCACGAAGCGGCGGGTAGCGGCGTCGTATGCTGAACTTATTTCGCTAGTTGTGCCGAATGCTTCAAGTGTTACGTCAATAGGGCCGTCTTGCAGATAGAGCCGGCGTCCATCGGGAAGAAGTCGGATCTCCGCTCGCTCTCTCACGACTGCGACTCCGGTGTCTTGGCAGGGAACAGCGGCCAGGGATTGTCGGGACGCGCGGAAACGTGGCGATGACCCTCTTCAGGCATGATCGACGCAAGCGCCCGAACATGATCCATGTAGCCGCCCAAATCGGCGTAATCCTGCAGCCTTAATGTGAACTCGATGGGCGCGACCAGAGCCGGGGTCGGCACATAACCGAAGGCATTCTCGGGCATGCGGCTCACGTCGACCATAAATGTGATTCCGCCGCCCGGCCAGATGTAGACCGGAGCGCCGCCGCACGTCACGCGAGTCAAGGCATCGCGCACCGAATGCGTGAGGCGCACCGGATTCTCGGTCACGCCGGCCCGCAGCGAGCCGCCGGCGCCGCCCATAAAAAGAACAGTGCACAGGGCCGGCTCGCAATTCTCCTTGATGCGCGCCACCGACTCGCCCAACGTAGCGGGCAGATCTTTGCTGACGGGCCGCAATTTCTCGTCGAGTTCGAAATAGGCGTGATGCTCGCCCGTCGTGCTTACCATCAGCAGACGAAGTCCAGGCCAGGCAATCTTCGCCTTGAAGGGTTGGAGGATCGCCAGCGGGTCTTCGATGTTGGTGCCGCCCCACGCCGTTCCCGGCTCCGCAACCTGAAAATACCGGCCTGGGGTCGAGCGCCGCCCTTTGATCTTGATTCCTGTCTCCGGCACGCCCAGCAGTTTTCCCGCCTGGTGCTCGGAAAGCACGCCCGTAATGTGATCGTCGACCACCACCACCTCATCGACTTTGCCATACCATTGCTTGGCGAACATCCCGATGGTTGCGGAGCCACAGCCCACCCGCATGCGCTCTTCGAGCACGTCGTCGATGATGGGCGGCTTTCCCGCCTGCACGACGACAGCAGCGCCTTCATCGACCTTCAGCTCCACAGCTTTGCCGTTGCATAGATTCAGCAACGTGTCGCAAGTGACGGTACCTTCCCGGCGGCTGCCGCCCGTGAGATGACGCACTCCGCCCAGCGAAAGCATCTGCGAGCCGTATTCACCGGTTGTGACATGCCCCACAGCCTCGCCCTGGGCGCGTACGAGATTGCACTCGGGTCCGAGATGTCGATCGGTGTCGATCTTCACCTTCACTCCGCAGTAGCTGAAGATGCCCTCGGTAACGACCGTGACCATATCCACGCCCTCGACTTCCGAGGAAATAATGAAGGGCGCAGGCTTGTAGTCGGGATAGGTCGTGCCCGCTCCAATGGCAGTCACAAAGGCCTTGGGAGCGCCCACGATGTTGCCATCCCATTCCTGTTCGCGCTCAAGGAACGGAACCACCGAAGCGCCCCGCGCCAGCGCGCGATCGAGCACCACGTGCGGGTCGACGCGCACCAGTTGGCCATCACGATTGCCGTAGCGGTCGCAGGCTCCCAATCTGCCGGGCTTGATGTAGCAGAGCACCGGGCAGGCATCGCAACGAATGGCATCGTCGTCAGGCACGGTGGCTCCTGGTGTTCTGTGCGGCGAGAATTGCGGCGCGAATACGATCGGGCGTGGCTGGGATCCGCCGCATGCGCACGCCGGTGGCATGGTGAATCGCGTTCAGGATTGCCGGGGCAGTGGGGATGACGGCCTGCTCACCGATGCCTTTCGCGCCAAACGGACCCACCGGCGAGGGGTCTTCAATCAGAATCGATTCCACTGGGGGCATGTCGCCGATGGAAGGGATCAGATAGTCGTGGAGATTCTCGCCCTTCCCCGGAAAAAACTCTTCCATCAGCGCGTGACCAAGACCCTGCGCTGCGCCGCCTTCGATTTGTCCTTCAATGAGGGTCGGGTTGATCGCGCGTCCCACGTCGTGAGCGGCCGTTATCCTCAGCACCTGCACGGTTCCGAGTTCCGTATCGATCGCGATCTCCGCCATGTGCGCTCCAAATCCGAACACAGCGTACGGTACACCCTGGCCGTTCTCATCCAGTGGACTGGTCGGAGGATCGAATGTGGCTTCCGCCGTCACAACGTATCCGAACTCGTCACGCGGAAGCTCGGCGAGATGGATCACCCACTTACGGCCGCCCTCTTCCACTTCCAGGCAATGATCACGAAACCGGATTGCCGCGTTCTCGCCCGCAAAGGCCAGTTGCAGAATCGCCGCGCGTAATTTTTCTCCCGCCATCGCGGCGGCCTTGCCGGTCACAAAGGTCTGGCGCGACGCCGAGGTCTTTCCGCAATCCGGCGTAATGGCGGTGTCTCCGGAAACGAGATCAAAGCGCTCGATGGGGGCCTGCATCGCGTCGGCGCAAATCTGCGTGACGATCGTGTTCGATCCTTGTCCAATATCGACCGCGCCCTGATGCAACGCGATTCGTCCATCGGCCTTCAATCCGACACGCACCGTGGACGGATTGGGAAGGGAGGTGTTGCCGCAGCCGTACCACATGCCGGCCACCCCAACTCCTCGGCGGATCGGGCCAGTGGCCGTCGCATTGAATGCGGTCGCTTCAGCGCGCGCTGCCGACCACCTCGGGCGTAATGCTTCCAGGCATGCCCGAATGCCGACCCCCTCACCCAGCACCTGGCCGGTCACAGTCGATGAGTCATCATCCAATGCATTCAGGATGCGGAACTCCAGGCGATCCATGCCGAGCCGGTCGGCGAGCTGGTCATAAACCTGTTCCTGCGCGATCGCCGTCTGCGGCACGCCAAAGCCCCGGAACGCTCCCGCTGGCACCAGATGCGTGTGCACTGCCCGCGTCACTGCGCGGTAGTTGGGGACCTGGTAA
>Ga0307474_10003143_pt1 | contig 11902 bp, 10 predicted proteins | sample atmos_gasesECM1C_2_FD_203312 | JGI IMG/M metagenome (GOLD analysis project Ga0307474, IMG submission 203312) | Hardwood forest soil microbial communities from Morgan-Monroe State Forest, Indiana, United States - atmos_gasesECM1C_05 | ecosystem: Environmental > Terrestrial > Soil > Temperate... | reverse complement strand
TTCGGACCGCAGCATCCGGCCGCGCACGGCGTGTTGCGCCTGGTTCTGGAACTTGATGGCGAGGTCGTCGCCCGCGTCGACCCCCATATCGGCCTGCTTCACCGCGGCACCGAAAAGCTGATCGAGCACAAGACTTACCTGCAGGCGATCCCCTATTTCGACCGGCTCGACTATGTCGCGCCGATGAACCAGGAGCACGCCTTCTGCCTGGCGGCCGAAAAACTCCTTGGCATCGAAGTGCCGCGCCGCGGCCAGTTGATCCGCGTCCTTTATTGCGAGATCGGCCGTATCCTGTCGCACCTTCTCAACGTCACCACCCAGGCCCTGGACGTTGGTGCGCTTACCCCTCCGCTGTGGGGCTTTGAAGAGCGCGAGAAGCTGATGGTATTTTACGAGCGCGCTTCCGGCTCGCGCATGCATGCGGCCTATTTCCGGATCGGCGGCGTGCATCAGGACCTTCCGCCGAAACTGATCGACGATATCGAAGCATGGTGCGACCCGTTCCTTGGCGTGGTCGACGACCTCGAAACGCTGCTCACGGGCAACCGCATCTTCAAGCAGCGTAATGTCGACATCGGCGTGGTGACGCTCAAGCAGGCCTGGGAGTGGGGCTTTTCGGGCGTGATGGTGCGCGGCTCGGGCGCCGCCTGGGATCTGCGCAAGGCGCAGCCCTATGAATGCTATGGCGAGATGGATTTCGACATCCCGATCGGCAAGAACGGCGACTGCTACGACCGCTACTGTATTCGCATGGAAGAGATGCGCCAGTCTGTGCGTATCATGAAACAGTGCATCGCCAAGCTGCGCGCCGCCGACGGGGAGGGGCCGGTTGCGGTGCAGGACAACAAGATATTTCCGCCGCGCCGCGGCGAGATGAAGCGCTCGATGGAAGCGCTGATCCATCACTTCAAACTCTATACCGAAGGTTTTCACGTGCCACCCGGTGACGTCTATGCGGCGGTGGAGGCGCCCAAAGGCGAATTCGGCGTTTACCTGATCGCCGACGGCAGCAACAAACCTTACAAATGCAAGATCCGAGCGCCAGGCTTTGCACATCTGCAGGCGATGGATTTCATCTGCAAGGGCCATCTGTTGGCCGACGTCTCCGCCATTCTGGGATCGCTCGACATCGTTTTCGGAGAGGTCGATCGGTGATCGCGCTGCCGCCCATCCATTTTGATCGGGCTTCGGGAGCTCTGGACGGAGCCAACCTGTGGGAGCGGACGGCCGCATTGGCGCTGGCGACGGGTGCGAAGATCTCGTCGCATTTTTCCCATCGCGGGTACATCGGCTGTGCCAATCTGCTGCGCAAGACGTTGCCGGAGCGCAACATCGCCATCAAGCTCAACGCTGATGCGATTTTCGAATTTCCCTACGGCGACGGTTACTGGAGCAAGCTGCTCGACCGCTCGTATCATTACGAAGACGAGCTGGAATTGCTGTTCCGTCACTCGGCCGATATCGATTACATGCTGCTCGATTGCGGCGCCAATTATGGTTACTGGTCGGTGCTGGTCTCGAGTGCGCCGTTCGGTTCGCACGAGGCGATCGCGATCGAGCCATCATCGGAAAATTTTGCCAAGCTTGCCAACAACGCCAGCGTCAACGGCAATCGCTTCGCGCTGATGAAGTGCGCGATCGGCGCGACGAAGGGCACGGCACGGCTGTCAGGCACCAAGCACGAGGCGTTCAGTATCGTCGGCGGCGCCGACAGCGGCAGCGAAGAAGTTCCGGTCATCGCGCTCGACGACCTGATCGACGACGGCAAGGTTTCTGCGAGCGGAAAATATCTGATCAAGCTCGACGTCGAAGGTGTCGAGGTCGATGCCATCAAGGGCGGCACGCGGCTGTTGCAGGGCGACAGCGTCATCATATGCGAGGAGCATGGCAACGATCCCGGTCACACGGTGTCGCGCTATATCCTCGAGCAGACGCCGCTCAAGCTCATCGTTTACGATCCGCGCTCCAATCGCATGGAGACCGTGACCGAGCTTTCGATCCTGGACCGCATCAAGGTTTCCTCCCACGTCGGCTACAACGTGTTCGGCACCGCAAGTGCGTTTTGGCAGAACCGCTTCAATGCCCTGAACGCCGAAGCCGCTCGGTGCGTGCAATGAAAGACAAGAACCAATGTCCGTCCGCCACCTAGCGCCCAAGGAACTTCAGCCCGCAAGCTTCACGTTCACGCCGGAAAATCTGGCTTTTGCGAAGCAGCAGATCGCCAAATACCCGCAAGGCCGGCAGGCTTCCGCCGCCATTGCCATCCTGTGGCGGGTCCAGGAGCAGCATGACGGGTGGGTTTCCGAAGCCGCGATCCGCGCGGTCGCCGATCTGCTCGATATGCCTCACATCCGCGTGCTTGAGATCGCGACGTTCTATACCATGTTCCAGCTGCAGCCCGTGGGCAAGAAGGCCCACATTCAGGTCTGCGGCACGACGCCGTGCCGTCTGCGCGGGGCCGGCGACCTCATCGAGGTGTGCCAGAGCCGGATCCACCGCGATCCCTTCCACCTTTCGACGGACGGCAGTTTCAGCTGGGAAGAGGTGGAATGTCTTGGTGCCTGTGTGAACGCACCGATGATTCTGGTCGGCAAGGACACTTACGAGGATCTGACCAAGGAGAGCTTCGGAAAAGTGCTCGACGCCTTTGCTTCCGGCCAGGTGCCGAAGCCGGGCCCCCAGATTGACCGCCAGTTCTCCGCGCCGGTGGGCGGACCCACCACGCTGAAGGAAACCACATGAGGCACGACCGTATCCTGCGAGCGGCCGGCATCGCAGGCCTCGCTTCGCCCTTTCATCGCTGATCTTCGGGAACTCCGATATGCTCGACGACAAGGATCGCATATTCAAGAATCTCTACGGCCTCCACGACTGGGGCCTCGAAGGCGCGCGTCGCCGCGGCGCCTGGGATGGCACCAAGGCGATCATCGACAAGGGACGCGACTGGATCATCAACGAGATGAAGGCGTCGGGCTTGCGCGGCCGCGGCGGGGCTGGTTTTCCGACCGGACTGAAGTGGTCGTTCATGCCAAAAGAGTCGACCGACGGCCGGCCGAGTTATCTCGTGGTCAATGCCGACGAGTCCGAGCCCGGCACCTGCAAGGACCGCGAGATCATGCGCCACGATCCGCATCTGCTGGTCGAAGGTTGCCTGATTGCGAGCTTCGCGATGGGTGCGCATGCCTGCTACATCTATGTACGGGGCGAGTTCATCCGCGAACGCGAACACCTCGAGGCCGCGGTCGACCAGGCCTATGCAGCCAAGCTGATCGGCAAGGACAACGTCAACGGCTGGCCATTCGATCTCTACGTGACGCATGGTGCCGGCGCCTATATCTGCGGCGAAGAAACGGCACTGCTGGAAAGTCTCGAGGGCAAGAAGGGCCAGCCGCGGCTAAAACCGCCATTCCCGGCCAATGTCGGCCTGTTCGGCTGCCCGACCACGGTCAACAATGTCGAGTCGATTGCGGTGGCCCCCGATATCCTGCGGCGCGGTGCGGCGTGGTTCGCCGGCATCGGCCGGCCCAACAATGTCGGCACCAAGCTGTTCTGCATTTCCGGCCACGTCGAGCGCCCCTGCAACGTCGAAGAGGCGATGGGCATACCGTTTCGCGAATTGATCGAGCGCCATTGCGGCGGCATCCGCGGCGGATGGGACAATCTGAAGGCCGTGATCCCCGGCGGCTCTTCGGTGCGCATGGTGCCGGCGGAGCAGATCATCGACACGCCGATGGATTTCGACAGTCTCGGCAAGCTGCGCTCCGGTCTTGGCACCGCCGCTGTCATCGTGATGGACAAATCGACCGATCTCATCCGCGCGATAGCCCGCATCTCCTATTTCTACAAGCACGAGAGCTGCGGCCAGTGCACCCCCTGCCGCGAAGGCACCGGATGGATGTGGCGGGTGCTGACCCGGATGGCGGAAGGCCGCGCCCACAAGCGCGAAATCGACATGCTGCTCGAGGTGACCAAGCAGGTCGAGGGTCACACGATTTGCGCGCTCGGGGATGCTGCGGCCTGGCCGATCCAGGGCTTGATCGCGCATTTCCGGCACGAGATCGAGGAACGTATCGACCAATATGCCCACAAGGCCGATCTCGACGATCAGGGCGTATTGGACCCTGCGCACATGGTCGCGGCGGAGTGAACTTGATGTCGCAGCCGAGCCTCTTCTGGTGGCAAAGATACGGGACGCTGGCGCAGATGGCGCAGGCGGCCGTGGCGCTGCTCGGCTTCGTGGCGATCCTGTTCCAGATCAACGAACTGCGCTCCGGCAATCGGGCCGCAAGCGCCCGGCAGGCCTTTTTGGGCTACACGGATCTGGCGTTCAACAACCCGAAATTCGCCGCGCCCGATTACGAGAAAATCAAGGCCGGCGAACGCGACCAGCGGGTGCAATACGAGAGTTTCGTTGCATATTTCCTCTATGCCTGCGAGGAAGCGACCACCGCATTCTCGGACCGGCGCGAGTGGCTGGCCTCGTGCGATTACGATCTGAAGCCGCATCTGCCGTTTCTGTGCGAGAAGAGCACGGCCGAGCCGGCTTACCTTTTGACCTACAGCACCAGCACCCAGGAATGGGTAAAGACGTCCATGAAGACGGCCAGCGTCACACCGCCGGACTGCAAGCCGGGAAAGACTTGAGACCGCAATGACCAAACTCATCGTCGACGGCAAAGAGATCGATGTTCCCGCGGAATACACGCTGTTGCAGGCGTGCGAGGCCGCAGGCGCGGAAATTCCGCGCTTTTGCTACCACGAGCGCCTCTCGATCGCCGGCAATTGCCGGATGTGCCTGGTCGAGGTGAAGGGCGGCCCGAAGCCGGTCGCAAGCTGCGCCTGGGGCGTGCGCGACTGCCGCCCGGGCCCCAAGGGCGAGCCGCCCGAAATTTCGACCCGCTCGCCGATGGTGAGGAAGGCGCGCGAAGGCGTGATGGAATTCCTGCTCATCAACCACCCCCTGGATTGTCCGATCTGCGACCAGGGCGGGGAGTGCGACTTGCAGGACCAGGCGATGGGTTACGGCGTCGACACCTCGCGCTTTGCCGAGAACAAGCGCGCGGTCGAGGACAAATATCTTGGCGCGCTGGTGAAGACCTCCATGAACCGCTGCATCCAGTGTACGCGCTGCGTCCGCTTTGCCGCCGAAGTGTGCGGCGTGCCGGAAATGGGGGCGACCGGGCGCGGCGAAGACATGGAGATCACGACTTATCTGGAGACGGCGTTGACCTCGGAGCTGCAGGGCAACCTCGTCGACATCTGCCCGGTGGGCGCGCTGACCTCAAAACCCTACGCTTTCGCGGCCCGGCCCTGGGAACTCGGCAAGACCCAGTCGATCGACGTGATGGACGGCGTTGGTTCGGCGATCCGCGTCGATACCCGCGGCCGCGAGGTGATGCGGATTTTACCGCGGGTCAACGAAGCGGTGAACGAGGAATGGATTTCCGACAAGACCCGCCACATTGTCGATGGCCTGCGCACCCAGCGGCTCGACCGTCCCTACATCCGGCAGAACGGCCAGCTCCGGCCGGCCTCGTGGCAAGAGGCTTTCGAGGCGATTGCCGCAAGGATCGCGAGAACCGACGGCAAGCGGATCGGCGCCATCGCTGGTGACCTCGCCGCGGTGGAGGAGATGTTTGCGCTCAAGGAGCTATTGGCGAAATGCGGCTCGATCAATCTCGCCGTGCAGGGCGGCGATGCCTTCGATCCGAGGAGTGGACGCGCCACCTACCTTTTCAATCCCACGATTGCCGGCATTGAGCAGGCGGATGCGCTCCTGATCCTGGGCTCGAATCCGCGCAAGGAAGCCGCCGTGCTCAATTCGCGCATTCGCAAGCGCTGGCGCAGCGGCCAGCTCAAGATCGGCGTGATCGGCCCGAGCCTCGATTTGACTTACGGCTACGATCACCTCGGCGCTGGAACGGACACGCTCGGCGATGTCGCCGCGGCTAAGCATTCCTTCACCGGGGTGCTGAAGAACGCTAAAAACCCGATTGTTTTGGTCGGCTCCGGCGCCGCTGGGCGGCATGACGGGCGAGCGGTTCTTTCGGCTGCGGCCAAGCTTGCGGTTGATGTCGGCGCGGTCAAAGAAGGCTGGAACGGCTTTGCGGTTCTGCACGACACGGCTTCGCGCGTCGGCGCACTCGATATCGGCTTTGCCCCTAGCGCCGGCGGGCTTAATTCGGCCGAGATGACCACATTCGGAACGCTCGACGTCCTGTTTCTGCTTGGCGCCGATGAGGTCAAGGTTGGCGATGGCACCTTCGTTGTGTACATCGGCACCCATGGCGATCGAGGCGCCCACCGCGCCGACGTCATCCTGCCGGGCGCTGCCTATACGGAGAAGAGCGGTCTCTTCGTCAACACCGAGGGCCGGGTGCAAATGGCCAACAGGGCGGGATTTCCCCCGGGGCAGGCGCGCGAGGACTGGGCGATCGTTCGCGCGATGTCGGAAGCGCTCGGCAAGAAGCTGCCTTACGACTCGCTGCAAGCGCTGCGGCAGGCGATCTTCAAGGCCGCACCCCACCTCATGCGGATCGACGCCATCGAGCCCGGCAAGGCCGGCGATATCAACGCACTTGCGGGCGGCGGCGGCAATATCGAGAAGTCGCCGTTCAAGAGTTCGGTGGAGGATTTTTACCTGACCAACCCGATCGCGCGGGCTTCCGCGGTCATGGCGGAATGCTCCCGCCTGGCTTCCGGCAAGATGCTCAACGCAGCGGAGTGAAGTGATGGCCGAATTCTGGACCAGTACCTTGTGGCCGCTGATCATCATGGTCGCGCAGAGCGTGCTTTTGCTCGTGGTGCTCCTGATTGGGATCGCCTACATCCTGCTTGCCGACCGCAAGATCTGGGCGGCGGTGCAGATCAGGCGCGGTCCGAATGTGGTCGGGCCGTGGGGCCTGCTGCAGTCCTTCGCCGATCTCTTGAAATTCGTCTTGAAGGAACCGGTGATTCCGGCTGGCGCCAACAAGGGCGTGTTTCTGCTGGCGCCGCTGGTGAGCTGCGTGCTCGCGCTCGCGGCTTGGGCGGTGATTCCGACGAATCTCGGCTGGGCGATCGCCGACATCAACGTCGGTGTGCTCTACATCTTTGCGATTTCGTCGCTTTCGATCTACGGCATCATCATGGCCGGATGGTCGTCGAACTCGAAATATCCGTTCCTCGCCGCACTTCGCTCGGCGGCGCAGATGGTCAGCTACGAGGTGTCGATCGGATTTGTGATCATCACCGTGCTGCTCTGTGCGGGCTCGCTCAACCTGACGGCGGTGGTTGAGGCGCAGAACACGCGCGGGATCGGCAGCCTGATCGGCCTGCCGCAACTGACGATACTCAACTGGTATGTGTGGCCGCTGCTGCCGATGTTCGTCGTGTTCTACGTCTCGTCCCTTGCCGAAACCAACCGGCCGCCGTTCGACCTGGTCGAAGCCGAGTCGGAACTGGTCGCGGGCTTTATGGTCGAATACGGCTCGACGCCCTATCTCCTGTTCATGCTCGGCGAATACGTCGCCATCACCACGATGTGCGCGATGGCCACGATCCTGTTCCTCGGCGGCTGGTTGCCGCCGGTGGCGCTGCCGCCCTTCACCTGGGTGCCGGGCGTGATCTGGTTCTTGCTAAAACTCTTCTTCATGTTCTTCCTGTTTGCGATGGCCAAAGCGATCGTGCCGCGCTACCGCTACGACCAGTTGATGAGGCTGGGCTGGAAGGTGTTTCTGCCGCTGTCGCTGGCGATGGTGGTGATCGTCGCCGGCGTGTTGCAGTTCGCAGGAATCGCGCCGAAATGAGGTCGCAATGAGTGTCAACATCAACGCCACGTCGCGCTCGCTCCTGATGTCGGAATTCGTATCGGCATTCTTCCTTGCCATGCGCTATTTCTTCAAGCCGAAACCGACGCTGAACTATCCATTCGAGAAGGGTCCGATCTCACCGCGCTTTCGCGGCGAGCACGCGTTGCGCCGCTATCCCAACGGCGAGGAACGCTGCATCGCTTGCAAGCTTTGCGAGGCGATCTGTCCGGCCCAGGCCATCACCATCGAGGCCGGCCCGCGCCGCAACGACGGGACACGGCGTACCGTGCGCTACGACATCGATATGGTGAAATGTATTTACTGTGGGCTCTGCCAGGAGGCCTGTCCGGTGGATGCCATCGTGGAGGGGCCGAATTTCGAATTCGCGACCGAGACGCGCGAGGAACTCTACTATGACAAGGCGAAACTTCTCGCCAATGGGGACCGCTGGGAGCGCCAGATCGCCAAAGCGATCGAGCTCGACGCGCCGTATCGGTGAGGTGAGGTAACGTGGCTGAGATAGGCACATTCGCCGCATATGCGCTCGGCTCTCTCCCCCACAAGGGGGGAGGGAACGCAGCGGCATATGCGGACAGGGGCTTGGCATGATCCTTCCGGCGTTGTTCTTCTATTTGTTCGCTGGCGTCTGCGTGGCATCCGCGGTGATGGTGATCGTGTCGCGTAATCCCGTGCACTCCGTGCTGTTCCTGATCCTTGCCTTCGTCAATGCCGCCGGTCTCTTCGTGCTGATGGGAGCCGAGTTTTTGGCCATGATTCTCATCGTGGTTTATGTCGGCGCAGTCGCGGTGCTGTTTCTCTTCGTGATCATGATGCTCGACGTCGATTTCACCGAGTTACGCGAAGGCTTCATCGAATATCTTCCGTGGGGCCTTGTGGTCGGCGGGGTATTCCTCGCAGAGCTGCTGCTGGTCGGCGGCAGTTGGGTCATCAGTCCCAATGTGGCCAAGTCGATCACGGCGGCGATCCCCGCCAATGTGAGCAATACCGAGGCGCTCGGGCTCGTCCTCTACACGAAATACATCCACTACTTCCAGATCGCCGGCCTGGTTCTCCTGGTTGCGATGATCGGTGCCATCGTGCTGACGCTGCGCCACAAAGCCAGCGTCAAGCGCCAGGACATCAATATTCAAAATGCGCGGACGCGCGAACTCGCCATGAGCGTACGCAAGGTCGCCTCGGGTCAGGGCCTTCAGGACGCAGATGCCGCGGAGTGGGTGCAATGACAGTAGGTCTTGGACATTATCTCGCGGTCGGCGCCATCCTGTTCACGCTCGGAATTCTCGGGATTTTCCTCAACCGCAAGAACATCATTATCATTCTGATGTCGATCGAGCTGATCCTGCTCGCCGTCAATGTCAACCTGGTGGCGTTCTCGACCTTCATCGGTGACATCGTCGGCCAGGTCTTCGCGCTGTTGGTGCTGACGGTGGCTGCGGCCGAAGCCGCGATCGGTCTTGCGATATTGGTTGTCTACTTCCGAAACCGTGGCTCGATCGCGGTTGACGACGTCAGTCTAATGAAGGGTTAGGGCGGCAATGATGCAGGCCATCGTCTTTCTGCCGCTCATCGGCTGCATAATCGCGGGGCTGATCTCGATTGTGGGTGCGCATGCGCGCAATCCGAGCGGGGATGAGGTCGAACATCACGCCGACGCGCACGACCACGGTGAGGTCGCCGTCGACGAGGCCGCCGGCGTCATCCATGCCTCCAGCCACGAGCCCGACGGCAACGGTCACGACGACCACCCTGCGGCAGAGCCGGCGGCGGCCGGCTCACGCGCGGCCGAATTGATCACGACCGGCCTCTTGATGGTCGCTGCAGTCTTGTCCTGGGTGGTGCTGGTCGATGTAGGCTTCGGCCACAACGACGCCCGAATTGCGCTGTTCCCCTGGATCACATCGGGCGACCTGCAAGTCGCCTGGGCGCTTCGTGTCGATACGCTGACGGCCGTGATGCTGGTGGTCGTCAACACCATCTCATCGCTCGTGCATCTTTACTCGATCGGCTACATGGACGAGGACCCGTACCGGCCGAGGTTCTTCAGCTATCTTTCGCTGTTCACCTTCGCGATGTTGATGCTGGTGACGGCCGACAACCTCGTCCAGCTGTTCTTTGGCTGGGAAGGCGTGGGCCTCGCCAGCTATCTCTTGATCGGGTTCTGGTATCACAAGCCGTCGGCAAACGCCGCGGCGATCAAGGCCTTCATCGTCAACCGCGTCGGCGATTTCGGCTTCGCGCTCGGCATCTTCGCCGTGTTCATGTTGATCGGGTCGGTGGATTACGAAACAATTTTTGCCGGCGCGCCGGGTCTGACCGGCAAAACCATCAATTTCTTCGGTTGGCAGGCCGATGCACTGACGCTGACCTGCCTGCTCCTGTTCATGGGTGCGATGGGCAAGTCTGCGCAGTTCCTGCTGCACACCTGGCTGCCCGACGCGATGGAAGGCCCGACCCCGGTCTCGGCGTTGATCCACGCCGCGACCATGGTCACCGCGGGTGTCTTCATGGTGGCGCGGCTGTCGCCGCTGTTTGAGCTCGCGCCGACCGCGCAGGCGTTCGTGATGTTCATTGGTGCGACCACCGCCTTCTTCGCCGCAACCGTGGGTCTCGTGCAAAACGATATCAAGCGGATCGTGGCCTATTCGACCTGTTCACAGCTCGGCTACATGTTTGTGGCGATGGGGGCGGGGGCCTATTCGGTCGGGATCTTCCATCTGTTCACCCACGCCTTCTTCAAGGCGCTGTTGTTCTTAGGCTCGGGCTCGGTGATCTACGCGATGCATCACGAGCAGGACATTCGCAACATGGGTGGCCTGTGGCGCAAAATTCCCTATACGTTCGCGGTGATGTGCATCGGCACGCTGGCGTTGACCGGCTTTCCGCTGTTTGCGGGCTATTTCTCGAAGGATGCGATCATCGAATCGGCCTACGCCTCGCATAATCCGTTTGGCCCCTATGCATACCTACTGACGGTTGGAGCCGCAGCGCTGACCTCATTCTATTCCTGGCGGTTGATCTGGAAGACTTTCTTCGGCGAGCCGCATGATCAGGAGCATTATGAGGCAGCGCACGAGAGCCCATTATGGATGCTGATCCCCATCGGCGTGCTCGCGGCAGGTTCGATTCTCTCGGGCTTTCCCTTCCAGCAGCTGTTCGTCGGGCATGGAGTTGAGGAATTCTTCCGCGAGTCGGTGAAGATGAACCCGCACATCCTCGAAGACATGGAGCACATGCCGGCTCTGTTGAGCCCGCTGCCGACAGTAATGATGTTCCTTGGTCTAGCGGTCTCTTATCTTTTCTATATGAGCCGGCCTTACCTGCCGGTCGAGCTCGCCAATCAGCAGCCGCTGCTTTACCAGTTCCTGCTCAACAAATGGTATTTCGACGAGGTATACGACCTGATCCTGGTTCGTCCGACGAAGTGGCTCGGGCGTTTCCTGTGGAAGGTCGGCGACGGTTACATCATCGACGGTTTCGGGCCGGATGGCGTATCGGCGTGGGTACTCGATGTCACCCGCAACGTTGTGCGGCTGCAGACCGGATATCTCTACCATTACGCGTTCGCCATGCTGATCGGAGCTGCGGGCTTGATTACCTGGTTCATGTTCGGCGCGGGGGGCTAACGGATGACAACCTGGCCCATCCTCTCCGTCGTCACATTCCTTCCGCTCGTCGGTGCGCTGCTGGTCTATGTCAGCCGGGGCGATGACGAAGCGGCGCGCCGCAACGCGCGCTGGATCGCGTTGTGGACCACGCTGATCACCTTTCTCGTGTCTCTGATCCTGGTGTGGCGCTTCGATCCGGCGCAACCCGACTTCCAGTTCGTCGAGAAGGCGCCGTGGCTCGCCAGCGCCATTACCTACCACATGGGGGTGGACGGCATTTCATTGCCGTTCGTGATCCTGACCACCGCCTTGATGCCGATCTGCATCATCGCGAGCTGGAAAGCCATCACGCTGCGCGTCCGCGAATACATGATGGCGTTTCTGGTTCTGGAAACGCTGATGGTCGGCACCTTCTGCGCGCTCGATCTGGTGCTGTTCTATTTGTTCTTCGAAGGCGGCCTGATCCCGATGTTCCTGATCATCGGG
>Ga0307474_10003141_pt1 | contig 11907 bp, 10 predicted proteins | sample atmos_gasesECM1C_2_FD_203312 | JGI IMG/M metagenome (GOLD analysis project Ga0307474, IMG submission 203312) | Hardwood forest soil microbial communities from Morgan-Monroe State Forest, Indiana, United States - atmos_gasesECM1C_05 | ecosystem: Environmental > Terrestrial > Soil > Temperate... | reverse complement strand
GCAAGACTCGCTACTGACCTGTCTGCTCGACTTTGGTCAGACGGGATTTTCACCCGCTAGACTGGATTAAGAAGTTTCACTGACTCATCATCAGTTCCTCCTCTTCCGAGCTTCCCAACGCGATAGCTAGGACATCGACAGCCGACCGTTCGCTCGTGCGCGAGTCACTGGCGAATCGAAGGGCGCGAGCTATCTCGATGTCGGCGTTGTCATCGATGTAGGCAATCTTGCGCGGTGACTTCCAGCGAACAATAATCTTCAGGTTATCGCGGCTATAATTCCCGCCTAGTATATTGCTACCCGCGTTGAATGCTTCGTCGTCCTGTTCATAGCCATATCGAGCCGCAAGGGCAGCTATTTCCGACGAATCGAACTGGAGCGCAAAATCCGTCATGCCGAGAATTGTACTGCCGATTGATGGGGGCATCCCAGGCTTTTGATCTTGCTGGCATCACCCTCTTTTCTGCACGAAGGAACCGACAAAGCTAACGGACGTGTCTTCCAAGCCATCCTGCCCTATTATAGAAAGGCAGCCAGACCTCCACGAGGGTGTGTCGGAACGGCATTGGCAGCGGACTTAAGGAAAACTTGAGTGCTCGCTTGGGAAACCGGCGATGCAGGGAAACCTTAGAATGGCAATCCCGAGCCAAGCCCGAAAAAGAAGACCATTCGGGAAGGTGTAGAGACTAGACGGGCAGCACCTAAAGCTCCGGAATTTCCGGATGAGGGTGAAGGGATAGTCCAGACCGCAAACCTGGCGTGAGCCTCCAAAGGCATCGCGCTCGGGGCGGCGAAAGCCGTAGACGGTATGAAAATCCGCAGGGCTTAAACGGCCCATGAGGGTTCAAGTCCCCTCCGCCCACACCACTGTTTCCTATGCGTGGTATACGTTACGCGGCCAGGTGTCGAAATGAACAGAGCCGAGACGACTTCAGCTTGGGACATTTCAGAAACTCAGCGGCTGGTCGATCATGCTGCTGTGAGACTTCTGCGGAGTTCTAACGCAGCGCTCACACTGACGTTTCTACACCGAGCGTTCAAAGAACACCACACGATCTCAGTCCCCGAATCTCACTTACGTGCGCGCTTGGAGAATTTTCTGGATGAAGCGCGCCGTCATTCTCCGGGAGCATATTGTCAGAATGCATCGGAGTACTTGGCAAGTTGGTGTGGGACCGAGCAGTTGTTGCTAAAGAAGCTCTACAGCGACGAAGTGGAGGAGCCGGTGTTCGAGCTCACAACTGCTGCCGAGCGTGCGATGCAATGGCTTGAGGATCTTCATTCGCGGCCGTTCATCAGCGCAGAATCTCGATTTGAGCTAATTTTCCAGCAGCTCGAAGAGATTGCTTTGTTTTCGACTCCTGATGCTGACCGGAGAATAGCTGCTTTGCGAACGCAACAGACTGCCTTACAAGCTCAAATCGAATCGGTGCGCGCGTCAAACACCGCAGAGGCTTACACCGCGGTCCAGCTTACCGAGCGATTTGCAAACGTTCTCGACCTTGCGCGAGGGCTTGCAGGCGACTTCCGTCAGCTCGAAGAGAACTTCAAGGAAGTCGCTCGTGCTCTAGCCGAAGCGCAGGCGCAGCCCGGTGCAACAAAGGGCCGTATTGTGGGCCAATTGCTCGATACGCATGCTGCACTCAAGGATTCATCCCAAGGGCAAAGCTTCTACGCCTTCTGGAATCTGCTGTCATCTCCGGAGCGACAGCAGCGTTGGCGGGAGCTGACGCGACAGGTCTATCGCCTTGATAGCATCGATCCGGGTCTGCGCGCTAATCGACTTCTGGAGCGACTTTCCAGCCGACTGTTAGTCGAGGGAGAGCGCGTGGTGCGGTCAAATGAGCGCATGGCGGCGACTCTGCGACGAGCGTTAGAGAACAACGCTTCCGGTGAAGATCGTCGACTACGTGAACTCGTACGTGAAATACAACAATTGGCGCTTTCCTTTCGGGCTTCTCCGCCGCGGGAAGAGAATTTCTTCGATGTTGGAGGACCTCCCGAGATATTTGCGACCTTCAGCCGCTCTTTTTGGCAGCTGGACACGACGGGCAGAGTGGCTGGCGGTTTCGCGTTCGCAGCCCGAGAACTCGATTGGGAAATCGTGCACCGCTTCCAGGCACTGACGGATCTGAACCTCGCACAATTGCGGGAGCGCGTCCAGACCTGTCTAATAGCTGCAGATTCGGTTTTGCTATCTGAACTTCTGCATCGCTTTCCGCCTCGTGAAGGCATTCTAGAAGTGGTTGGTTATCTGGTGCTGGCGATGCAAGATTCGAAGCACTACGTGGCCGAGGATCAATTTGCCCATGTGCACGTCGGCGCCGGCGACGGGAGCAACGAAGCCTGGCAGGTGCCTGAAGTTTTATTTGCGCGTACTAGATAACTCTCATGGAACCGTCAGCATTTCAGCCTCGATCATTCGTGCTAGCTCAATTGTTACTGGCACCGATTTATCGGGAGGACCGCGATCTGTGGGAAGTGCTCCAGAGTGAGCGTGATCAAGTTGCGCACTATTTCCGTCAAATCGGACAGGAATTGGTAATCGATGAGGCCGAAGGCTACGCATTTCTGCGACAAATCGAATTAGATGGCGTGGAACGCATTCCGCGCGTCGCGCGACGCCAGCCGCTCGGTTACACGGCAACCCTTCTCCTGGTCTGTCTGCGGGAGGAAATAGCGAGTTTTGATGCCGCACCAGATGACTCGACGCGGTTAATTCGAACACGTCAACAGCTACGTGATCTAGTTGGACAGTTTCTACGTGAAACAAATAACCAGGTTCGCGATGTCAGAACAATCGACGCTGCGATCAATAAAATCGAGGAACTCGGATTTCTACGTACTTTTGGAACGCCGGAATCGGAAATGTATGAGGTCATGCGCATATTGAAAGCCAGATTTGGTCCATCTGAGCTCGAAGAGATAAAGGATCGTCTCAAACGACATGCAGAACCCAGACCCTAATGTCTTCCCACCCAACACGCCAGGGTGCCTTCCAGGCTTCCGGCTCGAACGGCTAGAGCTTTGGAACTGGGGAACGTTCCACGGCGAGGCCGAAGTGTTGGAACCCCGAGGTGGCTGGGCGTTGCTAGTGGGAGACAATGGTTCCGGAAAATCCACGGCTGTTGACGCGTTACGAACATTGCTTGTGCCACCACGTATTCTGAACTACAACGACGCTTCAGGCGACGGGCGCAGGGCGCCAGGGCGGGACAGAACACGTCGATCCTATATACGAGGGGCGTGGGCAAGTTCTAGCACGATCGACTCTACGTCTCCCTCGACTCAGTACCTACGGGATTCCGGCGCTCTGAGCGCGATCGCTGCGGTCTTTACCGACACTCGTCGCCAAACCTCGGCCACATTGGCTCAAATCTTGTGGGAACACGAGGATCAAGTTCGGGAACTGTATGCAGTCTCACATGGCTGTCGTAGTCTACGTGATCTCATCGCAGCACATGGAAATACAGCAGACATCAAACGAGCCGCTCGGCGTGAAAACTGGGAAGTCGAGGAAAGTTTCACAGCATATGCAGAGCGAATGCGGAATTTGCTGCACATTCCAGGTGACAAAGCACTTGAAGTGTTCAATCGCGCAATAGGCATGAAGGAAGTCAGTGATATAGACGCCTTCGTGCGTCAATTTATGTTGCCCTCTGCCGACACCTTTGCTTTCATTCGCGATACAGTCCAACCGCACTACCGAACGTTGCTTGACTGTTGGTCAGCCATCGACCGAGCGGAAAGGCAAATTGTTCTCCTTCGTCCCGTTGCTGAGCATGCCGAACGCATTGGATTTAGTGAGGCACGAATCGACGCTTGGAAGCAATTGCAAGAGATGGTTCAACCTTATTTCGCGACCACGCATCTCGTGCTGCTAAGAACCCACGCCGTTGAACTAGCCGGTGCTCTCGCATCGTCGGAGGCGACTCGCCGGGATGCCGCTTCGCGCCTGCTACATTGTCGCCGTGAACGCGATGATGTCAACGCCGCAATTAACGCCACAGATGTGGGTCCACGTTTGCAAGCGATTGAACGAGAACTGAAATATGCGGAAGATGCGCGAAAGACCGCGCAGCAACGGCGCGACCGGATCGCCCCGGCCACGCAGATTCTTAACGTCAGTTCCGCATTGAACGATGCCAGCAGTTTCGCCAGCTCTCGACTCAGCTGGATTGACTGCGAACGTGCCGAGAACATTATCGCGAGCGAGGCGGAAGAAGCACGTGCAGCCAGGCGCCATCAGCAGGAACTCGCTCTTGCGGAGCGGAGCGAGAAGATGGCAGAGCTTGAAAGTGTCGAACGCAACCGCGTCAATATTCCCCGCGATTTTCTGGCGGTTCGTTTGAGGATTTCAGAAGCGCTGGGAATTGCGCCCGATGCTATGCCATTCGCTGGCGAGCTAGTCGAAGTAAGAAATGTGTATGCCGACTGGACGGGTGCAATTGAGCGTCTACTCCGAGCGTTCGGACTTTCGTTGCTGGTACCTGAGCAGTTGTATCGTCCTGCTGCGGGGTTCATCAACTCAACGATTTTAGGTCTGAGATTGACATTTCATCGTGTGCCGACGCACGGAGTGATGCCTCCCAACCTATCGAACGATCGTGTACCGGGCCGGCTTGAATTTCGTATTGAGCATCCCTTGCATCTTTGGGTGGCTAGTGAACTGGTGCGGCGTTTTAACCATCGTTGCTGCGCTTCCATTGCGGAGCTGGAGGGCACGGACCGGGGACTGACGCGCGAAGGTCTGGTGCGGGATGGAACTCGACATGTCAAAGACGATGCAAGATCGGTGGATGATGCTAGCGCCCGCATATTGGGGTGGACCACGGACCGAAAGATCGCCGCACTCCGCAAGCAAATCGTAGAGGCCGAAAGGCGAGCGGCGAGTGAGGCACAAGCCGCCGCCGAAGCGGCACGAACGGCCGCCGTGGCACGCGAGCGCGCGAGCTCGGCGCACGATTTGCTCGGCATAGCCGATTTCGCCGAAATCGATCCGCACCGTTGGAGCGAGCAGTTAATCCACCTCAAGTCTGAGCAGACTCTGCTGGAGCGAACGTCCGAAGAACTGCGAACTCTTCGGGATCAATTGCGCGCCATTGAAACTGCAATCGAAGCCGGTGAAAAGGAATTGCGTCAGATTGATGGAGACCACGCAGTTTGCCAAAATCGCATTGATACAAACAGACGGCTGGCAGAGGGCCGGGAGAACCAGCTCAAAGAGTTTCCAGCGTATAAGCACGACGTTGCAGAAGCTGGTTTTGCCGAGGTCGCTGGTAGCCTGCCTCCAGTTACTCTGGATAACGTCGAACAGCTAACGCATCAGACTGGTCAAACTTTGCAAGGCAAAATCAGCTACGAACAAGGCAGGGTGAACGTTGCGAATGACAAGATGCTCATAGGCATGAGCGAATTCCTTGGGCAGTTTCCCGACTTCCGGCAGTCGCTCGATGTCGGCCGTGCCTATGCCGAAAGTTTTGCTGCTGCATTGCACCGAATCGAGGCTGAAGATCTTCCACGTCATCGCGAGCGCTTCGAACACTATCTCAATGAGAATCTGGTGGGCGATTTGCTAATGCTTAACCGGCGGCTTGAGGAGCACCAGGAAACGATCGAGGAACGAATTAACGAGATTAATACAGCGCTTCGCGGGATTGATTACTCAGAAGACACGTATGTTCAGTTGCGACTGTTAAATCGCTCCGGACACGAGGTAGCGGAGTTCCGACGATCGCTACGGGGCTGTTTTGAACACGGGATTTCCCCCGCTCCAGAGGAGCGCCTCCAGATATTCGAACGGGTACGGCTGTTGCTTGAATACTTTCAGCGGAACCCGGAAGAGACTCAGCGCGTGACCGACGTTCGTACCTGGTTCGCTGCCGGCGTGCGGGAACTGAGGCGCGCAGATGACTCTGAAGCAAACTTTTACGCTGCCACGACGGGAAAGTCTGGAGGGCAAAAAGCTAAACTGGCGTTCACGATTTTGGCTTCCGCTCTGGCAGCACAATATGGTCTTTCTACCGCACAGGACGATGCACCCAACTTTCGTTTCGTAGTGATCGATGAAGCATTTTCACGAACTGACGAGCCTAATTCCGTGCGTGCCATGGAATTGTTCCAGCGCCTCGGTTTTCAGTTGCTGATCGTTGGACCGTTTGATGCAAAGGCGAAGCTGGCGGTCCCTTTCGTTCAAACCATCCATTTGGCGTCGAATCCGGTCGGCGATCGCTCCCGTTTGGTTACCTTGACGCGTGAGCAAATGGAAGCCACAGAGTTCGAGGAGGAGGAATCGCGCGAGAAAGAAGAGCTCTTGGGTACCGTGGCGCCCCCTACTCCACTGGGAACCTAGCGATTTAGTCACATGTTGACGCCGGACGAAATTCTGGAAACAGCGCGTCGCAAATGGCCCGCCGTGTTGCGAGCCGAGGCGGCGGGAGAGAGCCTCTTTCCACTTCGGATTCCCTTCGGTCGGCCCCGGACTACAGGCGACTTCTCCATCCTTCGTCGTGAAATCGAATTGCTCGCTTCTTCCTCGCATGGCTGGAATATTGACTGGGAAGAGATCCAGACCCGGAAATGGGGTCGCCAACGCTGGCCCGTGCGAATCGTGTTCAAGTCAATCGAAGAAATGGCGCGTGCTTTGCATCGATCAACCGAGCTCGACGCCTTCCGGATCGCGCTTCAGGCAGCACGAAGGCAGTGTCCCGCTCTCGGTCCGTGGTTATGCGCTAAAGCTGATCGAGTGCCTGAATACCTTAGCGATTGGTCCGCGCTCATTGCTGTCTGTACTTATTTTGATGCTAATCCGCGCCCACAGTGTTTCGCGCGACAGATACCGCTGCCCGTAGACACGAAGTTCATTGAGCAGCATGCCGGGATATTAGGAGAGCTACTAGAGGCTGTCCTTGGAGATCGCATCAATTTAGGAGGTTCAACATTTGAAGAGCGATTTCATCTTCTGACCGAACCGCCTCAGGTGCGTTTCAGATTCTTGGATCCAGATTTACAGAAGGAAGAAGGTTGGCCAGTGACAGAATGCTCTGTTCCTGCACCAGTTTTCGCGAACCTTGCTTGGAAAATTCCGCGCGTTGTTGTGGTAGAAAACCGAGACGTGTTTCTTTGCCTGCCACGGATACCACGTACTTTGGCTGTGTTCGGCTGCGGGAAGGCGGCATCACTATTGCCGGCGTGCTCCTGGATGAACTACGCCGATCTAGTCTACTGGGGAGACTGCGACGAAGCCGGCTACGGAATACTGTCATCATTACGATCTCACTTCCCACATCTTCGGAGCCTGTTAATGGACGAAACGGCGTGGAGAGAATGGAAACACCTGGCCGTCTCGGGCAAGCGCGATCCGACAGTTCGACATGATCATCTCTCGAATGCAGAGCGAGCTGCGCTAAACGAAGTCTTGGTAGGTCCTTGGATGCTAGAGCAAGAAAGAATCCCGCAGAGCACCATAGAACGCTCGCTGGCAAAAGCTTTCGTCTGAGGATAGCGAGGCAATTTTGCAGACGGTGTCTGCAAAATGTTGTCTTGCGGCCATACATGATCGGTCCGTCCATCAATTGGCGCGATCCCGAATCACCTGCCGCATACTGGGAATCAAGGTCTTCTTCGAGGAAAAACTCGCATCTAGGTGGGCAGAATGTTCTACGATGTGTTGCAATACGTCGTTAGATATGCTTAAGTAATGACATATTGAAACAAGCCCCGGCAGCGCCTCTTAATAGGATTATGCAGAACATCGGCGAACACGGGATTGTTAGGTCCCGTGATATCGAGGCCATCGGTATTCCGCGGCAGTATCCCTCAACAGTGAGGCCTCGCCATCGTAGTGCGCAGGTCCGAGAATCACAAGGTCGCGTGAACAGAAGACCGACTTCCCCTGGCGTGAATACGAAGTGGTCAGATACCCAGGAACAAACAACGACTAATAACATGCCTGACGCCAGTCAATGCCGCGATGTGTCCGTACAATCCGAACAAATCCTACGGCCCAGCGTAGTTAGCCAAGATTCTGTAACAACTTAGTCATGGACCCCCACCATTCTTAGCCTTGGCCCGCGCGTCCACAATGCGTAGCAGATGATTCGCGAGCAAGATAATTTCGATGGCCTCGGACGGGTTATCCAGATTCACGTCCCGGTGGGAGTGCGGATTCTTGTAAGAAGCAATCGCGCCGGCAAACAGTTCCATGCGCCCTACCCTTTCGCCGCCTTCGGCGTTCGTGTCCGTCAGCGACCCCGCTTCCGGTGCAAAGGCTTCGCGCATCAGCTTCACGCCGAGCAAATTGTCCCCGAGCCCAGAGGCCGCCCGCACGGAAACCTCCACTGCCTTCATGGCTTGAAAAGCCGCCACGTCGAATTCGCCGCGCATGAACGCACGCCAGACGGCATCGGCTATCTTGGGATGGAGAATTTCCTTAGGGAGAAGGCTAGCGACCTTGAAGCTTTTGAAATCCGCCGAGCTTTCCATCGCGCGTGCGCGGCGGCTCAGCACGAGCCACCCGTACTGCCCGTTCTCCATATCCAGAACGATAAGTCCCTGCGCCTGGAGCCACGCCCACGCTTCCCACAGAGCAAGGTTTATTTCGTTTTCGTTCTCCCGCGGATATTGCGGCTGACCGGTTGTGGAATGTGCCCACAATTCTCTTTGCAGGTTCCCGGTATGAGATTTAGACTCTTTTCTTTTCTTCAAGAGAAAGAGGATCGTTGACGCCAGCTCTTCGGGGGCCAACGTCAGTAGCATCTTCACGTCTGGAATCGTTCTCGGCAATTCGTACACCTGCTTATTCCTCCTTTCCCCTCGGGCGTTCTTCCGCACTGCGGATTTGTAAGATATCGAACGTCATTTTTTGAATTCATTCCGAACTGTCTCGCAACGTTTGCGGATCACCGCGGCGACCGCTTGGGCTACCGGGTGTTCAATTCCTGCCTTTTCGAAATTCGCGATAAGCGTCTCGGCCAATTGCGGTACGCGGTTTTTGACAATTGGCTTAGCGAGTCCCGCCTCTTCCGCGAGCTGTTCGAAGTCCTGCGGCCTCACCTTGTCGGAGGAGTATTCACCGCCGATCTTCATGGCCATGTCTTTGCTCAACTCGGGATAGTAGGTCGTGCTGACGACATCGTAGAGGGGCGCGAGCCTGATCTCCTGGTTCGCCGTTCCTACGCCGTGGTACAGCAGCGAGAAATTCTTGCCATGGGCGTCATTGTTGCCGACGAGGTAGTTGTAGATCACCGCGTCGAGAAGGCGGGACAGGTCGATAACTGGCGCACTCGACACGTCGCGCAACAAGGCAAAACATTGCTTGAGAGAGGGGCCGCCTTCCTTCTGATATTTCATTTCGGAAACGATGCCTTGCGCCTGGCAGAAATCTTCCTGATGAAGCCGATCCAGAGTGGTAGCGCCTTCCGCATTCTTCTGGTGGACCCTGTCATAGCGCTCCACCAGCAAATATTCAATGTCCTCGACGATCCTGGTCTCCACCTTTGCGGCGGGCAGGCCGGCCACCGCGGCCAGCCTCATGCAGAACGCTTCATTGAAAACGACGCCCGCGAAACGTTCAACCGCGGGTTTCAGAATGTGCGTGCTTGGAGCGCCCCCGAGCGGCAAGGAAATGTCGTTGCCCTCGATGCGCACCGCGACTTTGTCCTGTGCGCCAGCAAGCGAAAGGCGAATGCCGTCCTCGCCGGCCAGCAGCGGACGCTTTGGTAGTTCCTTCAGTATCGCAGCGAGTTCTTGCGAAGAGACCGGACGATAACCGTACTTGCGCTCAGGCAAGTTCTCTCCAGCCGGGATGAAGGTGACGGCGCCCGCGCATTCGCCGCCGATTTGCTCCAGCATGGCGTAGTCATTGCGCGCGCTGATCCCGAGATTGCGGGCGATGATCTCCCGCTTGCTCTCCTCCGGCAGAATGCCGGCGAAAAAGCCCCTACACTCGTTGCGCTTGAAACGCTTGTTCCTCAAGGGCAATGACTGGGACAAGGGTGTGGCGCCGGGTTTCAGGAGCCAGCTTTCGGCATAATCGAAAACCATCTGGCCGCCGTCATCCTGTACAAGGTGACCGACCAGTTCGCTATGCAGATAGACATCGAGCGTTCGTGCCACTGTCTACTCTCCTTTCGTGGGAGTCGCGGGTGGCGTCAGCACCAGTTTGATTCCCAGCGTCTGCAAGATCGTCAGAGCCTTTCCGATCTGGCAGGTTTCCTTGCCCTTTTCGAGGTCGATGACAAACCGCAGGCCGGTGCCTGAAGTGAGGGCGAGATCCTTTTGCGTGACGCCCAGCTTTTTCCGGGTGTCCCTGACGATCTTGCCGAGATCCTTGGGGGTATATCTCATAGGTGTACCTTGATGTTACCGTACGGGAATATTAGTGGCCTCTCGGGTGAGAAGTCAATAGATTGTTACCGTACGGGAATATTAGTTTGATTACCAACCGTATAGCTGGTTATATTACCGATCGGTAACATTTGCGTGTCGTAGTATTAGCGAGCTCCTAAAATAAAGCTACACAGCTCCTTTATATAAAAATCGGAGCTGTATTATTCTATATACAACAGCTCTCCAAGTCGGCCTGAGCGCTAAGCGCTCTACAACCGGCAAATCCATAGAGCTGTGGAGTCAATATGAAGGTGCAATTTCCCGCAATGAAGGGAATGATCGGGCAGCGAACCTATTACGCCTGCCTGATGAATCTCAGTGCCATCCCCAAGATGTTCACATTCCAGGACTGGATTGAGTTCCGGCCCGAGGACCGTGAGCAGCGCGTCCTCAACCGCAAGCGCGTGCCTGAAATCGCCCGCTACATCACCGAGAACGAAGACGGATATCTGTTTTCGTCCATCACCGCCTCTTACCAGTGCGAAGTGAACTTCAAGCCGGTCAACGGCGACGAAACGATCGGCACGCTCGAAATGGACTTCGAGAAGGCCAACTTCGTCATCAATGACGGTCAGCATCGGTGTGCGGCCATCGCCCAGGCTCTCGACCAAAATCCGGCCTTGGGTGATGAATCCATTTCAGTACTGCTGTTCCCGTACGAGAACCGCGAGCGGGTGCAGCAGATGTTCTCCGACTTGAACCGCTTCGTAGTCAAGACCTCGAAATCGCTCGACATCCTCTACGACAAACGCGACCCTCTCTCCATCGCAACGCTCGATGTATGCGAAAAGGTCGCCGCTTTCCAGGGCATGGTCGAGAAGGATTCGGTCTCATTGCCTGTCCGGTCCGCCAAGCTCTTCACGCTGGCGTCGCTCTATGACGCCAACCGGGAATTGCTCGGCAACATCCCGGACGACGAACAGACGATCCCGTCCATGGTGGCCACGGCCGTCACGTATTGGGATGAAGTGTCCAAGCACATTCCCCTCTGGATGAAAGTCAAGAACGGGGATCTGCGAGCGATCGAGTTCAGGCAGGAAAACATTTCCGCCCACTCCGTCGTCATGCGTGCGTTAGGCGCTGCCGGCGGCGATCTGATGACAGAAATTCCTGACAACTGGCAGGAGCGCCTCACGGCGCTTGAGTCGGTCGACTGGAGCAAGAAGAATAAGGACTGGGACAACGTTTGCATCGTGGCGAATTCAGTGGTTTCGAACCGCCAGGCACGCAGCGCAACCAAGGCATACCTTAAGTACAAACTCAGCCTGACGCTGACTGACGGCGAACTCAAGACTATCAGCCACCTTGCCGCTCCTGTCGTTACGGAAGGGGGCCAGGCATGAGTGAATTCGAGGTCACCTGCATTAACAAGCCTGACCGGATGAGCGCGCATGAACACATCACGCACATCGGCAACACCGCCAACAACTGGCGCCTGACCCGCGACGAAGCCATCCGCCGGATTGACACCCAACAGGAAGCTTTCTTCACCATCGATCGCTCCACCGGCCGCAAGGT
>Ga0307474_10003140_pt1 | contig 11908 bp, 13 predicted proteins | sample atmos_gasesECM1C_2_FD_203312 | JGI IMG/M metagenome (GOLD analysis project Ga0307474, IMG submission 203312) | Hardwood forest soil microbial communities from Morgan-Monroe State Forest, Indiana, United States - atmos_gasesECM1C_05 | ecosystem: Environmental > Terrestrial > Soil > Temperate... | reverse complement strand
GGCGGAGGAGTATCGCGTAACGGCGTCGGCGCTTGCCGAGGCCAACCAGATGACCGCTGGGGACAGTATCGCCAGCGTCGAGGCCCTGGCGGTTCCGGTTCCACCGTCGGCGGAGCCCTCGACCCGGACGCGGATGTATACCGTTCGCAGGGGCGATACGCTGGTAACTATTGCGGACCGGTTTGGCGTTTCCCTGAGCCAGTTGCGGGCTTGGAATGCGATCCCGTCGGGCACTCGGGTGGCGGCGGGACGACGGCTGCGGGTAGCGGAGCCTGCGCCGGTGAGCGCCCCATCCCGGCGCCGGCGGGGGACAACCGGCGAAGAGACGACGGCGGGTGGCGGGGCGAGGACTGGGCCCGGTGGGGCATCTTCGGCGCATAGGCCGGGTGGTGCGGCAACTCGGAAGGGCTCACCCCAGGCTGACAAGACTCGGGCAGGGACTCGCACCGAGACTCGGGCTGGGGCCGGGAGGAACTCGGCGCGCAAAGCCGGTGGTCCTGCTAAAGCCTTGCCGCGAAAAAAGTCGCAATAACCTCCATTCCAGGCTTGTGTTCTTCTTGTATTTGGGGGCAAGCTAAGGCTACAATCGCTTGCGCGAGCAAAACTGTTATGCCTGCTCTGCGACGGAAGAAACGCAAATGAACAGCGGCGATCCGCTGGAGGCAATCGGATGGATGAAGTTTTGAAGTTGTATGCGATGAGTGACGGCGACCCGTTTGGGAAGCCGGGCGACCTGGACTCTGGTCAGGTCGAAGCCTTTGTTGACGAGGAAGATGATTTTGAAACAGCCGGCATTCTTACCTCCTCAGATGACGACGACGAAGTGATCGCCGAAGAGACGGTGATTGCGATTGTCGCGAGGCCTGCGGCGCCGCCCAAGCCGAAGAAGGCGGCGGCGAAGAAAGTAGCGAAAGCCAAGGCTCCGGCGAAGAAGGCCGCTGAGAAGGCTCCAGCCAAAAAAGCTGCCAAGAAGGTAGCGAAAAAGAAGGCGGGGAAGAAGGCTGCCAAGAAAGCTGCGAAGAAGTCTCCCGCCAAGAAAGCTGCCAAGAAGGTAGCGAAGAAGAAGTCGGGGAAGAAGGCTCCGGCCAAGAAAGCTGCCAAGAAAGTATCGAAAAAGAAGGCGGGCAAAAAGGCAGCCAAGAAGGCCGCAAAGAAAGCGAAGAAGGCTGCGAAGAAGAAGGGTAAGAAGTAACTTTCGCGCGCCTGCGCCGGCGATAGGTTTTGCGTCGGCGATTTTGGCGAGCGAGAGCGCTGACTTGCGGGAACGGCTGTTTTTGCGAAGCCGCTCGCGCGGGACAGTGACGGGACCCGAAGGCCCGGCTTGACGAGGTTAACTCTCAAGCTGGGCCTTTTTGCGTTCGCGGGGATCTTTTCTGGCATGGGTGAAGCGGGGAAGGGGCGAGTCTGGGCACGTAAACTCAGACGCGCAGATCTGGGAACGCGCGCGAAGCACGGAATGCGGACGAGTCAGGCTGACAGGAGTTGCTTGAAGTGGTATTGCTGATGGTGGACGTAGTCCTCGATGAGGAAGCGGAGCGTTACGGGCGGGTCGTCGCCGACCACGCAGATTGCGTCGAGGCGCTCTTTGGGGATGTGATCGATTACGGCCATGAGAATTTCGTGCTCGGCCTGCCACCAGCGCAAGAGGGTTTCCCAGGATTCGCCGGCGTACCCGTGCGCTAATACCCAGGCGTCTTGTTCATAGCCGGGGCCGGCGTATTGGCCATCGATTACGGCGCGGACGAAGCGCTGGCGGTTGTTGGCCGCTGAGTCGAGCAGATGGCCGACGATTTGCTTGCGTGTCCATCCGCCGACGCGCCATGGAACGTCAGCAAGCGAGTGCGGAAGCGCGAGGAGCGTAGCGCGCAGCTCGTTCAGCTCGGCGCGAAAAGCGATTGCGGTTTGGGTGGGCGCGGTTTGAGCCGCCATAGTCTTCGCCTCTCCCCGGTGCGGAGCAATCGAATGCGGCGCACATAGGCGCGGAGCACGCGGGGGAGGCGGATTATGTGTAGAAACTGAGCTGCGAGCCAGCCGAAAGTGCTATCGGATCGCAGGCCCGGTTATGGGAGCGCCGCGAGCACATCCGAGGCTGACGTGTTTGGATTCACCTTGACCCAAACCTGAGCAATCTTGCCCTTTGGGTCGATGAGGAACGTGTTGCGATTGGCAATCGTAATTCCGGCAAATCCGCCCAGCGAACCATATGCGCTGACCACTTTGTGATCGGGGTCGGCGAGCAGGTGGAAGGTCAGCGAATCCTTGGTGCAGAACTGCTTGTGGCTATCGACGGTGTCAACGCTCACGCCGAGGATCACGGCGTTCTTGGCGTCGAATTGCGGAAGCGCGTCCTGAAACTTGTGCGCCTCAATGGTGCAGCCGGTGGTCATGTCCTTGGGGTAGAAGTAGAGGACGACCCATTTGCCGCGATAGGTATCGAGGGAGATCGGCTCGCCGGTTTGCGAGGGCAACGTAAAGGTGGGCGCGGGCTGACCGACGGCGGGCATGGTCTGATCGTCGGCGCGAACGGTGACAAACGGGATTGCGGCGACAATCGCCACTGCGATTGCGAGAAGAAGCAACTTTTTCATGGGAAAACCTCCGAGGAGCAGGGACTGAGGGATGTGGGGACTAGAGACTTAGGACTCCGAAATGATCGGGAGCTGCGAACCCTGTTCACTGCTTCACTTTATCACCGGCGAGCGGCGACAATTGTAATTCCAAAGTCACTGGCGCGCTTGAGAAGGGATTCGCGGTCGAAGAGCAGCGTGCGGCCGGCCTCGATCGAGAGGCACGTGGCTCCGGCGCGAATCATTGTTTCGATGGTTGACAGGCCGATGACGGGCACGTCGAAGCGCATGTCCTGATTGGGCTTGGCGACTTTGACGACGGTGAGGCGACGGGTCAGGAGTGACGTTTCGGTTGCTCCGGTCTCCGCTGCGGCGTCGCCGGGCGCGGGCTCCACTGCGGCATCGCCCGCGCGGAATTCGTTGAGCGAGCGCATGAGGCGGCCGGCGCGGTCGATTGTGGCGTCGGTGCCTTCCATTGCTTCGACGGCGACGCAGGCCTGCGCGGCGACGACGACGGTCTGGCCGATGTCGAAGGCGGCCAGAGCGCGCGCGACGCCGAGGCCATATTCGATGTTCAGACATTCGTCGGCGTCGGGAGCGCGGCTGGTGAGCACGCCTTCCTCGGCCAGCAGAGGCTCAAGGAAGGCGGTGGAGCTGATCAGCTCGATGCCCTCGTCTGACAGCACTTTTGCAACCGCGCCGAGCAGCGCGTCGGTGGAGCGCGTGCGCAGGTTGAGCAGCAGCTTGGCGAGACGCCAGTCGGGCCGGATGCTCGAGAAGATTTGTTTATGTTTTACCTGGCCGGCCATGACGGCCTTCTCGACTCCGGCGTTCTTGAAGGTTTCAATGAGGCGCGAGAGCTCGCCCAGCGAAAGCCAATGCACGGTGATGTCTGAGTCGGCCTCGGCGCAGCGGTTAATTTCGGGGTCGGTTTCTTCTTTGATGGCGGCGACGACGACTTCGAGCCCTTCTGCGCGCGCTGCATCGAGGAGGAGAAACGGAAAGCGGCCATTGCCGGCGATGAGGCCCAATTTCACTTCGATTGGCCTCCTTTTTGCGGGCCACGGTTGGTTGACGGTTGCTGCTTCCGTCGTAGAAGCGCGCGAACGCTTACTTGATTACCCCGCGCTTGCTGGTTTCGATGAAGTTTACGAGCAGGGCTACGTCGTCGCCGGGGAGCGTGCGCATTTTTTCGAGGGCCTGCGTGGTGTTGAGCTTGGCTGCGAGGAGCACGCGATAAGCTTTTTGCAGTTGCTGGAGGCGGTCGGGCGTGAAGCCGCGGCGCTCGAGGCCGATTTTGTTGATGCCGAAGGCGCGATTTTCGCGGCGCGACGAGGTGAGCGAGAAGGGAAGCACGTCTTGCGTGACGATGGTGCCGCCGCCGATGAATGAGTACACGCCGAGAGTGCAGTTTTGGTGGACGGGGCAAAAGGCGCCTAGCGTGACGTGATCCTGAATGATGACGTGGCCGGCGAGGGTGGCGTTGTTGGCGAGGATGCAACTGCTGCCGACCTGGCTGTCATGCCCGATGTGCACGTAGGCCATGAGCAGGTTGTTTGAGCCGATGCGCGTTACGCCTCCGCCGCCGTTGGTGCCGCGGTTGATGGTGACGCATTCTCGAATTGTGTTGCCGTCGCCGATTTCTGTCTGGGTTGGCTCGCCGGTGTATTTGAGATCCTGCGGGGCGAGGCCGATGGAGCCGAAGGGATAGAAAATGTTGCGCGCGCCGATGCGGGTGCGGCCGTCGATGACGACGTGAGAGATGAGCGTGCATTCTTCGCCGAGTTCTACATCGGGGCCGATGGTGCAATACGGCCCGATGACGCACGATTTTGGAATTCGCGCACCTTCGGCGATGACCGCGCTGGGATGAATGCTCACGCGGTTGGCTCGGACGGAGCCGCGCCTTCCGACGAGCCGGCGGCTGATTTCGTTTCCGGCCTGCGCGGAACGATCATGCAGGTAAGCGTCGCCTCGCAGGCCAGCTTGCCGTCAATGAAGGCCTTGCCTTCCATCTTGCCGGCGCGGGGGCGGAAGCTCACTACGTTCACTTCGATCCGAAGCTGATCTCCTGGGGTGATGGAGCGGCGAAACTTGGCGCCGTCGATGCCGGTAAAGACCGCCAGCTTGGAGTGCCTGTCGTCGAGCTCTGAAAGCAACAGGACTGCCCCGGCCTGGGCCATCGCTTCAATGACCAGCACGCCGGGCATGATGGGCGCGCCGGGAAAATGGCCCTGGAAGAAGGGCTCATTCATCGTCACATTCTTGATGGCCACCACGCTCTTTTGCGGCTCGAACTCGAGGACGCGATCGATGAGAAGGAAGGGGTAGCGGTGGGGCAGGAAATCCATGATTTCCTGGATGGTGAGGGTCATTCTGCGGCTCCTAGAGAGCGGTTGGAGAGGGTGCTTTGCGCTCGTTCGGATTATAAATAGGGGCGGGGATGGAGTTGAGGGAGCTCGCGGTTTTGCTGGCTCTTCGGCTGGGTTCATCGATCATTTGGCCAGCCGAGTTATAGTAGCGCTAGCTGTTTCCCCCCCTCGAATTCATTGGATGGTTAGATGGCTCACGACGTCTTCATTAGCCATTCCGCAAAGGACAAGGTCACCGCCGACGCGGTGTGCGCGATGCTGGAGTCGGAGGGGGTGCGGTGCTGGATCGCGCCAAGAGATGTATTGCCCAGCATGGAGTGGGGCGAGGCGATCATCGATGCCATTGAAGAGTGCCGGATCATGGTGCTGGTCTTCACGGCCAACGCTAATGAATCGCCGCAGATTCGCAGAGAGGTTGAGCGGGCCGTGAATCGTGGCGTCGCCATCCTGCCCGTGCGCATCGAGGATGTGCTGCCCGGGAAGGGACTCGAATACTTCATCGGAAATGTTCACTGGCTCGACGCGCTGAATCCGCCGCTGGAGGCGCATCTGAAAGGCCTCGCCGGGACAATCAAGATCCTGCTTGCGCGCGGTGGACATGGCGCCGTGACAAAGACGGTCGAAGATGGGAAACAAGGGGAAGAACATCGAGGATCTGGCGGCATTCGCCCCTTGCTGGTGGAAACTCCGGGAAAAAGCGGAAGTGGGCGCGGAGGAGAATCCGTCGAGTCCCGGTTCGTTAAGCCCCGCTTCTGGAGCAATCGGTCATGGACCTGGGCCGCTGGGGCCGTTTCGATTTTGTTGCTGGGCGCGGTTTTTGTTGGAGTGCACTCCATTTGGGGACCAACTGGCGCGCCAGCACCGGTAGGTTCACCTGCGCCGATGCCAGAGAGTCCGCCGAGCCCGGGTTCCGCGCCATTTCGAGCGCCCATGCCGACACCGAGTGCTCCCAAAGCTGCGAAGCCCTCGGGCGCTGCTCCAGGAGGGACTGGGAACAATGCTGCCTTGCAAGATGCGATGAGGACTCTTCAGGGCGAACTTAGCAGTATCGGGACTGTCAGCTTTACCGCCTTCAACCGAAACACGGCCAACGGCAGCACGAGCCAATACGCCGCTGTTAACCGAGTGAGTAACGTCGTGGCCGACGCTGGTCAGTGCCGCGTTTCCTACCAATGGACGGTGTGGCGCAACGGCGCGAGCCAGCCTCTTTTCCAAGAGGGCTTCGCGTTTCTGTTGCATGACGTGACGAGTGTTGGCCTTGAGTCCGTTAGCGAGGTCAATACTGAGTCCAACGCTGCCGGCGGCCATTCCAACCTTGTACAGACCTCGACCTCTCCACCGATGACGGCGCTGGTCATACATATGTCAAGCCGGCGGAACTATTTTCCGTTCGCGAACAGCAGCTCTGCCGGCCGCGCCGCCAAAACGATTGACCAAGCCGTCCAACTCTGCGGCGGTCACCTCGCGAACTGACTCGTTCGCGGCTACTTTTTGATCCTGCGGGCGGCGGCGTCAGCATCCCAGAAATCGGCGGGCAAGTTTTCGTTGAATGTGACGTGGTCAACGAAATACTGACGCACTGGATCGCCATTTTTGAGGCGCGTGATGGTGAAGGGAGTGGGGAAGCCCTGAATGGTGTGATAGTCGTCGTACTCTTCGGTGTCAGTGTTCTTGTCGTGGTAATTAGGGTCGCGCCATTGGAAGGTGCGTGCGAGCGGCAAATGGGTCTGGACATCGAGGAGGATAGTGATGGATTCGTTCTGCGGCGAGATGAGAGTGACCTGCTCGGCGAGGTGGCGCTCAGACATGTGCTGGCCTTCGTAGAGCAGAATGGTGTTGGGGTCCTTCATCCAGACTTTGACGGCGGTTTCGATGGAGTGGTCGCGGCGGCGGAGGAAGTCGTCGGCGATGTCTTTGTCCTGCGGCTTTTTGCCGCGGTAGGTGACCTCCCAGGATTGGCGGCCGACGAAAAACTCGATCACGTCGCGATGCTTGGTCAGATCGATGCGGTCATGGTCGGGCCATTGATGAAATTCAAATGATTCGTTGGTGCCGAGGTCGGGATTGCCCTGATAAAAGGCGGCGCTGTGGCCATGCCGCTCCATGTTATTGATGTTCAGCCACAGTTCGCCTCCGAGGGCGTGGACCATGGCATCGATCGCGGCGCGGGCCTGGGCTGCATTTTTAGTGCCTTCCGGATCGCCCACCTGGGCGCGCATGGCCGGCGTCGCCATCAGCAAAAGTGCAGTGAGGGCAACCGGCAAAAGCTTACGCATGAATCCTCCGAACGAGAGTGTGTGCATAGTAAAGACGCTGCGGGTGCGCGGTCGTTTAGGTCCGGCCATTGATACAAGCGTGAATCTCATTACATCCTAGCTGCCGTGCCGTTGCCAAAACGCCGCCGGCGTGACGATTGGGTAGCGATCTGCAAGAGCGAGCAAATCCTTGTCCCCGGTGATGAGATAGTCGGCCTGCGCGGCCAGAAGGGTACCCAAGATTGGCAGATCAGCTTCATCCCGCAAGGCCGGTTCTTCGACTGTCGCGGGTTCGACAACTTCCGCAATGAAAACAAGACTATCGACCAACTCGCGGATTTCATCGAGCGACAGACGGCCCCCGAGAATTCGCGGTAACGAACGAACTGCTTCCTCCAGAATGTAGCGCGCGAGTATGACGGAGATGGCGCCCTGTTTCCACTCACCTACGATCCGCCCCGGGATGCTCGTTGGGTAGGCGATTCCGGAGAGGATCACATTTGTGTCGAGTACTACGCGCAGACCACTCATCGGCCATGACGTACGTCTGATACCACTGCGTCGATCTCTGCCATTCCTTGCTCTTGCGGCACATCCGCATAGGCTTCGGCAATCCGGTTGCTCAATTCGTCGAACCGCTCACGCATGCGACGAATTCGGGCAAAAAGTTCGGCGTCAACAAGGGCAGCGACGGGCTTGCCATCCTTATTGATCACGATACTGTCTTTGCGGTACTGGACCTGATTGAGCATCTCGCCGAGGTTTTGGCGGAACGTGACGGCGTTGACTTCAGTGACCATGGGCGGCTCCTTAATCATAACGATTAATATGATCATTATGATCGGTGTGGCTGCTGTTGGCAAGATTGACTGATTCTAAAATAGTTATGCCGACCGGAAAGAGGGGATTACGTCTGGAGCTGGTGGGATCGAATTCGGTCAGACTGCGCGAAGGACGCGGGCAGGCAGGAAGATGATGGCGCTGACGAGAGCGAGCACGCCACCCACAGCGATGCCGACGAGGCGAAATGGCAGCGAGAGCAGCCAGACGATGGGGTAGAGGACCAGAGCCAGCAGAGCGAGGGGCCAGCAGAAGACCAAAAGGATGCACCAAAGAAGGAATTTGATCATGGGTTAAACGCCTCGTTCGCGCGAAGTGCTTCGTTCATTATTACGCAATTGCGGGTGCGTGGGTTCCATCTGGATTAGCGGGCTTTCTTGGGGCGCGTGCTGGCGGGACGCGACGACGGCCGAGCTTTAGCAGCCTTTGTTGGCGGGTTGGATTTGGCGGCGAGAATCTTTTTCCGATCGCGGATCGCTTTGGCGCGGTCTTTTTCGGGCAGGGCGAGAATGGCTTTGGTTTTCTTCGGCAGCTTTTCGAAGATCAGCGCGTGTGCTCGTTTCAGTTCGTCCTCAATATCGCGGGGACGCAGGACGCTCCATCGTTCGAGCGTGACCCAGTGGGCTTTGGCGAGGTAGGGCGAAGCAAGAATTCCGTCGCGCTCAAGCAGTTCATGAAATCGTTCGGCCCCGCAATGAAACCAGAGAACGCCAATGCCGGTGCCATCGAGATCGGTCATGGCAAACATTTTTCCGCCGATGTCGCGGTCGCCGGCCCAATAGACAAGGTGGTGGCCCCAGTTCACGGTTTCTGTGACGTGGGGCAGCGCCAGGCAGATTTCGCGAATGCGCTCGTTGTCCATAGAAATATTTTAGGGGCGGTAGCTTGGGGGCGACAGTCCAGGGCGGGGAGGTTGGGGTCCGGGGAACGGACAGACAGGCGCGAAAGTATACGGATAAGTCGCGAAGGGAAAGAAATGCATCTCTCAGCGGCTAAAGCCGAACTCAAGATTGTGGCATTTACGGCACGGCTGAAGCCGTGCCCCTTCAAAGCGGCGAGTTTATCCGCAGCTGCGGAGTCGAAAACAGGTCTGGATGGACAACCCTGGGAGGTCGGGTTTTATACGAAACCAAGATTACTTGAGGTGAAGTTTCCGATCGACGGTAGCACGGCGGGGAGTTCGGCGGCGCTGACGCCAAACCACTGGGCGAGGGTGGCCGCATACTGCGAGCTGGCCGTGGTCGGAACCCAGCGGCCATTCGTGTCAGAATCATCGGGTCCGCCGAGTGCCAGCGTCGGATAGGTGCCGTAGATCTGGCCGCCTTTGACCGCGCCGCCGATGACGATGTGATGCGCTCCCCAGGCGTGATCGCTGCCGTTATTCGAATTGGGCTGGAAGGTGCGGCTGAAATCCGACATGGTGAATGCGGTGACATTGCTGGACACGTTTAACTCCACAGTGGCGTTGTAGAAAGCAGCGAGTGCGGGAGAGATCTCCGCCAGCAGCGTGCTTTGCAACCCCAGCTGGTCAGCGTGCGTGTCGAAGTTGCCGATGCCGGCGAAGAAGATCTGGCGCTGCACGTTTAGCGCGGAGCGTACCTGAATGATCTGGGCAATCTGCTTGAGTTGCGCGGCCAATCCGTTATTGGCGGGAAAGACGGTTTGCAGCGGAGTGATCGATTGGACCGCGTCGGCAAGCGTCTTGGCGTAGGCATATGCGTTTGTCGTGATGGAGTCATCGGCCTGCACGAGCGAGATGCCGGAGTCGAGTGTGAGCAGCGCCTGCGCAGTAAGTTGACGCGCGGAGCACTCCGCGCCTTCGGAGCAACTGGCTCCGCCGACGTTGCCGGGTGAGACAGAGACAGGCGTGGTGGAATTGCCATTGCAGAAAAGCGTGTCGCCCGCTACGGAAGTAATCATGGGGATGGTGGCGCTTTGGTTGTAGCTCGAACCGAGGACATCGGCCATTCGACCGGCCCAGCCGGTGGGAGTGGCCGCGCTTTGCGCCGCATTCTGCCATTCGAGTTGCTGGTCGGGATGCGAAAACAAGTTTGTGGGAGCAGTTTGCCCGGCCTGATATTGCGCGCGAGTGAGAGGTTGAACGAGCGTGCCGACATTGGCGACGAAAGCGGCATTGTTGCTATTGAAGAGGGTCTGAATGTCAGGGAGGCTGGGATGCAAGGCAAAGTTGGGCGCGGGAGTGAGAGGCAGCAGAGTATTCTGCGCCAACGCCAGATCGCCTCGGAGGGAAGAGTAATTGCCATAGCCGGTGGCATCGAAGGGAATCAGCGTATTGTTGGCATCGTTTCCGCCAAAAAGAAAGACACAGACAAGCGCCTTGTAGTCGGTGGAAGTTTGCGCCAGAGCGTTGAGCGCGCCAAACGGGCGCAGGCCGAGAATGTTGCCGGCCGCGGCAAGGCTTGCGCAGTTGATGAAGGTTCTCCGGTTTGTCCGCATGGCACATCTCCTGATGGGATCGGAGCAATTCCGACGCCCGTTTCTAGTGCATGACTTTGTACTGCGATGATGTGATGACGAGGTAAGTGGCTACACGCACTTGTTGCGCGGTGCCGAGGCCGCCGATTGCGCTGAGAATCTCTGTGCGCATATCGCTCGGCATCTGGCCGTGCATAAAGATGGTTCCCAGCATGTCTACCATTTGGCCGGGGCTGGCGGCCGCAAGTTGGCCAAGTGGGCTGGTGGCGCTTAGATCGATCGAAAAGCTGGTGATCTTGTTGTTCACAAAGCTATCGGCGAGCGAAAGGCGCAGGATGGCAGTAGCGGAATTTTCGAGATCGAACTCCGGCGCATTCAATTTTGTCTGCGGGATCACGTAGCTCGGCGGGAAGAAGTTGAACACGCTTCCGGAGCGATAGGGACGCTCGCTGAGGTTGTTGGAGTAATTCGAGAGCGAGAAATAAGAACCATTTGCGTCGGTGTTGGTAAATCCGACGGCGCGCAAAAAGTTCGTCATCCAAAGCATGGGCTCGCGGAGATGGCCGCCTTCGTAGGTGGCGTCGGTGTCTCCGGCGCGAGCTTCCGGGTCTTCAAGAATGGCGCGGATGACAGCCTGCATATCGCCACGGACGCCGCTGCCGTTGTTGGCGAATACCGCGGATATTCGCGCGATGTAGGCGGGGCTCGGAGTGCTGGTGACGAGGTGCTGGATGAGCTGCTGGCAAACGAAGGGGCCGACATTCTGATGGTTGAAGATGTTTGTAAGCGCCCCTGCGAGGTCCGCCTCAGCTGTTTGCCCAGCGGGCAATACGGTGCCATTGAGGAGGGTCTTCGCCGTCATGTCGTGCGCGGTCTCGACGGCAACCATCGGGGCGAGGTAATTTGCTGGACCGTTGGGGAACTTGGTGGGCACACCGCCGGTTGAAGTGGCGTAGGTCCAGCCGGTGTAAGCGGCGGCAAACTCCTGCACCTGGGCTTGAGTGTAGGTGGGAATTGGATTGCCGTTGCCGTCTAGCTGCAGGCTGCCATCGTCGTTCAACATGTTGAGGCCGATGGTGAACAACTGCATCAGCTCGCGCGCGTAATTTTCATTGGGGATTTCGCCGGCGGGCGCCTTGTTGCTATTCAACATATTTAAATATGCGCCCATCCCCGGCGAAACCGATACGTCGTGCATGACCGTATAGAAATTTGTGAACGCATCCTGAGCCAGCGTGTTGTGGTAGTAGGTGATGGTCGTGGCGTTGTCAGTGTCGCTCGAGATGACGAAGATCTCGCTGAGCGCGAATGCCACGCGCTGGCGTAGTTGATCGGGACCGGTGAGAACAGTCTGCCACCACTCCGATTCTTCGCAGTTGGTGGGTGTGTTGGCGGTGAGACACAGAGCCGGCAAAGGCGATGGTATATTCGCAAGCGG
>Ga0307474_10003139_pt1 | contig 11910 bp, 6 predicted proteins | sample atmos_gasesECM1C_2_FD_203312 | JGI IMG/M metagenome (GOLD analysis project Ga0307474, IMG submission 203312) | Hardwood forest soil microbial communities from Morgan-Monroe State Forest, Indiana, United States - atmos_gasesECM1C_05 | ecosystem: Environmental > Terrestrial > Soil > Temperate... | reverse complement strand
TATAGGCCACGGCGAGATTGCGGGTGACATCCGCCTGCAGCGGGCTCTCCGGAAAGTTGCGGCGGAATCCCTCCAGTACGGGGATGGCGCGATCCCACTGCTTCTGGGTCACGAGCAGCGCCGCGGCATCGAAATCAGCGCTCGAGCGCACCTTCGAGGTGGGCGCCAAGGCTGCGACGCGTAAAAAATCATCGACGGCGGCAGCGCTGTCGCCCGACTTGCTCTTTTGTTCGCCCTGCTTGTAGATCGACGCCGCGAGGCGCTCGACGATCACGGCGCGTTCCGGATCGTTGGGCGGCATGACCGCTTGCGCGTGCGTGTAGGCCGCTTCCGCCTTGTCGAACACGCCTTGATCGAAATTCGAATTTCCGATCACCGTCCAGGCAATGCGCTGTTTCGCAATGTCCACGGGCGGCTGCTTGGCAAGCAGGGATTCCGACGCCGCAACGGCGCGTAAATAATCCTTCGCCGTGTACAACTCTGTGGCGGCCTTGGTCAGAACCTGCGCGCTCTCCGGATGGGCGGGAAAAGTCTGCGCAAATTTCAACGAGCTGTCGAGCGTCTTCAAGTGCTGCGTTGCCTTCGCTTCACCCGACAAAGTGTCCTCTTGTTTGCCGTACGCAATGATCGCCGCATATCCGGCGGCAGCCGCCTTGTCATGATCGCCGTAGTGGTACGCGGTGCTCTCGTATTCCTGCGCGGCGTCAAGATATTGCTTGCTCTCGAATAGTGTGTCGGCAAGCAGGTAGTTGGTCACCGCCGACCCCGCCTCATCCGGCCACGACCGCAGGTAGCTGCGATACCACTTCGCCGCTTCTTGATAATCGGCGACATCCTTGGTGCGTTGCGCCTGTGCGTGATAGTACTGTGCGACGTCCTTGAGGTTGGTCTTCAGCACGGCGACGACTTTCGGCTCAGCATTGGGCTGGCGGCCCTGCCAGTACGCCGTGCCGAAGCTGTAGTTTTCGACGAATTCTTTCTTGCCCTGCAGCACCAGCTGCGGAAACCCGCCCTTTTGATAGGCTTCGATCGCCTGCATTTCCAGCAGAGGCGCTTTCTCGTTGTTGCGATCCTGGGACACGAAGGCGCGATAGCTGTCGGCCGCGTCCGTGTAGCGCTCTTTCTCCATGTAGAGATCGCCCAACCTTGCATACAAAAGATAAGAGTACGGGCGCGGCAGTCCGCCACGGGGCGTGTGGCGTCTCACGAATTCCTGAATGGTCTTCGGACCGTCGAGGTAGGAAAAGGTAATGGACATCACTCTGAAGGTGTCTTCCACCAATTCCCGGTTGGCGCGGCCCAAGGTATCGACCTCGATCAACAAGTTGGGATCGCGCTTGGAAATCAGCACCGAATCCAGCACGCCGGCGAAGGAATCCAGGCTGCGCTCATTTTCGCCCTGCTTGAACAACGACCAGCCGTGCTTGTAAAGGCTTTGGTTGTAGAAGCCGGAGGCGGAACCCCCCTTGATGACGGCCTCGTAAGCGGCCTGCGCCTTTGGGTACGCCTTGTCCGAGAACAAGATCTCGCCGCGCCGAAACTGCGCCTCGTCGATGAAATGGCTGCTGGGATATTGCGCCACGAGCTGATCCAGGGAGTTGAGCGCCTTGTCTGGCTGCGCGTTCAATTCGTAGGCGCGCGCCAACTGGTAGAGCACCGAATCATTGCGCTCGTATTTCGGATAGGTCTTGAGCAGTGCCGTGTACAAATGAATGGCTTCCGTGGCACGCAGTCCTTCGTTGGTCGCGAGTTCATGCTCAATGCGCTCGGATTCCGAGCTTTCGAGATTCAAATCGCCCAGGCGGCGCAGCGCTTCAGAACGCAACGAGGCATCCCCGGCATTCAAATCGAGAAACCGCTTGTAGCTCTCCATCGTCTTTGCCGCATCGACATTCTTCGGCGGATCCGGACTGACATCGACCGGCTGGTTGTCGAGATCCTTGATGGTCGGCGGCTTTTTCGGTTCAGCCGACAGTAGTGACGGGCCGAGCAGCATCGCCGACAGTATCGCCGCGCCACATGTCAGTTGTGAGACCGAGACCCTCATGGCTTCGCCTGCGGAGGTGTGTCGCCAGGCTTCGAAGGCGGCGGCGTTTCGTCGGGCTTCGGCTGCGGGGGCGTCTCGTCAGGCGTGGCCGGCGCCGCATTCGGCGGCGTTTTCGGCGCTGCATTCGCCGGGCCGTTGGAGGTCCGGTCGTATATCGCCGCTAGTTCATAGCGCGCCTGCACCTCATAGGTCTCGATGCGCTGTTTCTGGCCCTCGAGCTCGCGGATCGCCAGGGACTGCAGAAATTCGTTCTGCCGCTCCGAGACATCAGCCAGTCGTTCATGCAGCTGATCGATGCGAGCTCGTATGGCCGCCACGCGCGCCGCATACCCGCCGGTGGTCAAGGGCGTTCCCGCGCGTGCCTGGCGCACCAGTACGGCGCGCTTCTGCGTCTCCTTCAGCTCGCCCTCGAGCTCCTTGACCGAGCGCCGTTCGTTCCAGAGCCTGGCCTTGAAACTCTCCGACAGGCGCCAGTACATGACGCCCTTCATCAGCCGGTGTTTTTCCCGCATCTCGGCCAGGTCGGGATCGTTGGGATGAGCCGCGAGATAGTCCTCGATGGCCTTCAATCGCGCCCAGGTTTCCTGTTCCTGCGGCGTACCCAAGGCCGCGACATCATTCGACTTTTCGATCTCGTTGATGCGCGATTCGAAATCCACGCGCTTCTGCGTCAGTCCATCCAAATCCGTCGCCGCCAATACCGCATCGGCCTTCGGCACGCGCCGGTTGTAGGCCACTTGGCGCGTGTCCAGCATATCGTCATAGGCCGAGACATCATCGCGCCAATCGTCCAGATTGCGGCTCATGAAATTGAGCTCGCGATAGTTCTTCAGGCCCTCTTGGAATTCATTGCTCGCCAACAGTGCATACAAGTAGCGCGACTCGGGCGCGTTGGGTAAGTTGCTGAGTTGCCAATACCAGGTCAGCGTGTCTTTCTTGTCGTCGCTCAACAGGCGGTCGAGCAGCTTGCCGCTGCGAATGCCTTCGATGGAGTCGTCGATTTGCTTGAGTTCACCATCGAAAGACTGAATCGCCGTGTTGTAGAACTCTGCAGCCTGGCCGAACGCCGAGAGCTGTACATAAGCATAAGGCACGGTAAGAAAGGACTCCTGAACCGCCGAGTCCAGCATGCTGCGCTTGCGCAGCTCGAGCCAAGGCGCCAACGCGCGCTTGAATTCGCCCATGGCGGCATCGGCCCAGCCCACGCCGAGGAGTGCCTTGCTGGAGTAAGGGCCCTCGAGGCGCACCCGCTGTAACACAGGTTTCGCCTCCGCCGCGCGCTGGCCCTGCAACAGCGCGAAACCGAGCGCGAGATTGGCTTTGTCTTTGAGGGCCAGCAATTCCTCGCTGCGAGTGTTGATCGTGCCGACCCGGTCGAGGTAGGCAATCGCTTCCTGCAGCCGGCCCCGGCGCACCAATGCCACGCCGAGGTTGAATTGCGCGTATGCGGTCCAGTCAGGCGCGCCCTTCCAATTGCTCAACGCGGCAATAGCGTCGTCATAGCGGCCCTGGCGCATCATGAGCTGCGCAAGCAGCATGTAGCGTTCCGCGTTGATGCGCGGGTCAATCTTGTCCGATACCTGGCGCAGCGCCCGCTCGGACTCGTCCAAATAGCCGCGCTGGTACCAAACCTTGCCCAGATAAAACCAGGCGCGGTTGCGCACGAACTCGGAAGTGTTCTTCTTGAGCAGCGCCTCGAAGATCCTGCCCGCCTCAACGTGTTGACCGAGCGACAGGTACAAGCCACCGAGCAGCAGCTCGGCCTCTTCCGGGGTGTGCGGTATCCGTCCCAGTTGGCGCGCCGCGAGCAGGCGGGTGATTGAATCGAAGTAGTCGTCTTGAAAGAAATAGAACAGCACATCGCCGTAGGCCAGGTCCTGTACCTGATGCGGCGCCAATCCGTTGGGATCCGGCTTGACGTTTTTTGCCTGTGCAGCCGCGAAGGGCAGCGCCAGCAGCAATCCGCCGAGGAAAAACGGCCGCAGTCTGTGAATCACGCCTTGCACATCATTCCCAGTCTTTGATCATGAACTCAGGTTGATGCTTGGGAACACGGTCCGTGATCTTAAGTTCCAGATATTTCGCGCCGACGCCCTTGTCGAAATTGATCGTGGCGCCGCGCTTGTAGCCGCGCTCGACCGGGCCTTTGCCGGTGAAGAACGCGACGAGTTCGTGCTTGCCGACCTTCAAATTTCCCAAATAGATCTGCTGTACTCCGCCCTTGAGCAGCGCATCCGCCTCGCGAGCCGTGTACAAATAATTCTTCACTTCCTTGTTGTCGATCTTGACGGTCACCGAGTCCAGCGCAAAGAAGGTCCCCACATCCATCGATATATAGAGAGCGACCTGGGTGTTGGCCGGAAACAGCAATTCTTCCTGCAGCACGAACAAATCTTTATTCAGATCGACCACGTCCTTCTTCAGGCCCTGGACTTCCTGGTCCAAAGTCTTCAGTTCCGCGGGCGGTGCGTCGGGTGCCGGCGGCGGCGCTTGCGCATCAGCGGGCGGCGCCGGTGTATCCGCTGCCGGCGGCGCCTGAGCGGGCGCCGGCGTTTGGCCGATTGCCGGCCCGGCGGACACCAACATGGCGCAAACCGCGATGGAGACGATTCGATGCTTGAGATTCATAACTGACCTATCGTTTTATTCACGCAGCAATTCGCGGATGTGATCGAGATAAACGCGCTCATCGCCGCGCCTGAAGCCGACGGCCGAATAACGCACGACACCCGAGCGATCCACCAGGATCGTCATCGGCATTTTCTGCAAGTAGTAATCCTTCCCGATCGCGGTACCGGTATCGAACAAGATGGGGTATGACACGCTCATGGCGGCCGCGAATTCTTTCGATCGCCGCAAGTCCTCATCCACCGATATGCCGAGAACCACGAGCCCGGCGCGCTGGTAGGTGATGTTGATGCGATCGAGCGCCGGCATCTGCTGACGCGAATCGCCGTCCGAGCGCGTCCAGAAATTCACCAGAACAACTTGGCCGCGAAACTCGGACAAGCGCAGATTCCGTCCATCCAAACCGCGCAACACGAAATCCGGCGCCGCCTTGCCCACGATGCTGGGCGCAGCCGCAATCGAGGCTGTGCCGACCGCAAGCCCAAGAATCAGGCCGCCGGCGAGAGATGCTCTACGCATGCGCTGCAACGATCAAAATGACGCCGAAGCGCCGCGACTCATCAATCACGCTGGTAACCCCGCTGTGCCAGACCTCTCTCTTGAAGATGGGTCCCGTACCGGAAGCTTTGCGCCCTCGCCTTTCAGCGAGTTTGCCCTGATCAGACCTTATGCAAAATCGCACAATGCGAGCCGCAGTGTCAACGCAACGCCTGCGCGTTCACTAGGTTTCTGTATGACTTAGCGCACATTCGCGAAAATTCGTTGAGTAGCGGCCGCCGAGCACTGGAACTCACTGATTGAGCGCCGCATTCGGGCCGTACCTTACAAGCCAACGATGGGTTAGTAATCTGTCTCTGCAATGAGACAAGCAGCCTGCGAGCGCGAGAAGACAAAGGGTCCGGCGGCCGGACCCTTTCGTTTCAGCTCGACTTAACTCGGGACCGTTCCGTTCACCAGACCGGCGAGCGGTTGCCAAGCGATCAACGGTTCCAGCGCTGTGCCTGAACCCAAGGTGTTGTTCAAGTTCGGCGCCGGGAACAGCGTCGGCCATTGCGAGATGGCGTTCGCGCTATGCAGTCCCATGTAATTCAGCACCACCATCTGCACCAGGTTGGGCACATTGTTGCCCGCCGGGCTGCCGGTGGTGTTTTGCGAGCCATCGGGATTGAAGTTGCCGATCTGCAGGCTCATCTCCGGATTGGCCTGGGCCGAAACCGCCCTGCCCGCCGGATTGAAAACCAGGAAGTAAGTGGCGGCGACGTTTTGGTTGTCAGCCGTCCAAACACCCTTGCCGCGACCACCGACCGAGTTGTCGATCATGCCGCCGCTCGCCAGCGAGCCATCGCTGAAGACGTAGATCATGACCGGCTTGCCGACGCGTGAAGCGTATTCCAGCACGGCGCCGATGCAATTGCCGAGGTTCAGATCCTTGGCCTCGCCGTCCATGCGGTTGCCCGAGTGATAGTCGAAGCCGCCCATTTCGATGGTGCCGGCGGCGGCATTGCCGTCGATGACCAGCTTCATGATCGACGCGGTCTTCTGATAGTCGGAATTCCCTTGGTACTCCGCCGTGGTGAAGATGCCGCTGGGTCCGACGATATTCGGATCCACGTCGGGGTTCACCGCGGAAGGACTGTTGTACTTGTCGACGATGTAGGCTGCTTTCGTGTAACCGCAGGCCTGGATGCCGGTCGGCCCGATGGCGGCCGCGTCCAAAGTCGGATTGGTGGGATAAGCCTGCACCTGCGCATACTTCGCATCGCTGATGCGCTTCATGGACTCGAGCACATTGGTCACGTCGTTCGCATTCGGCAACAGCGTGCTGAGCTGTCCGGTGCTGACCAGACCCTTGCTGTCCTGCGAGCTGGAAATCTTGGTCGGCATCGCTTCGGAGATGACCATGGTCGGCGGCGACATGGAATTGCCTCCCGACTGGGAGCTTTGCGAACCAATGAGATTCAGCAAGCCGCCGCGGGCGCCGAATTGATAGATGCCGTACATTGGATTGTGCGGATTGGTATTGGTGTCATTCTGCGAGAGCGCGGGAATGATCGTGCCGGTCGTGCCTGCCATCGCGGCTGCGCTGGCGCGCAGCTTCATGCCGCGCAAATGTGCGCTGTCCGAGTGATAGCGCAGGCCGAAGCTTGCATCCACAAAGTTGCCGGTCGCGCTGGCGTTCGGCACCATGGAACCGGGCAGACCGAGCTTGCTGTAACCTGCCACCGACAGGAAATCCAGCTGGCCGTGCGGGCCGCCGACGAGCACGTTGGAACCCGCGATATTGCCGCCACCCGCCAGGTCGAAGCAGATGAAGGGAATCTTGCCGGCACCGGTCGTGATGTTGCATGCCGACACGGCGTTTTGGATGTCCGAGGCGAGCGTTGCCCGCGCGGCGCGCGGATAGGCAAGCATGCCGGCGAGCGTCGGTGCGATCACCGTGCCGGCACCCGTCAAGAACCCCTGCGCGAGGAATTCACGGCGAGTGCGCGGCCGAGGATGGTCCTGATGGAGGAACGGATCGTTCAATCCGCGCACCTTTGATTTCTTGCTCATAAATTACGACCTCTTCCGATGCTTAATTGATCAACATGTTGGCGTTGCCAAAGGCCGTGGCGCAGGCCGCGGCAGTGACCGCTTGTACCCGAGCCAGGCTGTTGCAAGCCGTCGTGCTGCACAGATTGGTTATCAATTTGTCGAGCTCGCCCGAAGCGCCCGTCATGGTCGATGCCGCCGGCATGCTGTGTAGCCCGCTGCCCAACACTCGGGCTGCCAGCGGTCCGGTTACGGCATCGATACCGCCTTGTGACGAGAACTGCGTTGCGCTCAAGGTCACACCCGGCAGTACTTTCGCCATATAGGTCGGGTTATTGACCATGACGTTGCAGTACTGAATCGCGAGCTGCGCCACGCCGACCTGGTTCGCGGACGAGAAGCCCTCGAGCGTCGGCGTCGGCGGCAGCTGCTGCTGCACGGCCATGTAGGTCGCATTGGCGTTCGGATCCGTGCTTGGCACTCCCGTGAGCACCGACAGGGTCGAATTGACCTGTGCGAAGGTCTTGACGCCGATGTCGGCGACCACCGGGCCCGGCGCCGGCGCCGGCGTGCTCGGTAGCGCCTCGACGACGACGTTGGTATGCGTGCCCAGCTTGTCGAAGGTCAGGAAGAACTGGTCGACAGCGGGCCCGCTCTGCAGAGCAATGACCGTGCCGACGTTCGACAACACTTCACCCTGCGGTACGTAGTTCGTTGCAGTTATCGCGGTGTTGAGCGGTATGTAGGCCTGCCCCACCTGCGGGACCGTGCCGTTGATGCCGATGCGAATACCCTGCACAGGGATGCTGGCGGGCAGCGTGCTGGAAGTCACGGTCGGATCCAGCGAGACAAACGTCGGCTGGTAGAACAGATAGCTGTAGCTGTCGTACTGGCTGACCGTGAACATCACGTAGGCCTGCGACACGCCGATCACGTCCGAGACGTTGAACAGCACGTAGTAGCGCTGGCCCACGCCGGCGTTGAAGTTCAGCATGACCTGCGCAGGCGTCATCGAGCGGCTGTGGATCGCCACGAACTTGATGAGACCCTGCCAGGATCGATCGCCGGACACTTCGTTGCCGAGGACCAGTGCGAAGCTGCTGTCCCAATTGGAGATCGTGCCGCCCTTCTGCGGGTCAGCTCCCGGCACCAGCACGCCGTTGACGTAGATCTGACGGCCGTTTACGGCGTCATACGTCAGCACGACATGCTGCAAGGAGGCCTGCAGGACCATCGCGGCGTTCGGCGTCTGCAATTGCGGCAGACCGGTGAGCGCCGTATTGGAGTTGCGCAGCATGAAGTCGTAGTCCTGGTTGGTCTGACCCAGCGTGAAGTTACGCGTGGTGTCGCCGCCGGAGTAACTGACCATGTAGGATTTGTCGACCGCGACCAGCGCAGGCGCCACCCAGGCCTCAACCGAGAATTCTCCGGTCGCCTGAATCATGTTGTAGATCTTCTGACTGGCCTGAGTCGTGGCCTGCGCCTTGCCGCCGGCGCCGACATTGATGCCCCAGCCGCCGGCCAGGGTGACATTGCCCGATATCGTCAGATCCGCGGACGGATCGATGCCGCTGGTATCAAAGGTCGTGTTGTTGGTGACCGATTGGAACTCGTACTTGGCAATCGTATCCGCATCGTAGCGGCTGGCGCCGCTGGCGATGGTGCCCTGAGTCATGGACAAGGACTTGCTGACCACGAGACTCGGATCGATGTTGGCCGGGGTCAACTGTCCCGCGAATGCCTGAATGGCCAACAGCATCGTCTGCGCATCGTTCGCGCAAGTGGTCCAGCAGTTGTGGTTGTCGGTCAGCAGGCGCTGATAGAGGCGCGAATTCGTGCCGCATGAGCCCGCAGTATTGCCGGAGTTGTTGCCCCCCGAGCCCGCGCACCCCGTGAAGTCGATTTTCGGAATCGCCGCCGGGTAAGCAACCGCCAGTGAAGGATCGGCATGATAAGGCGCCTGTTCGACGGAAGGATCCGCCGTCGTGGCGTGGCAGCGCACGCAATTCGTATGGGTGATGGGCCAAACTGTCTGGCCGAAGAGAGCGCCGTTGTCGGCGGGGAAGTTCAAGCTCTGGCCGACCGCCTGATCCGGCGGTGCTTGCAGCTGCACGGTGGTCGCGCCTGCGGCGCCCGCGGCGCCCGCCCAGTTCGCGATCCAGGTGGTCAAGATCTGGCCGCAGGCGCCCGCGTCGGCGAGCCAGCAGTTATGGCCGCCGGCCACTTTGGTCACGATGAGCGAGGTCGAGGGCGAGCTCAGGTTGACCACCGTGTTGGCCTGGGCATAAGCGAGATTCACATCGTCGCTGCGCGCGAAGTTCGGCATCTGAGCGGGTGAAGTTGCGTTGTGGCATTGGCCGCAACGATTCTGCACGCGCACGTTGTTCCAGAAGTTGATCTGGAAGGCCGTGACGTCGGAGGTCGCCGCCGGCGGTCCGGTGTAGGCGTCCGCAGTCACAGTCTGCGATGGAGCCGGATTGGTCGTCGTCGGTGCGCCGGCGCCACCACATGCGCTGAGGGCAATCGACGCCACAAGCGCTGCTAAGCCGGTGATACGAGTAACGTTCATGCTCAGGTCCCCATGCAGTAGGCGGCGCCTTCAGCGAAGACTTGCCGCAACGAGTAGTTATGCGATTGGAACGAAGAAATCATCGAATTGATCTGGGTGAAGTCGGCCGAGGTGTTCGGCGCGCGCAAGCACACATCCTTGAACACCCGGGTGACCTGGCAGCTGGCAAAGGTCGCGCTGCTCTCCAATTCCTGACCCAAGGATTTGGCGCCGTTGCCGCTCCCGGGAAGAGTTGCGCTCCATCCCAATATGTAGTTGGGTCCCGAGCGCCAGCGGTTGTTCCAGCTGTCGTCCATTGTGACGAAGCCCTGCGGAAAGTTGGTGTTGTTGATGGAGTACTTTGGCTGCACCTGACCCGCGGTGTAGACGATATTTCCAGTCGTATCCGTCATGGTGGCGTCGGTGCCGGTGAAGTTGTAGTAAGCAAAGGCCTGGGCCATCGGGTCCATGCCGCTGTGACAGCCGATGCAATTGTTCAAGAACAAGGTGCTCACGCCGCCGGGGCTGCGCGTCACGTCCTGGCGGATCCGATCCGGCGGCCGGGTGGTATCCATGACCAGCTGCAAGTCGTTGCACAGATGATTCAGCATGGTGAAGCGGAACATCGCGCGGTTGGTGCCGTTGATGAAGAAGGCGCTGGCCCCGCCGCGCGTGGTCATCACGCCCGCGGTTGCCGCCGCCGGAATGCCGCTGAGGGCGGACTGAGTGCTCGCCACCAGGTGCACGCTCAAGTCGACATTGTTGGCGTCGAGCGCGAGATACATGGCGTTGTTGCCGGCGGAGTAGGCCGGCACGCCGGAAGCCGAATCGCCGATGTAAACCAGATCGGCGCTGAGCAGCGTGTTGAACGGCACGTTGTCCTTCACCATGCCGATCACGGTTGCGGTGTAATCGTTGAGAGGCACGAACACCGACTGATCACGGTTGGTCCACGGCGCAGCCAAATTGCGGATCGTGTTGTTGTAGAACGCCGGATCGTTGGTCGCGACCAAGGCGGCGCTCACGGCGTCGGTCGCCGTCATCTGCGCGAGCTGCGCGGCACTGGGCGGAACTCCCGCGATGCGGTTGTAAATGCGCGTCGCTTGGTCCGCGTTGGGGTTCGCTGCCAGCGCGCTCGTGGCGAGCAGCGCCAGGGCGCCGGCGCACACCGTTGCGCGTACCGCTTTAGCAACAAGACTCGTCGTCGCTGATGTACGGCGTGCACTCTGCGTCATTGGTTTCTCCATCCCGTTCTTCATATTCACATCCACTCGCGTGAGTTGTGGGTTCGACTTGGTTGCGGAATATACGCAGCCAACTTAGCTCCAAGTAATGTCTCATCCGAACGACGTCGGCGTTTCGCGACAGTACCGAGGGTTAATACCGGACCTATATCCTCACCTCGATTCCCGCACGGTCTGGCGCGGCGTGCACAGAGAAACGGATATGGAGAAGTTCTTCTGTGAGTGCGTTAACAGTATGCGTATGAACATCGAACGAAGATGCGCGTATGAGACCGATTAAGTTCAATGTTTCCGGCCGCACGCAGCCGGTTGACCAGTGAACTGAAACGTATGAGTACAGGTAGTCATTTATGAACACTTTCACACTGCGTGAACACCGTCACGGATTGCTCAAGCTCGCGGCAATCGCATTGCCCTTGCTCGTCGTGCTTGGATGTAGCAGCGCCTCGAGCGGCCATGCGCCGGGCGTCGCCGGCGGTCAAACTCTGACGCCCGGAATCACCAATTTCCCCCTCGCCTACATCAAACGCCCGGTCCTGACCAAGGACGTCGACGTGCGCGATCTCATTACGTCCATCACGGGCGGAGACTTGTATATTCGCAACCAGGCCAGCGCGGCCGGCGGGGAAGTCAATGTCACCGCATCGATCACCAAGGGCATGGGCGATGTGCGCGATCTCGACGTATCGCCCGACGGGACCACGATCGTGTTTTCGCTGCGCCTTCCCTTGAACCCGAAGAAGCCCAACACCGACCCGACTCAGCCGAATTGGCATATCTACACGTACAATGCCGCGACGCAGGCTGTGACGCAGCTGACCAACGACGCGATCACGGCGGGTCATGATGTGGGTGCGCGCTACTTGCCTGACGGCAGGATCGTGTTCGCCTCGTCGCGGCAGCTCGCGACG
>Ga0307474_10003138_pt1 | contig 11911 bp, 8 predicted proteins | sample atmos_gasesECM1C_2_FD_203312 | JGI IMG/M metagenome (GOLD analysis project Ga0307474, IMG submission 203312) | Hardwood forest soil microbial communities from Morgan-Monroe State Forest, Indiana, United States - atmos_gasesECM1C_05 | ecosystem: Environmental > Terrestrial > Soil > Temperate... | reverse complement strand
CCGCGCCAGCGCCTCGCGCTCCATGCTCGCGTGGAAGAAGGCGGCCGCGCCCTTGCCTTCGTTCTTGACCCGATACATTGCGATATCGGCATTCTGGCGCAGCACGGCATAGCTAAGCCCATGGTCGGGAAACAGGCTCACCCCGATCGAGGTCGAGGCGAATATTTCCGACCCGTCGATGAAGAACGGCGCCTTCAGTCGCTGCAATGTGACCTGGATATAGTCGGCTACCTCTTGCTCGCTCTGGATCGGATTGAGCAGCAGAATGAACTCATCACCGCTGATCCGCGACAACATGTCGGTCTCGCGCAGATCCAGCCGAAGCCGTTTGGCGACCTCGACCAGCAGCGCATCCCCGACTGCGTGGCCATAATAGTCGTTGATGTGCTTGAAATTGTCGATGTCGAGAAAGGCAAGCGCAAACCTGCCGCCGGATTCGCCGCGCTGAATCAGGCTTTGCGCGCGGTGCTCCATCACACGCCGCATCGGCAAATCGGTCAGTTCGTCGAAATAGGCCGAGCGGAACAGGTGATCCTCGACGGCCTTCTGCTCGCTGATGTCGGCGGATGCGGAAAGCAGAAGATGCCGGTTGGCGATGTGAACCGGCCGGTGGGCGGTGAGAGTGACCTGCCTGCCTTGAAGGCCGGCGACAGATTCTTCTGCAACAACGGCACGCCCGGCGCGAAGCAACTCGGCGGCGGCCTTGCATCGCTCGTTCAGTTGTTTCGAAACCACATTGTCCGATTGTCCGGCAACCATGCCCAGTCGGGCGGCGGCGGCATCGTTGACGAGGACGAAATCGCCGTGCTCGTCCTGAACCGTCACGCCGGCCGGAAGCATCCTGAGCACGTCGCGCAGAATTCCGAGTTCTGTTTCGAGAACAGATTCGCCTTCATTCTGCGTCGTGACGGGCGACAGTTGGAGCGTGATGCGGCTTTGCATGGCCGCCGAAGGTTGCAAAGTCTCTTGTAGTTTTGGTTAAGTGAGGGGCTGTGGCCGGCGGCAGGTGCGTTTTGAATCCGACCCCGTCAGATCGTCATTAACAGAACCTCAACGATTTCATACATGATCGAAGGAAATCCCGTCGGCATCGATGCATGAACACCTCTGCCGACATACCGGGGACAACCTGTCCGCCGCGGTTTGCAACTCAAGCCGCCGGTATTCGGCATTGCATCGTGCAATGAACGCCGCTTTTCAGGTAGGTGATTTCGGCTCTACCGTCGAAAGACCCCAGCGCCGATTTCAACAGTTTGCTGCCGAAGCCAGGTTCCCCGATCTTTCCGATTGCGGGTCCCTCGGTCTCGTCCCAGGCGATGTTGAGACGCCCGTCGGTCACCGACCACGACACCTGCAGCAACCCGCGCGCCGAGGAAAACGCGCCATACTTCCCGGCATTGGTCGCCAATTCGTGAAAGATCAATGCAAGGCTCACAGCGAGCTTGGCGGGCAGGAACAGCGGATCACCGTTCAAGGTGAACCGAACGTGACCATAAGGTCCGAGTTCGGACAACAGCAGATCCTTGATGTCGCAACCCCGCCCGTCCACTCTCGCGATCAAGTCGTCGGTTGCCGACAGTGCCCGCATCCGTTGATCGATGCTGGCCCAGACGTGAGGTTGATTTTGCAGAACCTGGTGAAGTACGGCGTGAATGGTCGATACCTTGTTTTTCAGCCTGTGTTGCAGTTCGTCGACGATCAGCTTGCGATACGCCTCCTCGCGGATCAGACGCTCGGAAACTTCGCGCTGCTTTGATGCGACCGACCGATAATGCTCGACGCCCCAAACCGTAAGGCCGCAGACCGCGAGAAAAATCGCCATCAGGACGAGCTTGGCAAAATCGTTCGGCGCATCGCCGAAATTCAGCAAGGTTCCCAGCAGCCCGCTTATTCCGGCCGTTGCGATTCCAATCCGGTATCCGCCAAAGGCGGTGGCGAAGAACACCGCCGGAAAATACGGCGTGAAGTAGATGTCTGGCCGGATCATGGAAAGAAGCCACCTCGCCCCCGTGGACAGGGCAAGGCAGGAAATTGCGAAGCTTACGCTGAACGGCAGCGATGGCCGGGACGTTCCCTGCCAGCCGCGTCGAAACTCGTCGATCAAATTCAACATAGGTCGCGTCAGATGATCAGCAAATTCATTGTTAGGCAAGCATCGGAAGAAAATCGCGCGAAAGCCATCGTTTGCAAAACGGCAACCCGCTCAATTTTTACCGCAATGTCTTTTTCGCAGCACCGCGCCGCTTGCGTAGTTGCTGCGGGCCGGGGATAGTTGGAACCTGTACGATCTTGAAGGGAGAGCGACATGGGACGGCTGGATGGCAAGGTTGCGGTGATCACCGGTGCGACAAGCGGGATCGGGTTGCGCACCGCTGAAATCTTCGTTGCGGAGGGAGCGAAAATCGTCGTCGCGGGCCGCCGCGTGCCGGAGGGCGAGGCGCTGGCCAGGAAGCTCGGGCCCGCTTGCGTATTCCGGCGCACCGATGTCACCATCGAAGATGATATGCGCGGGCTTATCGGCGAGGCCGTCGACAGGTTCGGCCGCATCGATTGCCTGTTCAACAATGCGGGAGGACCGGCGCAGACCGGCGGGATCGAGGGGCTGGACGTGGCCCGGTTCGACGCTGCGATGGCAACCCTGGTGCGCAGCGTGATGCTTGGCATGAAACACGCCGCGCCCCCGATGCGCCGGCAAGGCTCCGGCAGCATCATCAATAATGGAAGCATCGCTGGAAGGCTTGCCGGCTTTTCGTCATCCGTGGTCTACGGCGCTGCCAAAGCCGCGGTCATCCACCTCACCAAATGCGTGGCGATGGAACTCGGTGAAGCCGGCATCCGCGTCAACAGCATTTCGCCTGGCGCAATCGCCACCGGCATTTTCGGCAAGGCGCTGGGTCTGTCCGTCGAGGCGGCCGAAAAGACGCCCGAGGTGATGCGCGAGGTCTACAAGACCGCGCAGCCGATACCGCGCGCGGGCCTGCCCGACGACATCGCTCACGCCGCGGTATTTCTTGCCAGCGACGAATCCACCTTCATCAACGGGCACGATCTGGTGGTTGATGGCGCCATTACCGGCGGTCGCAACTGGACCGCCCAGCAGCAGGCTTATGTCGCGCTGCGCAAGGCGTTTGACCAGGTCAAGGGTTGAGGAGCAAGGCGCGCCTTGCTGTCATAGCGGCGACAATGTCACGCGCAGCCCGTCCCGCGGCTTCGGGATCGGCCACATCTGCCAGTCCGGCGTGGTGCCCGGCGTGAGTGACACGCTGAGGTTCTGCAGGAAGTGCCGCGCAAAGCACTTGGCCTGCATATAGGCAAAGTGCAGCCCGAGGCACATATGCGCGCCACCGCCGAACGGCACCCAGGCGAAGCGATGGCGGCCGCGCTGGGCCTCATCGGTAAATCGAAGGGGATCGAAGGTGTCGGGATCGCGCCAAATCTCGCGCATGTGATGAGTGAACAGCGGATTCACCCCCACCAGCGTTCCGGCCGGAATCGCGTAACCACCGAAGCTGAAATCGCGCGTCGCGCGTCGGGGGATCGAGGGTACCGGCGGCCTGAGCCGCATTGCCTCCTTGAACGCCATCTCTGCAAGCGGCATCGATTCCAGCTTGTCGAACGTCATTGGCTTGTCAATGGCAACATCAAGGGCCATCACCTCGTCGCGCAGCCTGTCCTGCCACTGCGGATTTTCGGCAAGCGCGGCCACGAAGGAAGTCAGCGATGACGTCAGCGTGTCGTGCGCGGCCATCATGAGGAAACTCATGTGATCGACGATATCCTGGTTCGACAGCAGCGCGCCGTCCTCATGGGTAGCGCGGCATAGCTGCGAGAAAAGGTCATCGCCGCCCCCGGCGCGGCGGATCGGGATCTGTTCGGAAAAATAGGCCACGACGCGGGAACGTCCATTGACGCCGCGCGCCATTTGCGTGCCCGGCCACGGCTGGCGAATCGGGGCGATCGAGGCAGCGACCATATCGACGAACGCCCGCGTGATCTCGTCGACGTCCGGACCGATGCCGGTGCCGAGAAACGAGGTGGCCGCGAGATCGAGTGTCAGCTGCTTCATCGCCGGGTAGAACAGCATCGAACCGGGGCGTTGCCGCCATCGCGCGACACGCTCGGCGATTCCCGCATCCAGCGATGCGAGATAGGATTTCATCGGGCCGGACTTGAACGCAACCGACAGCGCACGGCGGTGCAAGCGATGTTCTTCGAAGTCGAGCAGCATCAGGCCGCGCGGAAACAGCCTGCCCAGGATCGTGCCCCAGCCAAATGTTGACGAGAAAAGCCTCGCCTGGTCGAACAGCACCAGTTCGTTGGCGTCCGGCCCAAGCAGGGTAATGCTGGTTTCGCCGAGCACGCGGCTGCGATAGATGAGGCCGTGTTTCGCAGCCATCCGTTCCACTTCACCCTTCGGATCGGCGAGAACCGCGAGCGTTCGGCCGATGATCGGCCAGCCTTCGTCACCGGGAATGTGCGCCAGCGAATTGCGATTGGGCGGCGACAAGGTAATCGCGGGGGAAACCACACTTTGCATCGACATCGAAATTGCTCCGATCGGCTCTCAATGGATCCACCGGACCGCGGTATCTCTGTGCCGCGGGCCCGCCCCCTTCTCGCCGGCATAGCCCATTCCGGTAAATAGCTCCTTGTCGCTTCCGTGCAAAGGCCGGTCAAACACCGGCAGAGTGCCGTTTGGAGCAAAAACCCCACTCCAGAGGATTTTATCCCTTTTGCTGCTTTGCGGCCTCCTTCTGCAGATCCGGCGCATTGACGGTCGGGATCGCGACACGGCCGGGACCGGTCAGCGGCAACGCGGCGGCCGCTTTTTCATTCTCCATGATTTTCGCCATCACCGCCTGGCCTGCGCGTTCGAACACGGCGCGATTCTCGATCAAAAACTTCTGCGATTGGCGCATCGTGTCGATATAGCCGTTGATTTCCGGCACCACGTAGCGCGCCACCATATCCCAGCTTCGCCTTGTGTTCTCCGGATTGGCCCAGTCATGGACAAAGCCGATGATGCTGCCGACACCACCGGAAACCTCCATCAGCTTCCTGATGGTTTTAACCAGATCATCTGGAGTGCCGATGGTGGAGGCCGCATTTTCGCCGCCGGCCGTCTTTTCCAGTGCGTCTTCAGCAGAGGTGAACGGCTGCAATCCGGGTCGCTGCAGCGTGCGGACATTATAATCGTTGTGCCACCGCATCAGCCCTGCACCGGCTTCGCGCTGCGCCTGTTCGCGGCTTTCGGCGATGTGCCAGGACAGCAGCACGCGCCAGTTGGATCGGCTTACCGTGGTGCCATGCCTTTTGGCGGCGTCTTCCGCAAAACTCCATTGTGTCGGCAACGCCATCAGGCCCTGCGTCGACATCGAGCCGAGTGAAATGATGCCTATGCCGTATTTTCCGGCCAGCGTCATTCCCGACGGCGATATTTGCGAAGCCACCACGAAAGGCATCTCCTCCTGGAGCGGGAGAATCTGAAGCGCGGCATCATTCATCGTGAACCAGTCGCTCTTCGCCGTCACGCGCTCGCCTTTGAAGAGGCGGCGGATGATGGCGATTGCCTCGTCCTGGCGATCCCGCTGCACCATGGGATCGATGCCGAGCGTGTGTGCGTCAGAGGCAAGCGCGCCGGGCCCGGAGCCAAAGATCGCGCGTCCGCCCGTCATGTGATCGAGCTGGACCATGCGCTGGGCTACGTTGAAGGGATGATGATAGGGCAGCGAGATCACGCCGGTGCCGAGCTTGATTCGCTTGGTGCGCTCGCCGGCAGCTGCCAGGAACATTTCCGGCGACGCGATCATTTCCCAGCCTGAGGAATGGTGCTCGCCACACCAGAACTCGTCGTAACCCAGCGCATCCAGCTGCTCGACCAGGTCGAGGTCGCGGCGGAATTGCAGCATTGGGTGTTCGCCGATCGGATGGTGCGGGGCGAGGAAAGCTCCGAATTTCAGGCGGGCCATGGCTATATTCTCCGGACGACTGTTCCTGTTCGCTCGTCGTCAAACTACGGGGTGGGAAGGGTCAAGGGAAGAGGAAAGCCAACTTCTCTTTATCTTGCGCGCAAACCGGTCCCGGCGATAAGACCACGGCTGGTGGCCGAATTTACACTCCAGGACCGTTCCGCTAAGAGACCTTTTCCTTTTCGTTCCGAGGCAAGGATGTATCTGAGGCAATCCGACGCCGCAAATTCGTTGCAGCTCTCAAGTCAGCGCAAGCGCGACCTCGTCGAGCATTTCGAGGTCAATGGCGATGAACTGGACCGCTGGCGCGCGTTCAATGCCGCCTACCACGACGACGACCGCAAGTTCATGCAGTTTCTGATTCCTCCGGGCAAGCGGGTGTTGGAATTGGGCTGCGGTCGTGGAGATTTATTGGCGGCCTTAAAGCCGTCCTATGGCGTCGGCGTGGATTTCAGCGCCAGGACACTCGCCAAGGCCAATGAACTCTATCCCGGACTTTATTTTGTGCTGGGCGACGTCGAGGATCCGTCTACGCTTGCGTCGATCAAAGGGCCATTCGACTACATCGTGATCGCCGACACGATCGGGATGTTCGAGGATATCGACGGTACGCTGGCCCTGGTGCATCATCTGTGCGCACCGTCAACGCGGATCATCATCTCTTATTACTCGCATCTATGGGAGCCCGTGCTGAAAGCTGCCGAGGCCTTGCATCTGCGCGCCCGACAGCCGGTCATCAATTACATCGCGACCGCCGACTTCCTCAACCTGATGGATCTGGCGAATTTCGAGGTAATCAGTGGCGAGCAGCGGCAGCTCCTGCCGCGGCGCTGGCTTGGGCTTGGCCCGTTCATCAACCGCTTCATCGCGCCTTTGCCGGGAATCAGGCGGCTTTGCCTGCGGACATACCTGGTTGGCCGGCCGGTCCGTCAATTCGCCGACAGGAAATATTCCGCGAGCATCCTGATCCCCTGCCGCAACGAGCGGGGCAATATCGAGAACGCGATCCAGCGCATGCCGAGGTTTGGCACCTCGCAGGAAATCCTCTTCGTTGAAGGAAATTCCAGCGACGGCACTTTTGAGGAATGTGAGCGGGTTCGCGAGAAATACAGCGACAGCTGGAACATCAAGGTGCTCAAGCAGGACGGCAAAGGCAAGGGCGATGCCGTTCGCAAGGGCTTTTCGGCCGCGACCGGCGATGTGCTGATGATCCTCGATGCCGACCTGACGATGCCGCCGGAAGCACTGCCGAAATTTCACGCGGTGATCGAAACCGGGAAGGCCGAATTCGTCAACGGGACTCGCCTGGTCTATCCGATGGAGCACGAGGCGATGCGCCCACTCAATCTGATTGCCAACCGTTTCTTTGCCTACCTGTTCAGTTATCTGGTCAACACCCGCCTGACCGACACGCTGTGCGGCACCAAGGTGCTTTTGCGCAGCGATTACGAGTTGCTGGCAAGAGAGCGGGACTATTTCGGCAATTTTGACCCGTTCGGCGACTTCGATCTGATCTTCGGCGCGGCGAAGCAAAATCTGAAAATCGTCGAGACGCCCATTCACTACAAGGCACGCACCTTTGGCGAAACGCAGATCTCGCGTTTTCGCGATGGATGGCTGCTTTTGAAGATGGTGTGGTTTGCCTACCGCAAATTGAAAGCGATCTGATCGAGCTTTGCCGCATTACCTCGAGAATTTGTACCGTCAAACATCCTCGCGCCGCATTTCCGTCACGGATGAGTCACGCGGGTGCGAGAGCGACTGTCAAGCCTCACAATTCTGTTGAATGGCAGTATGCGGTCTTTTCATTTTGCGCTGCAGCAACTATGTGCTTCGGGTGGCGTTATCTGTCGTTCGCCCAGAGCCTTTCCGGTTCTGATTGAATCAGAACCGAGATTCTAATCTTTTGTTTTGACGCGTTTTCTTCACGCGAACCGGTATCGACTTCGCTCGAAAACGCTATAGGAGCAAGCGGTGTCTCTCGCCAAAAATATCGAATTCCTGCGGCAACTGCCCAAGCTGCACGGACTCAACGCCCTGGACGGCCTCAGCCGGGGTGCTCGGCGAATAATCCGCGGCAGTCCGCTGATCGAAACCACGGGATTCGGCACCAACGCGGGCGATCTGCGGATGTTTTCTTTTCTGCCAGACAGCCTGCAACCCGCACCGGCGTTGGTCGTCGTCCTGCACGGATGCGGACAGACCGCTGCCGGCTATGATCTGGGCGCCGGCTGGTCCACGCTCGCAAAGCATTACGGCTTTGCGTTGCTGATGCCGGAGCAGCAGGCATCGAACAACGCCAACGGATGCTTCAACTGGTTCGATCCGCAAGACAGCAAGCGCGGGCGCGGCGAAGCCTCCTCGATCCGACAGATGGTCGCGCGGATGGTGAGCGACCACAAGATCGATCGGCATCGCATTTTTGTTACCGGCCTTTCCGCAGGCGGCGCCATGACCTCAGTCATGCTCGCCGCCTATCCCGAAGTGTTTGCGGCGGGCGCGATTATCGCCGGACTGCCGTATGGGGTTGCGACGAATGTGAGGGAAGCGCTGAGCGGTATGTTTGTGTCGCCCGCGCGTCCCTCAAGGGAGCTCGGCGATTTCGTGCGCAACGCTTCGAAACATCGTGGCCCGTGGCCGAAGGTTTCGGTGTGGCATGGCAGCGCTGACCTCACGGTCAATCCCGCCAACGCCGACGAGATCGTCAAACAGTGGCTTGATGTTCATCATCTGCCTGCGGCGCCGATGTCGCAGGGCACCGTCGATGGCTATCCACGACAGCTGTGGTGGAATTCGGATGGCGAAACGATCGTCGAATCCTACACCATCACCAACATGGCCCACGGCACTCCGATCGGAACGGCCGAAAACGACCAGCGCTACGGCACCCAGGGCGCGTTCCTGATCGAGGCGGGCATATCGTCGTCGTATCACATTGCGAACTTCTTCGGCCTTACTTCGGGGATCCTTCAGCCGCAAAGAGTTGCGAGGCCGGCGCCGCGCACGGGCGCGGATTCGCCAAGCGCCAGGCTGATACCGCTGGCTTCTCCGATCTCGGCCGCGCCGATCTCGGGATCGCCGCCCGACCTCAGCAAGGTGCTATGGCCGCTGGCTCCGGCTAACCGGCCCACCAAACCTTCACCAAAACCGACACGAAAGCGGCGGCGTGCGCTCGATGTAGGGGCGATCATTACACGTGCCCTCACCGCCGCCGGCCTCATGAAAAATCCGGGCACCGCCAAGAGCGGTCATCTTGTTCCGCCGCGGAGAAAATAAATCGGCACCTGAGCGCGATGACGATTCAACCAAATCTCGCGCTTTAGTGTTCTCACATCGCGCCGGTGAGAAACGGATTGGTCATCCGCTCCTGGCCGACGCTGGAGCCGGGACCGTGGCCGCAGATGAATCCCACGTCGTCACCAAGAGGCAGCAATTTTTCCTTGATCGACCTGATCAGCGTGGCGTGATTGCCGCCGGGAAGGTCGGTGCGTCCGACCGACCCGTTGAACAGCACGTCGCCGACATGGGCGAAGCGCAGCAGCTTGCTGAAATAAACCAGGCTCCCTGGCGAATGCCCGGGACAATGCAGGATATCGAACGTCAATTCGCCAATCGAAACCTGATTGCCTTCTTCGAGCCAGCGATCGGGTGCGAAATCGCGCACGCCGGTCATACCGAAGCGTTCCCCGCTCGACACCACATTGTCGAGCAGAAATTTGTCGGCCACATGCGGGCCCTCGATTTCCACCTTGAGGGCATCGCGCAGTTCGTCCGCCCCGCCGACATGGTCAATGTGGCCATGGGTCAACCAGATCTTCTCGACCGTGACATTCGCCCTCTTGATCGCTTCCCGGATTTTCGGGACGTCCCCGCCGGGATCGATCACGACGGCCCTTCTGGTCGCCGTGCACCATAACAAGGTGCAGTTCTGCTCAAACAGCGTGACCGGGATGATGACTGCACCGGCCTTTGCCTGGGTCTCGGATTCCTGTGCCATGGGTCGAACAATGCCGATTTTTATCATTACGCCAAGGAAAACTTTGAGCGAAGCTCATGTGGAAACTCCGCGCCATCGCCGCAGAGCATGGCCGCCATGAAAATTTCCGCGTTTGGGCCGACCTTGCCTGTCACCGCGCGTTGTTAGCGAAATGCCGGGCTTGCAAACAGAGTGACCCCCAAGATGGATCAAAATGACGAAAATTGGTGGCGCCACGGCATTTTCTACCAAATCTATCCGCGTTCATTTCAGGATTCCAACGCTGACGGCGTCGGCGACATTGCCGGCATCATCAAGCGCCTGCCCTATCTGGTGGAACTTGGCATCGACGCCGTCTGGCTCTCGCCAATCTTCCCCTCGCCAATGGCCGATTTCGGCTACGACGTCGCCGACTATACCGGGATCGATCCATTGTTCGGCACAATGGAAGAATTCAATGCCCTGATTTTCGCCGCGCACGAAAGCGGTTTGAAGGTGATCCTCGACCTGGTGCCAAACCATACCTCGGACCAACATCCCTGGTTTCTCGAAAGCCGCAGCTCGCGCGACCACCCCAGGCGCGATTGGTACATCTGGCGCGATCCGAAGCCGGACGGCAGCGAACCCAACAATTGGCTTTCCGAATTCGGTGGCAGCGGCTGGAAATATGACGCGACGACCGGGCAATATTACTATCACGCCTTTCTCGCCCAACAGCCGGACCTGAACTGGCGCAACGATGCGGTGCGCCAGGCCTTGTACGAGGTGATGCGCTATTGGCTTCGCAGGGGTGTGGATGGTTTCCGCGTCGATGTGATCTGGCACCTGATCAAGGATGCAGAATTCCGCGACAATCCGCTCAATCCCGATTTTCGCGACGGCCGGCCGCCGCACGAGAAATTCCTGCCGCGATATTCCACCGATCAGCCCGAGGTTCACGACGTCATCGCCGAGATGCGGCGTGTGACCGACGAATTCAAGAGCCGCGTCCTTATCGGTGAGATCTATCTTCCGTTGCAGCGGCTCGTCGCCTATTACGGAAAGGACCTTGCGGGCGCACAGATGCCGTTCAACTTTTCGCTTTTGTCGGCGCCGTGGCATGCGCGACCGGTCGAAGACATCATCGCCGAATATGAGCGCGCATTGCCGCCGGGCGCCTGGCCGAACTGGGTTCTCGGCAATCACGATCGCCCCCGGATCGCAAGCCGGGTCGGGCAACAGCAGGCTCGCGTGGCGGCGATGCTGCTATTGACGCTGCGGGGAACCCCGACATTGTACTATGGCGACGAGATCGCAATGCAACAGGTCGCGATTGCACCCGATCAGGTGCGCGATCCCTTCGAGAAGAACGTTCCGGGGATCGGCGCCGGCCGGGACGGCTGCCGGACTCCCATGCAATGGGACGCCTCGCCATTTGCCGGCTTCTCGAGTGTGAAGCCCTGGCTTCCGCTCGCAGACGATTTTCGGCACCAAAACGTCGTCAATCTCACAGCCGACAAGAGCTCCATTCTCTCGCTCTACCGTGCCCTGATCGGTTTGCGGAAAAGCAATCCTGCGCTGGTGTCCGGCGCATATGTGCCGATCGCGGCCGAGGGAAAAAAAAATTTATTGATCTATCGCAGGCAGCGCGATGCCGGGGCATTCGTGATCGTGCTGAACCTGGCAGCGGAGCCAACCTCCATCGTCTCCCGGACCATCGGCATTGACGGCGAAATTCTGCTTTCGACGAACATGGATCGCACGGGAGAAATGGTCGCGGGCGAACTCGACTTGCGCGCCAATGAGGGCGTCATCATCGGCACGATAGAACCTCGGCTCTGATCGCTCGATCATGATGCGATTAAGTGGAATCGCATCACGATCTCATCCCTTTGTTTGAGCATGATCTTTTCGGAAAACCGGTTTCCACTTTTCCGGACCATGCTCTCGAAAATGCTCCGGGCGCTCAGGCTGGATGACGGGCCAT
>Ga0307474_10003137_pt1 | contig 11912 bp, 7 predicted proteins | sample atmos_gasesECM1C_2_FD_203312 | JGI IMG/M metagenome (GOLD analysis project Ga0307474, IMG submission 203312) | Hardwood forest soil microbial communities from Morgan-Monroe State Forest, Indiana, United States - atmos_gasesECM1C_05 | ecosystem: Environmental > Terrestrial > Soil > Temperate... | reverse complement strand
CTGAGCGGGCGAGACACCTGTGCGGATCCGATCCCAATAAGTGCTGTAAAAGAAGAAAAGCTTATTCCTGATAACCGGACCGCCGATGGTTGCCCCGGCGCGATTCTCTACATAGCGGGGAAGAGACGTCGCTGCGCAGCCGGTGGATGGACTTACCCCGGGAGGGCAATAACCAAAAAGCGGGTTCTTCTGCGAATTCGACAGCGAGCTGAGGAACTGACCCTGATAAAGATCGAAGGCGCTGCCGTGGAATGAGTTGGTCCCGGACTTAGTGATGTAATTCTCGATCGCACCCGCGTTACGGCCATACTGCGCACTGTAATCATTCGTGATGACCTGGAGCTGCTGAATAGCATCCTGGCTTCCAAAGAAAACCTGCGGCCCGGCAATGTCGTTATCGTTGTTGGATTGGCCGTCAATCTCGAAGTTGTTGTAACGCCCGCTCTGCCCGTTAACCGAATAGTTGTCGCCGTTGGTGTTGGAGAAGTTGTCCGCGCCGGTTCCCACCACGCCCGGAATCAGCTCCACCACAGTGTCAAATCCATTATTCAAGGGCAGCATTTGCATCGACTGCGTGCTGAACGTAGTCGTCACCTGCGAGTCGCTGGTTTCAAGCAGCGCGGCGGAGGAGCCGTTGACCTCGACCACTTGCGCGGCTGCGGTGGAAACCTGCAGCTTTACTTCGTTCAAGTTGGTGGTAGCCCCAGAGACAACCTGGACGTTCGCGACATTCTCATTTGAGAATCCGCTGGCGCTGATCTGTGCGCTGTAAGTTCCGATGGGAACCGCAAAGAAATTGAACGAGCCGTCGCCTTTCGACTTCGCGCCGAGCTTGAGGCCATTAGCCTGATTGGTCAACTGAATCGTCGCGCCGGGAACGACGGCTCCGGAAGGATCGGTTACCGATCCAGAGACAGTGCCAGTGGTGATGCCCTGGCCGAACGCGGATGCGGCAAAGATAAATGCAGCCCAACCCAAAACCAACTTCTTCACATTTGGCACGGTTGACTCTCCTGGGGGTTTTGCCTGGCGTTGAATGGCGCGCTGGAGCGCTGCGCCACTGTGCCAATGCGTGAAATTACCAATGTTTGCGAAGCGGAAACCGGTCATTAATTTTCCCAGTGCGGGATTCTGGCGATTTCGGTCCCCACTCTCAACTATTTGGCACAATTCATGAGGGCGCTGGAGACGGTTTCCGCTTCGTTTCGCAACTGTCGTCACTGGCCTTTCACGTTTCGTCCATGCACGCGCGGTTCCGATTGCGGAATTCCGGGGGACTATGTGACGAGCGAACTTGAATCAGGGATGAACGGAGTGAGCCGAAATCCACCAGCGGGTTGAACAATGCGAGAGGCCCGCTAAACTCGATTTCGGTGTATCGGAAGCGATTCCGGCCTACTGCATTCGGGAAATCGTGATGAATCGCAGCTCATGCGTGACGAAGAGCGCAGAATGCTGGCCAACGGCCTTCCGCCGATTCGCCGCGATGCATTCGAGGCCGATTTGTATATGGAAGCTCATAGGAACCGACTCAGAGAAACAGCGCTCAGAATTTCACCTTTTGCCGGCAAGCCAGAGCAAGTTAGCATTGGCCGTGATGCCGGATTATGAGGCCAGGTGGTGAAGCCAGACCGGCCTCCGATAGCGACCAAATCGCGCGCAGGAAAAATGCCGTTTCAAGATGAGGCTCGAAAGATGATGATTCGAATTGCAAAGCTCCTGCTGATGGCTGCGATTGCTCTTCTTTACATCTTGGTTGTGTTCAATAACCTCACCGACTTCGAGACAAACGCGCAGTTTGTTCGCCATGTGCTCCTGATGGACACAACCACCCCAGGCAACCACGGCATGTGGCGCTCGATCTCTTCGCCAACTGTCGACCTGGTCTTTTACCTGAGCATCATTGCCTGGGAGGGACTCACGGCGATTCTGCTTTGTTGGGGTGCGCTACGGTTGATGCTCGCTCTGCGGCTGCCTGCTGCAGCGTTCAATTCCGCTAAATTTCTGCCGTTGCTCGCTCTCACCTCTTCACTTCTGATGTGGCTGGTCGCATTTCTTACCGTTGGTGGGGAATGGTTCCTGATGTGGCAGTCGCGAAGCTGGAATGGGCAGGAGGAAGCCTTCAGAAACTTTGCGGTCGTCGGAATCGTGTTCCTGATCCTGTTGCAACCAGACGCAGAAGGACAGCCGTGATGCGCAGGCGCGGAATCCTTTGGTCGACAATTCTGGCAGCCATTTCCCTGGCGGTTTTGTCTGGAACGCTGAGCGCGTTTTGCCAGACGAGTGCTCCGGCATGGCCGACCGCCGTTGAACGCGCGGCGCGAGACGTTCCTGAAGCGAGAATTGTTGTGCTCGATATTGCCAGCGGACATTTGCTGGCGACTCACCGGCTGGATGATGCTTCGCGAACACTGGCCGCGCCGGGATCAACACTGAAGCCGTTGGTTCTCTACGGCCTGGTGAGCGCGGGCCGATGGAACCCGGCGAACCGCGTCGCATGTAATCGGCAACTCGTGGTCGCGGGCCACAGACTGGCGTGCACGCATCCGCCGGCTCCCCCCTTTGATGCTCGCGAGGCTTTGACCTGGTCGTGCAACACTTACTTTGCTGCGGTGGCGCGCACTCTGCATCCGGGTGAACTGGGGCAATTGCTGCGGCCTACAGGATTGCTCGGCGTCACCGGCCTCGCGCGCGACGAAGCGGTCGCCGAATTTCGCGAGCCTGATTCCGCTGATGCAAAGCAGTTGACGCTGCTGGGAGTGCAGGGGGCGCGCGTGACACCTCTGGAACTGGCCGAAGCATATCGCTGGCTGGCGATGGAGTTGGCCGCGCATCAGGATTCCGATGCGGCGCAGGTGGTCCGCGCAGGGCTTGCGGACTCGGCCAGCTTCGGCATGGCCGGGCAGGCGAGCCTCGGCGGCGTTGCGGTGATGGGCAAAACCGGAACCGCGGAAGGTGTGGCGTCGAGCCGCACTCATGGTTGGTTTGTGGGCATTGCACCGGCAGAAAAGCCCATGGTCGTGATTGCCGTTTATTTGCCGTCAGGCCGGGGCGCGGATGCGGCGCATGTGGCCGGGGAGATTTTGGCCAACGCACCGCTGAGGCAACCGTGACTGAGGCGCTAGTGACCCGACCGGCCTTGAATCCTCAGCGCGTGGCGCGGTTGCTCTTAAGCCTGCTGGCGGCAGCCGGAGTGGTCTGGGGCAGTTTGCAACCGCGGAACCATGCCGAAGTGGTCGCCGCCGTAATACTGCAAGAACAGTCGAACGTTGCGCGCGACACGCTTCGCGTTGGAATGTGGACTCTGTGGCACGACCGCGAAGTTACGGTTTCACCTGCCGGGCCGGATCGCAAATTCACTTTGCGAACCTGCGCCGATTGCGCCACGCTCGCGTTCAATGGACCGGCCGATGTTCGCGCGGAAGGGGACGCGTTGATGCTGACCGCTTCGGACAAGAAGCTCAACGCGACGCGCATCTGGCTCACAGGGCCGGTGACGCTCACAGCGCATGGGGAAACCGTCACGCTACGCGATCCTGTCGCGGTCGCGGCGCGCGCGGGCGTGCTGGTGATCGTGGTGACCATGCCGGTGGAGAGCTATGTGGAGCGAGTGGTCGCGAGCGAAAGCGGCGCGGCAGACAGCGCGGAATCAATGAAGGCACTGGCAATTGTAGTGCGAAGCTTTGCGCTGCACGAAACGCACGGCCACGCGGACTACGACCTCTGCGACTCGACCCACTGCCAGCTTTTGCATTGGGGCGGCAACGGCGAACGCGGTGCTCAGGCTCACGCCGCAACACTCGCAACTGCAGGCGAGACGTTGTGGTTCCACGGGCAGCGTGCGCTTGCTTACTTTGGAAAGGACTGCGGCGGCCATACCGCTTCGCCAGAAGAGATCTGGCCTCACGCCAAACCGGTCTCTTATCTGCCCTCGCAGACCGATCAATTTTGTACGCGAGACGGCGGCAGAGAGTGGGCGTCGGAGATCACGCGCGCCGATTTGACCGCTGCGCTGGCCGCCCATGGCCTCGCCGCACCTGGATGGCAGAACATCACCATCGCGCGACGCGGAGAATCGGGCCGCGCCGTTACCCTGAAATTGGACAACACCGAAGTTGGCGCCGATGCGTTTCGGCTCGCCGTTGGCGAATCGCTGGGATGGAACCGGATTCCGAGCACATGGTTTGAGGTGAGCCGGCAGGGTGATAGCTTCTCATTCCATGGGCGCGGATGGGGCCATGGCGTCGGCCTGTGCCAGAAAGGTGCCGCAGTGATGGCGCAGCAAGGCCGCTCTGCCGGGGAAATTCTGCAGCAGTATTTCCCCGGTACGCAGGCGGCTGACGAGGCAACCGGGCGCGAATGGAGCAAGTTCACCGGTGATGGATTTGTTCTTGAATCTCTCGAAGCCGGTGACGCGGCGTATTTGCTGGATCTGAAACGCGCGCGGGCGGAGGCGACAGAAAGATCAGGATTGCATGCGGCTGCTCCATTCACGGTACGCGCATTTTCGTCCACGCCGGCTTTTCGCCAAGGTACCCTCGCACCCGGCTGGGTTGCGGCGTTCACTGAAGGCGATTGGATCGGGACGCAGCCGTTGCGAACCCTGGCAGCACGCCGGCTTTTGCAGGACACGATACGCCATGAGTTTCTGCATGCACTGGTGGAACAGCAGGCCGGACCGCGCGCGCCTCTGTGGCTACGCGAAGGGTTAGTGGAAGTTTGGAGCGAGCAGAGCGGCAGAGCGAGTTCGATCGGCGCCCGACAGTCAGGAGCAGCGCCCAAACTTTCTCCTGAAGCCGCCAACGATGCGTTGGCTTACGCGGCCACTGAGGCGGAATCGGCAGCGGCGCATCGCGCGGCCGCATGGTACGCGGCCCACCTGCTCACGCGCTATGGGCGCGCGCAGGTGCTCGAGTGGCTCAAGTCAGGCGTTCCCGCCGGAATCATTTCCAGTCTCGGGCAACGGTAGCTTGGCGGACTCCTCGCCTAGTGGCCCGGAGCCAACAGGAGCAAGGACCAACGAATCGTCTTCAGGCTTCTCATCAGCGCGTGGGCTACGCGACAACAGAACTACGCACCATGCCAGAAGCAGCACCCACGAAACAATCGCCAGCAAATAGCTTGCGGCGAGCTTGAACATCACAGACCAGACTTGATGCGACACCGTCCCGCGCGGCAAGCCATCAAAGAAATGACTTGGCCACTCGACAGCCACGAGAGCCGCGATAACCACAGCCAGCCACCAGCGCCAGTTGAAAAGCAGACGAATGATCTTTCGTACCGGCAATCGCAGTCCCCATTGCGCCGAGGCCATTGCCCAGGGAATTACTTTCGCGGGCACTGCGATCCAGCGGAAGATCCAGACCAGGAATGTGAGCCAGCTTTGAATATGGTCGTAAGTGAACAGCGTTGCCCGCGAGCTAGCTGAGGCGCGCGAGTTCAGATAGCCGGCCCACACTGGGATTTGGTCGCTGCACCAATCCAGAAGCGCCCACGCGGCCCAGACAACTGCAACCCAAACCAGCAGCGTGAGCACGCCGACAATCAGGCCCACTCGCCGCTGATCATCGTTGAGGAGTTTGCGCATGGTCCCTGCCTCGAGCAGCAACGTCGCGGCAAGCAGCACCAGCGGCACAAGCAACGCGAGCCCCACTTGCCATGCGTAACTATCGGGCAACCGCGTCCAGGCAATGCCCGCGAGAATGATGAGGAGCGTGGCCCAGAATTGGGCCGCGACCCACGCGAGGCTCAAGCGGAGGCGGCGAAACAGATCGTTGAAAATGTTGGCGGCAGCAACATCGCTCACGGCTGCACCTCCAGCGTTGCGGGATCGGTGGTGGTCTGTACGTTCGATTGGTACATCGGTCCGGCCTGCGCGGGGCTGATCTGGAACAGTCCGGAATTATCAGCCTGCAGCAGGTAGATATACACGCTTCGCGAGCCGAAATCGGTATTGAAGAATGCGGCGCGGTCGTCATGGAATTCCTTGCGAGTAAAAATATCGGCCCACCAGTCGGGCTTATTGTTCAGCGTATAGAGGCCAGTTTCCGCCAAAAACTCCGTACCCGCGGGGATGGGGTCCTGAGCCTGCAAGTATTTCCAGGCGGTTCCGTTGAGCGCCAGTTTCACGGCAATGATGTCGCCAATGTGGACCGGGCCTTTGAGCGGAACCAGATCGTAGGTGATGGGGTCAGTGGGCTTGTCTTGCTTTTTCTGTAGCAAGTAATAATCGCGCGTAATATTGAGCGCGAGTTGCCCCTGCTGGAAGGATTTTTGATCGGCGGAGTACCAGTTGTTCTCAGCGGACCAGTAGGTGATTCCGTTGCCGCTCTTTTTGACAGTGACCTGGCCGCCGCTGGAAGTTTGCGCCGCGGGAACCTTAATCTGCCACGGCGCGGCGAAGGCATCATCGGGACCAAAGTGGTGCTTGCCCACGCTCGTGCCGTTTATCAGAACCTCAACGTCTGAGCTGTTAGCGAGCTCGCCGCTGAGAGCGAGATAGTCGGTGAGTCCCTGGATCACCATTGACGTCTGCTTGGTCGAGTACCAGTAATCGCCGTCGCGGTGTTCGGTGAGCCAGCGCGCGGCTTTGGGCATAAGGCCGCTTGCGCGATCCTGCCGGATGAGCAGCTTCAGTGCGAAGGCCGTGGTCTCCGGCGAAGTGTCGTCGTAGAAATCCATCATGCCGTCATAGTTCCCGGCCCAATAGGCGTCAACGTCAGTTGCGTGGGCCTTCTTCTCGAGAAGCTCGGCAGCCTGGTGCGCTCGCGAATCGCCGGCTGCGTCAAGAGCCAGCCCGGTCAGAGCAAGCCCTTCGTCACTGAGTTTGTCGACGCTGGCATATGCTTTGTCGAGCGCGTCCTTCGGCGCGCCGCCTGTCGTCGCCAGCGCATAAACCATATAGGCGCGCAGTTCGGGAATCATGTCGGGGTGCGCGGCCAGCGTGGTCTGCAGCCAGTTGCGCGCATTGTTCAGCCGGTCGTCATCGATCGTGTAGCCAGCTTCTTTCGCCTGGCCCAAACCGCTCACCACATACGCGGTCATAAAAACGAGACTGGGATCGTCCTGCCACCAGCCCCAACCGCCATCGTCGTGCTGATAGCTATAAAGCCTCTCGAGGCCTGCTCTGACTTCATCGTTCAGCGTCTTGCGATCTATAGGAGATTTAATGTGCAGCTTGTCGACGGCCTGAGCCACGATCAGGTCAGGCAAGAAGCTCGACATCGTCTGCTCGGTGCAACCCCACGGATAGCCGGTGAGGTAATCGAGCGCGTCGAAGACCGTTCCAGCGACAGACGGTGCAACGGTAATAGTGAGCGCATGGGATCCCGGATCTGATCCGGCCGGATAGCTGAACGCCCACTGATTCTGCCCCGCGCCCGAGAAGATCACGCCTGTTCCCGCGGCGCTCTGCTTTACGCCGAAGGGCAGAACCGGCAGCGTCATCTGAAGCGCATCCGATTCTTCATTGGTAAGCGCCTTGGCCGTGAATACAGCGTTGCCAATCACCCGCGCCTTCACGCGCCAATCCACGTAGCTCTCGGCATTGGCGGGGATGGTGACTTTCTGTGTCTGACCGCTGATTACATCCACGCCGTTCACATCAAGAGCGAAGGTGACGTCTTTCGCGGTCGCCAAATAATTGTGGGCGATGACGCGCAGCACGGTCTCATCGCCCTGGCGGAAGAAGCCAGGCGCGGCCAGGCGCACGATCAGGTTCTTGCGCACCAGCACGCGTGTCACTACGCCGCCAGCTTTGCCATCATCGGTCATGGCGCGGATGGTCGTGCGCCACGTAGTCAGTGCGTCAGGGAAGTTAAATGTGACGCGCGCATGTCCGTTGACGCCGGTCTCCACGCTGGAATTCCAGTAGGCCGTATCGGGGAATGCCTTGCGTATTTTCGGAACTACCAGGTCAGAGCCTGGCTTTACCTGCGCCATTCGCGGATGGTAGAGGCCGTTTGCGAGACCGGCCAATAACGGGCTCTTGGCGCCAGCCTGCCCTGAGAAGAAGAAATCAAATGAAGTCTGCGGCTCAAGATCGACATTCCGCTGCGGGTAAAAAGAAGCAACGATATCGGGCGTCTCATCCGGCCTGACAGAGTAAAGAGCTTCGTCAACGACGCCGAAGCTCAAGTCGGCCTGAACCGGTTTGCCCGCGGAATCGACCGCGAACACATCGTAGCTCGCCGCTTCCTCTGGTTCGTATTGACTTTTGTTTGGCGTGGCCGTGATCGTGAGCGTGCGCTCAACACGCGGAACCTTGAGGCTTTTTTGCGCTGTCATCAACTGATCGTCGTGGACGATTACGGCCGTGACGACGAGGTTAGGCTGGGCTTTCTGCGTGATCGGCACATCGAAGGGGACGCTGGCGCCGGTCAGGTGAATGAGTTGTCGCGACTGCACGCTGTCGCCTTCCGTAGTCACCACGGCCCATGATTCCGCAAGGCCGGTCACGAGGAGCAGGTGCGCGGTATCGCCCACGCTATAGGATTTCTTGTCGGCGACAATCTGTGCCTGCGCATTGGTTTGGTACCACGTCCCCGCGCCATTCCAAACCCAGATATATGTTGAGGCTTCGACAGTGCGGCTCTCCGGCGTCTGCGCCGTGGCCTTCACTTCAAAATCGCCGCTGCCACTAAGAGCCAGGTCTACCAGAACAGTTCCATCAGCGCCGGTTGCTGCATCTTTGCTGCCGGCATCGGTATCAGTTCGCTCGTGGGTGACGGAATCCCATTTCTCGAGCGCGGCCGAGATGTGGACCCGAGTCTGCACCGGTTTGCCGTCGTAATCCTGCGCCGTCACTTTCACGCGAGTCGGCTGGCCGGCTTGCACAACGTAATTCGTCGGCTCCACGCTTACGCGGAACGAACCGTAAGTGGCCAGCACGCTGGAATGTCCGGCGACCTCGCGATTGGCTACATCGGTTACGCGCGCCTCGATGCGGTAGTCTTGGTCGGTGTGCTTGGGGTCGACCTGAGTCGGCACCGTAACTGTAAGTTGACCGTTCGCGTCGAGCACGCCTTGATGTTCCTGTTGCTCGGTCTGGCCGTAAATGTCGTCTGGCTCGTCCGTATCGTCGGAACCACTGGAATCCGCGTCCGCACTGTCTCCGTTGTCGTCCTGATCGTCCTGATCCCACCAATAATGAGTGGACGTGTGCACAACGTATTTGACCTTCGCGCCCGCAACCGGCTCGCCGAAAAAGTAACGCGCGCTAATCGTCGCTTGAATCGAATTGCCTTGCAGCACGCGCGCCACGGCCGGCTTTACAGTCACTTGATACTCGGGCTTCTTGTAATCCTCCACATAAAAGCTGCCGCTGCCGCCTATATTCTGTTCGGCGAATTCGACGTAGTAGAAGCCGAGTGCTGCATCGGATCCGAGGTTGAGGTCCACGGCCGCCGTTCCGTGCGCCGAAAGAGTCAACTGTTTCCGCAGGATCTCTTTGCTATCGGGGCCGCGCACAGTGAGCGTGACTGTCTGTGGCCCGGGAAGTGCGAGCGCGTCGTTCTGTTCCTGGCGGACGATGCCTTTAATATGCACGGAATCGCCCGGCCGGTATACAGGCCTATCCGTATATAGATAAGAACGCTCGGTTCGCGTTCCATTGTCCTGAAAGTTGTAGCCCCAGGGCGTAACCAGCGCGGCGTCAGCTCCGTTGCGCGCCAGGATCCAGATGTTCTCCGGCTCTGCCCCCTGCGCGCCACCGCGAATCGTCATCGTGAGCGAAGCCATTCCATCGCTGCCTGTCTTTCCCGACGATTGAAACTGCCCGTTCGCCCAGAGAACAACGTCGGCGTTCGCGACGGGCGCGCCGGATTTGCGATCGGCCACGTAGAGATCGGCTCGCGCGCCCTCTGTCCGCTCCACCACTGCCATTGAAGTGACGATGGCGACGGTGTACGCCTTGTACGTGCCGTTGGTGGCCTCGATCAGATAGACTCCCGCGCCCAGCCCGTCGATCGGCAATTGTTGCGTATTGCTGACCAAAGCAGGCGGCGTTTCGAGCTTCCAGCGCGCCACAAGCTGGCTCGGGTTGAGCAGCGGAACCTGCGCGAACTGCGCCGCGCCCACAACTTGACTGCGCTTGCCAAGCTTGCTCTGCTGCTCGCGAAAGTTGTCGCGCGCATCGTCAGTAAACTGGCCACGGAAAAAGTGCCGGATGAGAAACCACAGATGCGCCTTGAAGTCGTGCAGCCGCTCGATGAAGGTGGTTTGATCGATTTGCTCCGCTGGCGCGTAATTCTGCTCGCCAAAGCTGTGCGAATCCTTAAGGCCGGCGAAGAATTTTTCCGCATCGCGGACTCTGTAGACGCGGAACTCGAGTTCCGGCACATTGTGGGCGATGAGCTGAATCTTGACGCTCTCACCGGGCGCAAAAGTGCGCGTTGTGGAGAGCGAGAATGAACGCGGCGCGTCTGTTGCCGAAGCGGGAATCGCGACCGCGGCCGAGAGAAACAGAAAGACGGCGGCCATCAGCGGCCTCGGCAGCATCTGCTTCGGGCGAGTCAAATTCCGGCCCGTCAATATCCACTGGGGCAGGTTCCGGCAGTTCAAGTTCCGGCGGGTCGAATTCCGGTCAATCATGGAGTTCCTCGCAGAATGTTCCAGCGGTAGACGCCGAGAAAGTTGGGATTGCCGGCGAGCGGCCGCCATTGCGGCTGGGGATGGTCAAGAAGTTCAGAGAGAAGCACGCGGCGAAGTTCGCCCGGCTGGCCGTGATCCGGCCCCGTGTCGTAGACGACTTCAGCCGCGGCACCGGAGCGGACGACGATCATCGAATGCCACGGCGAAGACTGGCCGAATTGGCGATAGAAGAGCAAGTCTCCAGGGAGCGCTGCTCGCACATCGCGGCTGACAAAGTACGCGTTCCGTTCGACCAGCGTTTTAGCATCGGCGAACTGAGCAAATGCGCCATTCGAGATATCGGCTAGCTCGAAAGCGCCCGGCCGCACGCGAAAGAGCGCCGTGCCGAGTGGGGTGTGCGGGTAGCTCCAGGCGCGAATCTCGCCCGGCGAGGCGGAAACTTCGATCTCGCTGGTCTGGAACCAGCTTTCGTCGTGGCGCTTAAGGGCTTCGCGATAGGAGTAGCGAAGCAGGCTGGCGCAATCGGCGATCTCCGGAGGGACTTTGGCTGCGGGACGGATAGCCTCGTACTCGGCGATAAGGGTGAACCAGCGGCGGAATGCGGCCTGGTCTGCCGGATCGGTCAGGCGGAGAAAGTCAGGTGTGCCGTCGTCGAAGCGGTCACCCCAGGTCAACGCAGGCCGTGACGATGCCTGCGCGGGCCGTGAATGGATCACAACAGCTGAAACCGGCTGGACGTGAGCGAAGGGCACAATGTGAAGGACGCGCAGGCCAGCCGGGAAGACCCTGTAACAACAGCAAATCGCCGCGCACAGGGTTGCCAGAGTTACAAACGCAATCAGGCTCCCGCTTCGGCGGGTAATGGCCGCCGGGTTCGCACCGGGGGTTCTGCCTTGCGCGTTCACTGGAGGGCGATTGGTTGGTCGCCCCTATCCTACGTCAATCCTGCGAAATGTGCGCGTTTTTCGCATAGAAACCGGGCCTCTTGTTTCGCATAGATGGTTTTGTTATCATTTGGCTACACATGGTTTGCGCCTTTCCAAGCCGTTCCTGTTGTTGCCTGTCGATAATCTGCGACGGGTGTCCCCTCTAGTCTCTGATCTCCTAAGCACAATCGATCAAGAAGACGCTCCCGTTGCTGAATGCCGGGCTTGTCTTTGTGCGCACCGGCCTTCAGCTCTACCAAGAAATGAAAGGTCATGATGCCGGTCGCCGAAAATACATCAGTCAAAATATCGCCACCATCGCCCGCTGGCCCATCGCCGCGATTGAACCATCTGCGCCTTCTTGAGGCCGAGAGCATTCATATTCTGCGTGAGGTG
>Ga0307474_10003136_pt1 | contig 11921 bp, 12 predicted proteins | sample atmos_gasesECM1C_2_FD_203312 | JGI IMG/M metagenome (GOLD analysis project Ga0307474, IMG submission 203312) | Hardwood forest soil microbial communities from Morgan-Monroe State Forest, Indiana, United States - atmos_gasesECM1C_05 | ecosystem: Environmental > Terrestrial > Soil > Temperate... | reverse complement strand
CGAAGAATTGGTAAACTATTCCTTATGGCACCCGTCAACGAAAAACAGCAGGCCCATGATCTGATCGAGCGACTGGCTCCGGGCCAGATTTCCGCCGTTGTTCATCTGCTCGAAGTAATGGTTGATCCGGTGGCTCGCGCTATCGCGAAAGCCCCTTTCGACGACGAGCCGGTCACGGCGGAAGAGGAAAAATCGCTCGCGGAAGCTAGGGAATGGTTGAAGCACAACAAGCCCATTGCCCACGAGCAGGTCTTAGCTGAACTCGGCATTACCCAGGAAGACATCAACAAGTTTCAGGAACCGAAGTGAAGCGGATCGTTTGGACCGATCCCGCCAAAGCCGATGTTCGCAGCCTGAGCAAGCCCACTGCCATGCACATTCTCTCCGCGTTGCATCGCTTTGCGGAATCGGGCGCGGGCAACGTGAAAGCTCTCCAAGGAAAAGAAGAGCTTCGGCTGCGGATCGGCAACTACCGGCTCTTCTTTGTCTGCCCCGATCCCGACACCATTGAAGTTCGTCGCGTCCATCACCGCAGCGAAGCCTATCGCTGAACGTCCTCACCAACACCGGATGTGCGCCGGACCGGACACCGGACAAAAGCCGGACGCACACTGGATGCCGCGCCTTTCTCGCCGTTGGTTTTTGTTACGCCGCGGACAGGCGCAATGGACGGTGCCTTCGCGAATCCTGCCTCTCCTGCCCGCGCTCCGTACACTCTCCAGCGAAAAAATGGGAGATTCCCGCCGCTTCTTTGTTTTCAAGATGTTAACGCGCACTCGCCGCGCGGTTGCCGGACAATCACTCGGAGTCGAGAATTTTTCTTCTTAGCCGCTTGTTTTCTACAGGTTTACGCACGTAAACGCGGAAACCGCCCATTTTTCGCGCTTCTCCCGCCTAGCTCGCTGATCCCTTGCACGTTAACGTACGTTAACCGGAAGTTGCTCTGCAGTTCCCGTTTGGGGGTGACGCGTCACCCCTACAGCCGCTGCCGAAGGCAGCGCCAGGTTTTGAACTTCTCCCTGGATACCGCACAGCAACCTTGCCGAAACTGACCCCGGCGGCACCCCAGAAGACCCTACCGGTCAAGGATCGGCTTCGGAATCGGGGCGGGCCCGGGCAGCCAAACGGACACGGATTAGGGCAGGGATCGGCGGGCAAAAGCGCTGGGAATGAAGAACGGATCGCCAGAGCAAACCAGCAAAGGCCGCGCTACAGATTGGGCAGCTAAGCGACCTAGCTTTGCCCCGGAATACGTGGTTCAGTGAGCGGACTCTTACCTCCGCGATCGCCCCACAACTTTGCCTGATCGTATGCTGGTCGGAGCTGAGGGTTGTGTGCCCAGTCCTCAAAGAACTTTCGAATGGGTTTTCTCTCAAACAGGTGTTCTATTACGGAGTCCTCGATGCATTTCTTAAGCTCTGCGTTTCCCGCGACGTACAATCTTTCTAGCATCGATTTGATCGCCTGGAAGTATTTCGTATTTCGCTCCTCATCCCACATTTGGGTAAACCAGCCAGTTAGATCCCAACCAGCAGAGTATCGACTGTTTGCCCACTGACTCTTTGGGTCCGTTCTGAAGCAAAATTCGTAGTACCGCAAGATGAAGTCGAAAACCTCATCAAATTCGAGCGGTGGGGAAACCCTCTGGACCTGTCCGGCATTCGAAAGGAATCCATAGGTGGCCGTATCGTACTCGGCAAGGAGAACTCCGCGCGTTGTGATCGCGGCCAGTTCCGCTTCGGATGGTTTACTCGATGCTTGGGCCTCAGCGGTCGCGACGAGCAATGTAAGAACTGCAAACTGGCCGGCCAAACAACGGCGGAACATCGCCATCTACGGCCTCGATCTGCTAGATGGATCGCAGACCATCAACTCTTCCGCGTTCACTTCAACGTCAGTGGGCAGTTGCAGCAAGACCGATGGCTTTTCTGCAGCACTGCAGTTGCATTGGGCGTCGCACTTTGATTTCAAAAGCCTGTAGCGGAAAGTGGCCTCGAAAGTCGTCGGACTGTGCTGCTCGAACTGCCACGTTTTCACGTTTTCCTGTGCCGCTTGTGCCAGCATCGGTTGGCCGCTTTCCACTTCTACGGATGCAACTCGATTGCCGTCGGTTGAGATTCGAAGCCGGACTACTCCCTCGATGTGAGCTTGCTGGGTAATCCGAGGATAAAGCGGCACACTTACGTTAACGACGCTGGGCAGCGGCTTTTGCTGGCCGATAGCCATGATCGCCCCCATTGCCAGTATGAACAGCACCAGCACTCCCGTGGTTCGAAGATGTAGACCGTGATGCATGGTGTTCATCGTTAATCCCACATAAAATCTTTGAGCTTCATGGGCTTGCCTATCACCCCGGAACCGTTGAAGAAGTAAACCTTCTTGTCTGCCGCGCCGACGACGAGGTTTATCGCGGATGACTGCCCCGCAAACTTTAAGTCCGCTGCCGATGGACCTTGAACGAAACTCCTGTCGCCTCCTCCCTTCGGATGAATGTGGGCAAACCCGTCAACGGTGACGAGCTTCTGGTCCGTCGCCGGATTGGCTGGCGTGAAGTTTGTATTTGGGTTGGTGCCTGGAGGGGCATAGGCACCTGGGACTGAAGGCGAAACTACTACGTTACCTGAAGCATCTGTGCCCCACTTCACACTCTCTTCGTGGAATCCACCCTTCTTGTCATCCGCCGTAGGCGCATTGCTTGCGTTGAGCCCGTTCATAATTGCCGTCTTCGCGTCTGCTGGTACTTGAGCGGCAAGGCTTTGCGGCGTTACCTGATTTTGCGCCAACTACGGTGTCCACCACGATTTTCAACCAACACTCCCGCTATCCCCAACACGCTTCTCCACTTAGGGAACTCTCAGCCCCGATGCACATCTAAAATTTTTCTCGCGAACCCCTGATGCGAGTTTTTTTCCTTAGCCGTGCTTCGACCCACCACGATTCTGTTTTCAAAGAACCACGAGCCACGCCAACCAACAGCCGCCCAGCACTCACACGGAGCACCGCATAGATTCTAAGTCAGTGGGGGATCGCTTGCAGCTACTCTTTTTGTTCGGGTTCGTCCTGGGACAGCGAGTGAGGAGACACAGGAAAAAACGCAGTTTTCCGGCCTTTCCGAAAAACCTTGTCAAGAGGGATTTTCAGATTTTGTTCTGCGGAAAAAATAACGTGTGATCCGATATTCCGCTCACTCCTCCTCGTGCTCTTCTTCGGCCTCGGCGTCGAGCGCGGCGAACAGCTCCTCCTGGGCATCGGCATCGGCGGCTGTGGTGGGCTGCGTGGATTCGAGATCGAGCGCCGCTGCCGGATGCGTGGCCGTGTGCACCTGCTTCAACATGCGGATGGAGACGTGCGTGTAAATCTCCGTGGTCGAGAGTTCCGCGTGGCCGAGCATCTGCTGAATGAAACGGATATCGGCCCCGCCTTCCAGCATCAACGTCGCCATCGTGTGCCGGAACAGATGACAGGCTCCGGTCTTGCCGAGATTCGCTTTCTGCACATAGGAACCAACCGTGAGCGTGAGATGGTCGGGGCTGATCTCCTCGCCCGCGCCGGTCGGAAACAGCGTGCCCATGTCCGGCTCAACCACCAGTTGCGGGCGCGCTTCGCGGATGTATTTCTCGACCCACGCGATCGCGCGCTCGCCGATCGGCACGAAGCGGTCTTTCTTGCCCTTGCCCTGGCGGATCAGCAGCGTGCCGCGTTCCGCGTCCAGATCGAAGAGATTCAGGTGGATCACTTCCGCGCGCCGGATGCCGCACGAATACAGCACTTCTAAAATCGCGCGGTCGCGCAAGCCAAGAGGATCGGCGATGTCCGGTTGCTGCAACACCTGCTCCACTTCCGGGATGGTAAGCACGTGCTTGGGCAGGCGGCGGCCCAGGCGCGGCAGTTCGATCTCCGAAGCCGGATTGTGCAGGATGAGATTTTGCCGCGTGAGCCAGCGGAACCAGCAGCGCAGCGCCACCAGGCGGACGTGCTGGCTGCGGAAGCTCATCGGCTCGCCGTCGCGCTTGCGGTAGTGAAACAAGCGCCGCTGAAAGGATTCGAGTACGGGCCGCGTGACCTCGGTTGGTTCCGTCAGTCCGCGCTCGGCGCACCACGCCAGGAAAAACTTGATATGCGACTCGCGGTTGCGGATGGTGTGCTCGGAGAAGTCGCGCACCTTGAGGGCGGTCACGTACTCGCTGAGGCGCGCGGCCAGCGGCGTTCCGGGCGCGGCTTCGGCTTTGCGTTGCTTCGCGGTTCGCGTCGTCACTTGATTCCTCCCGCGCGTTTCGCCAGTCCGTGGCCGTTCGCTTTGCCGTTCGGTTTCGCTACGATGGGTTGATCTACGGCGAGATTTTCTCTCTGGCCCCCTGTACTGCGGTTTTCGAGATTTCGCCTAAAATCGCCGTTTCCCCGCGTTAACACTGGCGATTCCTCACCCCGCGCATCCCCCGCTATCCCCCCGCTACCGGGCCGCGCACCCCCCGCGCAGTCGCCATTTACCCCCGCGTAGCTACAGAACTGACTCAACCCGGCCAGCACCGGCCTGCCTTCGGCGTCCATCTCGAAGTTCAGTTGATAGACGAAGGTTTGCCCTGGCGCGCCGTGCCGCACAATCAGGTATTCCAGTTCTTCCAGCCGCCGGAGATGCACCCGCAACTGCGTATCGCCCCAGCGCGTGTACTGCCGCACCGTGGCCCGCGTAAAACGATAATCCAGCCGCTCGATCCCGAGCCGCGCGCATTCCCCGGTCACCATCGCATCGGTCAGCAGTAACAGGCGCCGCGTCTGCGCCTGCAACTCTTCGAGCGATGGCGTCAGCACTTCGGTGACGAGTTGCAGGGCCAGCTTTACGTCGTCCGCCGTGGCCTCGATGTACTCCCGCGTTTTGCCATTGCGCGTGCTGGTCTTGATTTCCCGCTGGTGCTGGTGGAGCAAGGCAATCGCGTTGATCAGCGTCAGGAACTTCTGGTGATCGCGCCGCGTCCGGATCATGGCATCGGGAAACATCTGCTGCCGGACGTGCTCATTGACCACGCGCAGCGGCCGGAGCAATCGTTGCGCGTTGCGATGCAGCGTGACGATGGCGTCTCGATCTTCCTGCGCCCACATCCCTTCGAGCGTCTGCGCCTCGCGCTGCTTTTGATGGATCGCCCGGGTCTGATCCTGCTCCTCGTTCACCGTGAGCACGATGCAGCGATTCAACAACTCCTCGTCCACGTCATAGGCGGTGGTGGTGAGGAAGATCATCACCGGACCTTCGACCTCGTAATCGTGCGTCACATGTTTGCCGCTCACCGGGTCTTTGCCGGTCGAGGCGATCTTGATCCGGCCTTCGGACTGCAACAGCTTCAGCGGGTACGCGGCGCGTTCGGCTCCTTGCTGCTCGGCGATGGCGAGGATTTTGTGCTTCAGATTTTTCTCGCCCATGTAGAACAGCGATTGCCCGGTCATGGCCGTGTAGCTCTCCCGCTGATCTTCCGGCACGAAGTCCAGCACCGCTTCCATCAACGAACTCTTGCCCGCAGAGGAGGACGACTGCACCACGATGGCCAGCGGTTTCTTCAACAGGCGGGACACGGTCCCCAGATATGCGACTTTCTTGTTGGTCTCTTCGCCCACGACACCGCACTGTGCGAAGTCCTCCAGGATGCGGTCGAGCAGGCACGGATCACGCAACAGCTTAATGGCAGCCGTGCGTTCCTCCTCGGGCATGGAGCTTTCGGTTTCCTCCGGCTGCAATGCTTTCTTGATCTGCTCGTCGCGCAGAACCTCCAACTGCAAAAACACCTGCCCCAGATCGTGGCGGATCACGTCCTCCTTCACGCCCAGTTCTTCGCTGGCTTGTTTCATAAACACCGTGCGCTGCCGCGCCGACGACAGATCGAACGTGTCCACGTGGAACGCCGTTTCGCCGCGCACATTCTTCCGCGATACCAGCAGATTGATGCGTAGCGCCTGATCGCTCAGGTTCTTTTCCAAGCACCGCACGCGATAGCGGCGGTCGCCCTGGTGGATGATGACTTCCTCGCCGTGGATCTCGACTGGCACATTGAGCACGGGCCAGTCTTGCGGCGCTGCCGGCATCGGCGGATACGGCGCGGCTGCTTCCTCGCTGCCGGCGTCCAGTTCTACAGCTAAGGAAAAAACTTTCTCCGGCTCCACAGTGGGCGGCATGAGTGGCAGTGCGAGTGCATTTTCTTCTTTAGCCGTGAGGTTGGTTTTTTCTTCGGCGATTTCTGCAACGGCTGGTGTGGCGGTCGGCTCGGCGATTGGTTCTTGCTGCTGCTCCTCGATCTGCGGCTCTGGCTCTGGTGGCGGCTCGATCTCCACGGATTCACTGCTCACTGATTCGGCCTTCGCTGACTCGATCACCACCACGGATGGCCGCTCGCCTTTGCCCAGCCATACCGCGCGATTCAAGTACATGCCTAAAAACTTTGCCGCGGGCTGGTTCTTCACCGCGAACTCGTTCGCATCCATGCCACGCGGAAACTGCACCCGCAAACACTCGATGCCCATCGCCAGCAGTTCTTCCGCGTGTTTCTCGGCTGCGCGCTCTCCCGCCTCGTCGCGGTCGTAGGCGAGATAGACTCTCTTCGTGCCGTACTTCTGGAACGCCGCGCGCAGCTCGTCGGTAAAATTGTTCACCCCGTAGATCGTGGTCACGTGGCGATAGCCCGCGCACCAGAACGTCAGCGCGTCGATCAGCGCTTCGCACAGGATGATCTCTTTCGAGACGGCAAGCGCCTGCTCGTTCCACACTCCGCGCATCGGCCCTGGCAGGTACAAGTGATAATCGGTTCCCGCGCGCAGATTGTCGTTGATCTTGCGCCCGTACATCTGCACCACCTGGCCGCTGAGATCGAAGATCGGAATCACCAGCGAACCTACGAAGTGCTCATGCCCGCTCTTCTCCCGAAAGATGCCCAGCTCCTCCAAACGCCCGCGTTGGCGGGCACCCTCGACGCGGTTCTTGTCCGGCAGATGGTAATTCAGCGAGCGATTGGAGAAGCCAAGGCGGAAGTGCTCCACCATTTCCGCCGATTGCAGGCCGCGCCTGATGAGATACTGCTGCGCTCCCGGCGTCTGCTTCAGCGTTGCGTGATAGTAATCGACCACGACGCCCAGCAACTTTTGATCGTCTATCGTCGGCTCGAACAGTGGCGGCAGTTTGGGCACCGTGCAGATTTTCGGCGGCGGGCTTGCGCTCGTGGTGGCGGACGGAAGATAGTCGCGTTTCAGCAACTCCAGCGCATGACTGAAACTGACGCCTTCGGCCCGCTTCACCCACTCGATCACGTCGCCGCCTTCGCCGCAGGCGCCCTTGCAGTCCCAAACGTTTTTCACCGGATCGATGTTGAGGCTCGGCTTGGTGTCTTTGTGGAAGGGACACAGCCCGATCAGTTCCTTGCCGCTGCGTCGCAGTTTGATGCCGCGCGCCTCCGCTAACCGCTGGATCGAAACTTCTCGCTTGATCCGCTCCTTCATCTCCGGGGGAACGTAGGGCATCGGTTCTCGGCTCCTTTCACCCGTTTTCCGGGTCTTTGCAAAAACCTTGTCAAGAGTTTTTTGCTTTTTAGTTTCGCCCGTAAGAATATGCGTGTTATGTTTAAGCTGTCAATGTATTTTCACATCGGCCTTAAACTCATCCCAGCCATGCCACGGAAAAAGAATCGAGAAGCATCATTCGGCAAGCGTTTGATTGCGCTTCGGAAGGCTCGCGGGATTACTCAGGTTGAGTTGGCGAAGGCCCTGGGAACAACCCAGCGGACGATCTCCTATTACGAGAACGAAGATGGACTGCCAACTGTCGTCCTTCTCGGGAGCCTTACGCGCGTGCTCGGTGTCACTAGCGATGAGCTGCTTGGACTGAAGCCCGTGAAGGTTCAAGACAGTCCACAGAAGCGGCGGCTGTGGAAGAGACTGCAACGCATCGAGTCATTGCCGGAGCGGGATCAGCGCGCCGTCGTTCGCCTGATTAACTCGCTTGTGACTTCCAACGGCAACGGACAGGCACGCGGCAGCGCGCATCCGTAGATTGGTAAACTATCCCTGATGGCACCCGCGAATGAAAAACAGCAGGCGCACCAGCTCCTCGATCAGCTCGATGCTGGTCAGCTCGCCGCCGTCGTTCATCTGCTCCAAGTGATGACCGGCCCGCTGTCGCGTTCGCTGGCTTCCGCTCCAGTGGAAGAAGAAGAGATCACCCCCGAGACGGCTGCGGCACTCGACCGCGCCCGCGCCTCGCTCGCGCGTGGCGAAGGCATTCCTCACGAAGACATCCTGCGCGAGTTCGGCCTGGGTAAATGACCGAACTGCCAGCGCCCGAACGGATCGCCGTGATTTGGTCGACGGAGGGCCGCGCCGATCTCCGCGCTATCGACCGCGAAACCGCGATGCAGATTCTCCACTGCGTGGATCGCTACCTGGCTAACCGCAGTGGCGACGTGAAGAAGCTCAAACCGCCGTTCACCGGCTTTCGTCTCCGCTGCGGCGACTACCGGGTCTTCTTCGATCAGAGGGACGAGAACACGATCAACGTCACCGCCGTTCGCAACCGCCGCGAAGCCTACCGCTGAACGCACGCGGGCAACACCGAACAGACGCCGGATGCACGCCGGACAAAGCCCGGATGCTCACCGGACGCCGCGTGCTTTGCGGCTGTGTGCCTCTCGTTGCGCCGAAGGCGCAAGGGATGGTGTCTTAGCTCAGATCACTTCCCCGGCTCCCATTCTTTCTCACATTTTTCGATGGCTGGAAGCAAACAGAGCGGAGAGGGAGCCGTGTCAAGGGCGCGCGGTTTTTGCGCGTTCATCGGAGCGACGCGGAGACCCTTGACTCGGCTCCCGCGCTCGGTACACTCTCCAGCGAAAAAGGGGAGATCACCGCTTCCCGTCGCCGCTGGTTTTTTCTCGCTGCGGTTTCTCTTTCTCCCGCGCCTGCTGCTGCAACTTGGCGGCGAGTTCGTGCTTCACTTCGCCGATTTGGTCCAGCATTTTGTCGAACGCTTCCGGGGCCAGCTTCTCGCCTGCGGCCAGAGGCCGCAACACGTTGACCAGCAGCAAGCGGACGCCTACGATCTCGGCCAGCGCCGGATCGTGCCTCTCGGCATCGCTGGCCGACCCTCCCCGCAGGATCACCTCGCGGCACCATTCCCCGAGCGTCCGACCGTCGGCCTGCGCTGCCATTTCCAGCTGCGCGTACTCTTCCTCGCTCACTTTGAAACCGATGGATTTTGTACGCAGCGGCGGCTTCACCATCTCCGGCCTTCCTCTCTCGCCATCACAGCCGAGACTAGCAGCCGCGCTTAAGAATCAACAAGTTCGCCTGCGCTAACTTCAGGTTGCTCTACAGCAACCTGTCGGCAGGATTTTTCCTCTAGCCGCTCTGCTTCCAACAAGTTCGCGCACGTTAACCGAAAGTTACCGTGCAGCACCCTTTCAGGGGTGGAGTGTCACCCTTCCACCCCGTGCGAAGCACGGCCAAAAACCTCAACCCTGCAACCCCACCTCCGGGACCAGCAAACCGCCCGCCTCACGTGCCGGAATCACCTCGCTTCCGGGTAGGCAATCGGCGGCAGAATCGGGATCCAAAGCGCGGCTAATCGGACCTGGATCACGGCCCGGATCAGAGCGAAGATCGGCGGCTCCTTACCCCCGGATCAGGAACCGGATCGGCACCCGCAGACGGCAAGGCCGCGCCACACCCCGGCGCGGCCAGACCCAAACCCACGGCTAAAAGAAAAACTCCTAGAACATCCCGGCAACCCGAGCGCCTACCCCGACCCTCACCCGCTCCCGGATCGCTCGCCCTGGCCGCTCAGAAACGCGAAAGGCAGCTACTCTGCTCAGTGATCGGATCGTGAGCCTACTGCTTTTTCGTGCTGGCCCGGATCGGAATGGTCAGATGCAGATTCCCGGTTTTCGGGTCCACGGTTTCGCTGGCAGGATCACAGGTCATTAGCTCTTCGGCGCTCACCTCTTCTTCGGTGGGCAGTCGCAGCAGTGCCGTCCGTTTTTCCACACCCTCACAGTTGCATTGCGAGTCGCACTTGGTGGGGAAGATTCGGTAGCGGAACGTGGTCTCGAAACTCGTCGGTGTGTGCCGCTCGAACTGCCACGTTTTCACATTCTCTTTCGCCGCCTGCACCAGCATCGGCTGGCCGCTCTCAACCTCCACGCTCGTGACTCGATTTCCGTCCGTCGAGATTCGCAGCCGCACCACTCCCTCGATATGCGCTTGCTGCGGAACGCGCGGATAGAAGGGCACGGCGGCACTGGCGAGCGTGGGCACCGGCGCTTTTGCTTCCTGTGCTGAAACGAGGGCCGCAAGCGAAGCTATGAGAAACGCAATCCCTGCACATCTCAGCGCGAGATTTGTTGCTGGGAAGCCTTGCTCTCTGCCCATCGGATACGCGCTCCTACCCAATCGATCAGACTTTCGATCTGGTGGCCTCTCTTGTTCGGTTCGTCATCTTCACCGAAACCGGTCTCGCCCAGTTCCTTGCCCAAGGCTAGCTGTATCTCACCGTAGTCTTTGGCATTCAATCGCCCGAACTCGCCCGACAGCACAAGGGCAGCAAGTTCACGGTTGCGCTTGCGGACTATCTCTTCCAGCAACGGGCGCAGTTCTTCGGGTAGCGGAATCAGCCTAATCGCTCTGTTTGGCACGTCTGTACCAGAACTCGGCTTTCTTCTTGTCCTCGCGGACGCCGCGTCCGGTTTCGTAGAAGTATGCGACATTGTGGGCAGCATCTTTGTGGTCGCGTTTTGCTGCGAGAAGATACCAGCTAAAAGCTTTTCGCAGGTCAGCGCGAACACCTTCTCCTCGGCTATAGCAAACACCGACGGAGAACTGCGCCTCAAGAACACGTCGGCGCGCTGCTTCTAGTTGTAGCCTGAAGCCCTGTTTTGGGTTTCGTGGTACGCCGCGTCCGTAGCGATAGCAGAGGCCGAGAAGGTACATTGCCTCCGCATCGCCCTGCCTGACCGCTTTTCGTAGCCATGAAACGGCGGTCTGATAGTTCCTGCGCACGCCGGTTCCATCGTGGTAGAACACCCCGACGTGATACTGAGCGTTTGCATCGCCAGCGTCCGCAGCAATCTGGTAGTGCTTCAGGGCGACTCGCCGATTTTGCTTTGTCCCAAGCCCGTAGTCGAAAGCCGCCCCCAACCAAACCCGTGCGTTGACGTGGCCGAGGGCCGCTGCTTGTTCTAGAAGCTCCACGGCGCGCTTGTAGTCCGCTGCTCCAGAACCGTGGTTCAGTAGCTTCTTGCCCTCAGCAAAGAGCCTGCGAGCAGATGGTTTCGTGTTGGTCATCACGAGACCCCTTCCTCGCATTCTCCATCCGTGGCGATTTCGCATGGATAGCAGCATGTGTTTACCACCACTGCTGACCTTCCTTCGGAGGCCACGGCCCTTTCCAACCGTTTGGTGGTTTGCGTGGAGGTCTTCTACGCGCGTCGCCCTTTTCGCCGCCTCGATCCCTGCTTCTGCGTGCCTGGCCCTCTTCGTGTTTCTCCCTGGTGCTTTCGCGTTCGCCGGTCTTGTGCGCGTTCTCGGGAGTAGGAGTGGTGTGAACGGTGTCCTGTTCTTCGGTGGCAGTATGACCAACGCCCGCTGTGAACACAAACGCAATCGCACCCAGCGCAGTTTCGCCCGCATCCACGAGGAAGCTTCCGGCCTTCTCGCCTGCACCTATGGCGCTGTCGACCAGCGGCTTAACAACGGCGTTGATCTCCTCCGCAGTAGTCGGGGCTGCGGCTGGGGCTGTGGCTACTGTCGCTGCTGCTGCTGTTGTGTCAGTCTGATTTTGCGCCAACTACGGTGTCCACCACGATTTTCAACCAACACTCCCGCTATCCCCAACACGCTTCTCCACTTAGGGAACTCTCAGCCCCGATGCACATCTAAAATTTTTCTCGCGAACCCCT
>Ga0307474_10003135_pt1 | contig 11922 bp, 7 predicted proteins | sample atmos_gasesECM1C_2_FD_203312 | JGI IMG/M metagenome (GOLD analysis project Ga0307474, IMG submission 203312) | Hardwood forest soil microbial communities from Morgan-Monroe State Forest, Indiana, United States - atmos_gasesECM1C_05 | ecosystem: Environmental > Terrestrial > Soil > Temperate... | reverse complement strand
CAATACAATGACTTCATGGCCGTCGCCAAGCCATTCCGCCTTACCGAGTCGGTGAAAGCTGCGGGTTGAGCGTCCAAGCTGAGTCCAGCGGCGCTGGACACGGTGCTTGGGAAATTAGCCCGGCAACATGACCCGAATGTTCTAGTCGGCTTCGACCATGCCGACGACGCTGGAGTGTATCAAATCGCTCCCGATCAGGCGCTGGTTCAGACTGTCGATTTCTTCACGCCCATCGTCGACGACCCTTACACCTTCGGACAGATTGCCGCGACCAACGCACTTAGCGATGTTTACGCCATGGGCGGAAAGCCGCTCACGTCGCTGGCTTTGGTGTGTTTTCCAGAGAAGGCGGATCTCGCGATTCTCGAACGAATTCTTGCTGGCGGCCTTTCAAAAATGGTCGAGGCCGGGTGTACGGTTATTGGCGGCCACAGTATTCGCGACGAGGAGACTAAATTTGGATATGCCGTCACCGGGCTCGTTCATCCCAAAAAAGTTCTCGCCAACAAGGGCGCCAAACCGGGCGATTCGCTCATCCTGACCAAAGCGCTGGGAACCGGCGTGATTTCAACCGCGATCAAGAAAGGCAAAGCCGAGCCGGCTTGGATCGAAGCGGCTGTTCAGTCGATGACCACGCTAAACCGGAACGCGGTCGAATTCATTCTCAGGAACGAAGTTCAAGTAAATGCGATGACCGATGTCACCGGTTTCGGCCTGATCGGGCATCTGCGCGAACTGGTTTTGGCGTCCGATGTTTCTGCAAGGCTTTACGCCGACCGAATCCCTCTTCTGGAAGGCGCGCGCGAATGTGTTCGCGCCGGCTTCATTCCTGCAGGTCTCAAGAACAATCGCGAGTTCGCAGAATGTCTGGTGCATTACGATGACGGAGTCTCCGATGAGAGCAAAGCACTCCTGTTCGATCCGCAAACTGCCGGCGGACTGTTGATGTCGGTCCAGACTCACGGAATTGACTGGGTTTCGCAGTTCAACAAAGAAGGCATACCTGCGGTGCAGATCGGAGAGGTCGCGCGCCTTGGTGAACCGCGCATTCACGTTACGCGCTGAGGTTTCGAAACGCTTTCTACGCGGGCGCGACTATCGCTCAGTAACTGAACTGGGGAGCGAGAACTAAAGGGCGGCCGAGAGGCCGCCCTTTCACACTGCAAACCGATTTCTACGCTCGCGCAGGACTTTCTCCACCCTTTGCGATTCCGGGGCGGCCCGGCTCCGGCTTCAACACCTGCTGTACTCCGTCGTCGGGTTTGGCAGGCGCCTTCATTGGAGGCAATTCCTTGCCCTCGACCAGCAGCATTACTTCGGAGGCATCGAGCACTTCGCGCTCCAGCAGAGCCATGGCAATTTTCTGCAGCGTGTCGCGGTTGCTCTCCAGGATGTTCTTTGCGGTTTCGTAACCGTGGTTGACCAGCTTGCGGACCTCGCCATCGATCTTGATGGCGGTGTCTTCGCTGTAATCGCGATGCTGGCTGATCTCGCGACCCAGAAAAATCTGCTCTTCTTTCTTTCCGAAGGTGAGCGGGCCGAGATCGCTCATGCCCCACTCGCAGACCATCTTGCGCGCCATTTCGGTGGCACGTTCGATATCATTTCCTGCGCCTGTGCTCATCTGATTGAGGAATAGTTCCTCGGCCAGACGTCCACCCATGAGAATTGCCAGGTCAGTCTTCAAGTATTCCCGTGTGTAGTTGTGCCGATCATCGATCGGCAACTGCATAGTCACACCCAGCGCCATGCCACGCGGAATAATCGTGACCTTGTGCACCGGATCGGAGCCGGGCAGTTTCGCCGCCACTAGGGCGTGTCCTGCCTCGTGATACGCCGTTACCTTTTTTTCCTCGTCGGAAAGAATCAGCGACTTGCGCTCCACGCCCATCAGGACTTTGTCCTTGGCAACTTCGAAGTCGAACATCAGCACGGCCTTGCGGTTCTGTCGCGCCGCTGCCAATGCCGCTTCGTTCACCATGTTGGCAAGGTCGGCACCGGAAAACCCAGGCGTACCGCGCGCCAGCACGGAGAGATCGACATCTTCCGCCAACGGAATTTTGCGAGTGTGTACGCGGAGAATTTCCTCGCGTCCCCGCACATCAGGTCGGCTCACCACGACGCGACGATCAAAGCGTCCTGGTCGCAGCAAGGCCGGATCCAGAACGTCCGGCCGGTTCGTCGCGGCCATCAGAATGACGCCTTCATTCGATTCGAAGCCGTCCATCTCGACCAGCAGTTGGTTCAGAGTCTGCTCGCGTTCGTCGTGCCCACCGCCCAAGCCTGCGCCACGATGGCGTCCGACGGCGTCAATCTCGTCGATAAAAATAATGCACGGCGCGTTCTTTTTGCCCTGCTCGAACAGATCACGCACGCGGCTGGCGCCAACACCCACAAACATTTCAACGAAATCCGACCCTGAAATCGAGAAGAAAGGAACGTTCGCTTCGCCGGCAACAGCTCGAGCGAGCAACGTTTTACCGGTTCCGGGAGGCCCAACCAGCAACACTCCCTTAGGAATTCTACCGCCAAGTTTTTGGAACTTCTGCGCCTCGCGCAGGAATTCAATAATCTCTCGGAGTTCTTCCTTGGCCTCTTCGACGCCGGCCACATCTTTGAACGTGACTTTCTTCTGCTGCATCGAGAGCAGCCGCGCCCGGCTCTTGCCAAACGAAAGGGCCTTGTTACCGCCGGTTTGCATCTGGCGGATCATGAAGAACCACAACGCGCCCAACAAAATCAGCGGAGCCCAGGTTCCCAGCAACTGCAGCGGCCAGCTTCCGCTGTTTGCGTCGCGGAAAGTCATCACGACACCTTTGCTCTGGAGTTCCTTGATCATCTCGGGATAGTTCGCTGGTACGGTGGTGTGGAAAGCCGACCCATCGCGATGTTTTCCCCGTAGCTGCATGCCGTCGACGGTGACTTCATGCACGTTCCCCTGATCCACATCACTCATGAATTGGGAAAAATTGACTTCCGTATCTTTCTGCCCACCGCGGCCCTGTTGGATTACGGTCCACAACAGGAGTGCAGAAAGCCCGATCACTACCCAGAACACTACGGTTTTAACAGTTGAATTCACCAAGAAACTCCTGAAAACAATCGAGCCCGCTCATTCGACGAGGGCCCAGCTAGGCTCCTACCTTTTGTTTAGATGCTGCTCCGCAAATTTCGATAGGAAAATCCTTTAGGACCTTATTCTACCTTTTCTGCGGGAAAAAGGCGCGCCGTCTTCCGCATAACTTAAGTCATGTGGGGAGTAGCGCTTGCGGCCAGATACGGGATATTGCGATTGGTCTGCTCGACGGCCCCTAACCCGTAACCCACGAGAAAACCTTCATCTACCAGAAATCCGAAATAGTCGGGCTGCAGTTGTACGCGGCGGGCCGACTGGCGGTCTAGCAGCGTCACCAACTTCACTGACGCCGCTCCCCGGGCGCGCAGGTCGTTCATGAGGAACTCGCTGGTCACTCCCGAGTGCACCAAGCCCTCCACCAGCAGGATGTGCTGCCCTCGAATATCCGGTTCGTGACTGAAGAAGATCTCGACAATCTCCTCCCCAGTTTTTCCCTGTCTGCTGTACTTCGGCTTTATGAACTGGCACACGACCGGGACATCCAGCGCGCGCACCAAATCGGCCATAAACATGAAGGCATTTTCCAGAACGGCCAGGGCCTGTATCGTCTGTCCCTGGTAGTCATCGGAGATATGGCGCGCCAGCTCCTTCACGCGCTTCTGAATTTGTTCCGCCGCAATTACCTGGCGAATCGGCTCAGCTCTCGATGCGCTCATGGAACGCCGTGCCTCCCGGTCTTATCGCTCACATCACTGGATCAAACTACTTTTCATTCAATGCCTGGCACCGTTAATGACCAGAATCTAGATTATGTGTTCCTCAGCTGCCCACGGCACTTCTCGGATCAGCAAGGCTTCCTCGTTTACCCTCGCGTGGAATTTTGCGGGAACTGGAAACCCGCGCATCCATACGATTTCATCTCCACTCACTATTACCGGCCACAGCCGGCGGCCAGGCTGCTCCACATGCTGCTCCTGCATCAACTCCTTAATCTTCTTCGGCGCCTTGGTGTGAGCCGGCCAAAAGCGGTCGCCTGGCCGCCAGTTCCGCACCAGTAACCGTTCCGGCAACAGCTCTGCACGAAGAAGTTGTTGCGGATTATACTCCGCAAGTTGGACCGCCGGAGCGACGGGCAACGCTTCGATTACTACGCCTAGTTCTGCCACAAGCGCTCGTCCGGGCACCGGCAGCCAGTATTCGTAATCTGGAGCCCGCTCCTGGCGTTGCAGAGCAGGCGTGAGAAAAACAATCGCCTCCGGTTCGCGGAGAACTTTCCATCCGAGGGGCAGCGACAACTCCTTGCCGGACGGACCCTCCTCGGCTGCGAATCGGAGAATCTCCTCGATGTGCTTGAACTCGAGCGGAATCCCCGCCTCCTCGCCGATTGCCTTCACCACTCTTCTCTGGACCGCCCTGGGCTCGGTCAGGAGCCATGGACGGCTCACCGAAGCATTCGCTACCGCCGCACCAGCCTCTTCGATTCGCGCCAGGAGTTCGGGATCGTGAGTCTGAGCGGAGCCGATCTGCACTAGATTTTGCGAGACCTGGGACCGCGGATCGGCGAAACCCGCCAGCCGGCGCGTCCATTCTGGTTGCGACCATTGCACTACCGTGCCCAGCCAGCCTGAGATTTCGTTGTCCCAATAGTCTTGTTCGTCGCGGGCGATCTCTGCAAGTTCTGATAAATTTTCCGCGACGGCGGGATTGAACTCGCGTTCGAGCAGTGGCAGCACGAGGCTGCGCACGCGATTGCGCGTGAACTTGGCGTTGGAGTTGGTCGGGTCTTCGCGCCAGGGCTGTTTGAGATCGGTCAGATACCGTTCCAACTGTCGCCGCCTGACCCCCAGCAGCGGACGCACGATTTCACCGTGGCTCTGCCCATCCTCGCGCTCGACGATAATGCGCGGATGGATTCCGCCAAGCCCTCTTAAACCCGTCCCGCGAATCAGCCGCATCAACACAGTTTCGGCCTGATCGTCGAGCGTGTGGCCGGTGGCGATCTTGTCCAGGCGAATCGGCGGAGAAGGTCCGCCGTGTGGGGACCCGTTTTGGGGCGATTCGCGTTGGGGCGGTACAGCGCTTTCCGCGCTGTCTGTTTCGTCCCCTCGCAGTAGCCTCCGAAAAAATCCATAGCGCAACTCACGCGCCGCAGCCTCCAGACCAGAATGCTCGGCGGCTGCGACTTGACCAACATCCCCGCTGTCACAATAAAACTCCAACCTGTGCTCACTAGCCAGTTTCGCGACAAATTCCTGATCTGCCTCCGACTCCGCCCCGCGCAGCTTGTGATTGAAATGAACAACGGAGATCACAATTCCGAGTTCTGAACGCATTTCAATCAGCAGGCGTAACACCGCAACCGAATCAATCCCGCCGGAAACCGTGACCCCGACGCGGTCGCCGGCCTGCAATAGTTCCTCACCCCGAATGTGATGCAAGACGCGCTGTGCCAGTGGGTGCAAGGCAACATGGTACATCGGCGAGGTCCATGCCGACGCAAACACGCGAGCTGGAGCTCGCGGGACGGCCCGGGGGCGGCCGTCCCCACATAATTCCTTATAGCCGCGACCGCCTCACTGGCTCGGGCTCTTCTCCACGATCAGCTTTTTAATCTTCTCCACAAACTGCGACGCGGCCATGTCCTCGGTTTTCTCTTTCCCGCGCGTACGAACGTTCACCTTGCCGGCCTCGGCTTCTTTATCGCCAACCACTAGCAGGAAGGGTACCTTCTGCATGGCGTGCTCGCGGATCTTGGCGTTCATCTTTTCGTTGCGCGCATCCACTTCCACGCGCACGCCAATCGCCTTAAGCTGATCCGCAACCTTGTTTGCATAGTCGGCATGGCGCTCGCTGATTGGAATCATCGCGACCTGCACCGGAGACAGCCACACCGGGAACGCTCCCGCATAGTGCTCGATGAGCACGCCGAAGAAACGTTCGATCGATCCAAACAAAGCGCGGTGCACCATTACCGGCTGTTTGCGCGATCCATCTTCGGCGACATACTCGAGGCCAAAGCGCTGCGGCAAATTGAAATCAACTTGTACGGTTGAGAGTTGCCAGAGCCGTCCGAGCGCATCTACCAGCTTGATGTCAATTTTCGGCCCGTAAAACGCCGCTTCGCCGGGAATAATCTTGTATTCGAGATTCCGATTTTTTAGTACCTTCTCGAGCGATTGCGTGGCATTGGTCCATTGTTCTTCGCTGCCCACGAAATTCTTGCGGTCCTCGGGATTCCACGTGGAAAGCTCGGTCTGATACTTGTCGAAGCCAAAATCTTTTAACACATCCAAGGCAAAGTCGAGACAGTTGCCAACCTCGTCTTCAGTCTGCTCCGGGGCGCAGAAGATGTGCGAATCGTCCTGGGTGAAGCCGCGCACACGCAACAGGCCGTGCATCACGCCGGAACGCTCGTAGCGGTAAACGGTTCCCAGCTCACCCAGTCGGACTGGCAGGTCGCGGTACGATTTCAACGAATCTTTGTAAATCAAAATGTGGCCGGGGCAATTCATCGGCTTGAGGCGATACTCCGCGTCGTCAAGCTCCATGGCGGCGAACATGTTCTGGGAATAATAGCCCTCGTGGCCCGAGGTGAAGAACAACTGGCGCCGCGCCACATGCGGCGTGTAGACCAGGGAATAACCGCGCTTTAAATACTGCTCGCGCATCCAGTCTTCCATCTGTTTGCGGATGATCCCGCCCTTGGGATGCCAGAAAATCAGCCCTGGTCCGGCTAGCTCCTGGATCGAAAACAGATCGAGCTGCTTGCCCAGCACGCGGTGGTCGCGCTTCTTGGCCTCTTCAAGCAGCTGCAGGTGTGCGTCGAGATCTTTCTTCGAAAAAAATGACGTGCCGTAAATCCGCTGGAGTTGCTGATTTTTCTCATCCCCTAGCCAGTAGGCTCCGGCGACGTTGAAGAGCTTGAACGCCTTGATCTTTCCCGTGGAAGGGATGTGCGGCCCGCGGCAGAAGTCCGTAAACTTTCCGGTGCGGTAAATCGAAATCTTTTCATCGGGCTTGGTGAATTGCTCGATGAAATGGCACTTCATGAAGTCGCCTTCTTTTTTGAACTCTGCAAGGCCCTGGTCGCGAGGCAGAAACTCGCGCGCGTACGGAATATTCTGTTGCACCAGTTCCTGCATCTTTTTCTCGATCTTCTCCAGGTCCTCAGGCGTAAACGGCGTCGGCCGGTAGAAATCGTAGAAAAATCCGCTCTCGGTCGCTGGACCGTGCCCCAGCTTGGTCTCGGGAAAAAGTTCGAGCACCGCCGCAGCAAGCAGGTGCGCTGAAGAATGCCGGTAAACTTCCAGCGACTCGGGATCTTTCTCGGTTAAGAAGCGCAGATCGGTGTCTTTTTCCAGCGGCTTGGCCAGATCAATCAGATCGCCATTGGTTTTCGCAACTAAAACCGCATCCGCCAATCGCGGGCCGATGTCCTTCGCAATCTGAAGCGCGGTCGTGCCCTTGGGAACGTTTTTGACGCTGCCGTCGGGGAGCTTTACATGAATGCTATCTGCCATAAAAGTTGAGACCTGCAGGTGTTCTGAAACTTTCAGTTTATTGGAGGGATTCGGGAGGGTCAAACGGGAGGCGCACGGCAGGTTCTGACTGGTCGATTGCGAATGAGTTATTGTCCAAAAGTAAATTTCACGATTAGCGTGGAGTCTTTCGCCGCGGGCTCATATCGCCAGCCCATCACGGCCTTCACCAGAGCTTCGGCGAGCACGGGATGCCCCCCAATAATCCTCACGTCCTTAACCGTTCCATCTTTCCGTATCGAAGCTTCCACCTGCGCGGTCCCCTTGAGGTTAATTTTCTGTGCGATTTCCGGGTACTCTGGGGGAGAACTGACCCTCAGCCGACGCGGTTCGTCACCCGTGGGGTCGGCCCGCCCCTGGGCCCGGCTATCGGATGAGCTATCCCCCGAACTGGCGAGAGCCAGTAAGGCAGGACTGAGTTTAAGACCGGCCCGATCCAGAGACGCTCGATTCATTTCAAAGCGCACGGTTCCATTCTTCAGGATCAGGTTAATCATGCCACCTTGTCGCAGGAACTCAGTGTCCTCCCCAACCAACAAAATGTTGATTGCGACCAGGGCAGAGATTGCGACTTGAACGCGCTTGTGTCCCGCCGACGCACGGAAGAACACCAACTGACAACGATCAAGGTCTTCTACCGAGTCCGCACGCTTTGCGCGAATGGGATGCGTTCCAATAGTTCTTCCGGCAACCGTTTTTACTAAGGTGTCCACAAATTCGTCATCTCCGCCCACCACTCCGATGACCAGCGGCGCGCCGCTCGGCAGATTACTCTCCGGCCACTCGGCGGATTTGGCGAAGTTGTAGAGGTAAGCCGCCTTAACAGAGTATTCGCTTGCGGTTTGTGTTTGCCCCGCGCACAGACCGCAGAGCAAGACCAAAGCGAGACTGCAGGCTGAACTCCGCCGGCTTCTTGGTATTCCGGATCGCAAGTCGAAAGGCTTTCTGTATTTGGTCAGTGGTGCCACATTCACTGCCTTCAAAACCTGCCCGTCAATTTAATGCGAAAGTTTCTTCCATCCTGTTGAATTGTGTTTTCAGGGTCCTCTGGCCGGCCCGGATCGAAGTACTTCTTGTCGAGGATGTTGTAGACGCTCGCAGACAAATCCAAATGCTTGCCGAGCGTGTGTCCGAGCAGGGTCACGTTGAAAACGGCGAAGCCGCTCACGTAATTTCCCGCCAGAGTCTGGCGGGCGCTGGTGTATTGGGCATCCAAGGCGGCAAACAGGCTTCGCTGCACCATCGGCACCGCGACGTTCAATTTTCCCATGTGCTGCGGGGAGTTCCCGAGAATCTGGTGAGTTACGCCGTTTGTCGCGTCGGTATAGCTGTAGCTGGCTGTGGTTTGCAATCCGCCGGCAAAGCGGCCATCGAGTTCGACCTCGACACCGGTAGCGTCCGCCTTCCCAGAGTTTTCGTAGGTTGACTTGCCAGTAACGGAATCTGCATCCAGCGTGATGAGATTCTCGATCCGGTTTTGGAACACGCTGCCGGACAAGCTCAATTGGTGACCGAATTCCTGCTCCACCACTGCCTCTAGACTGCGAATTGTCTCCGGCTGAAGCTGCCGGTTGATGTTATAGAATGGTCCGAAATCGGGTTGTATTTCAAAAGCCTCAGGAGCGCGGAAGGCACTCCCATACAACAGCTTGAGCGTGGTCGGCTGGAAGAGATGATAGATAAGGCCCAACCTTGGGTTCGTGGTCCCGCCGAATTCACTGTAATGATCGTAGCGAACGCCGGCGCTCAAACTGAGCTGGTGCGTAATTGCAAATTCATCTTGCCCGTATAGCGCCCAGATGACCGAGCTGGAGTGAACCGGCTGGAAAGTGTCCACGATGGGCGTGTAAAGCCCCTGGTCTTGCAGAAAACTGTCGGTGATTTCGCAGCCCAGGGTGACTTTGTGCTTGCTCCAGAAAGTGCGGGTCAGCTTTGCGTCGCCATCCCACCAGTTTCCCCGGTCCGAATACGTCTCCACCGCGACCGGTTCACTGGGCGCGGATATGGCAACCGCGAGTGGCGCTTGCGAGCGTGCCTGGTCGTAGGAAGTGCGGGCCGTCAACTCCCACTTCTCCCCTATGGAGTGCTCATACCTCAGGTCCAGATACTGGTGGTAATCATAGTTTTGGGTTCGCGGATCATTGAAAACCGAACCATAGTATCCGGTCGGAACGATTTTGTCGCGCGCGCTGAACAGTCCCTGTAGCGTGAACCCGTGATACGTGATATTGGCCAGCACGTGCTGGTAATTCTCGTAGTCTGTGTCGCTCGTAATCCCATTGTTTGTGGTAGGCGTGTCGAACACCGGGAAAAATAGCGTCGGTCCCGCGCTGTTATAGAACGTTGCCGAAAGCATCAGTCCGAGACCGTGCCATTGGCCGGCATAAGTGCCTCGTCCCTGATAAGTGCCAAAGCTGGCTGACGCAAACGAAAGTTCGAATTCCCCACCTTGCTTCGGCCTACGGGTGATGACATTGAGAACGGCAAAGAAAGCGTCGGCACCGTAGAGCGAGGAGCTAGGCCCACGGATGATCTCCACCCGCTCGATCAGGTCTACCGGGAACTCACTTCCGACCATGGCTTGGCCAAAGATGTAGTCGTTGATGCGGTGCCCGTCCACCAGCACCAGTACGCGGGTGTTCCAGTCTCCCAGCCGTCCAAAGCCACGCACTCCCACGAAGCTGTAATCGCGGTCGTAGGTTACATAAAAGCCGCGTACGCTCTGCAAGATGTCGGCCAGCGTACGGTAACCGTATTCCTGGATTTCCTCCGTCGTGATAACCGTCACTGAAGAAGGAGCGTCGCGCGTGTTCTGCATGTGCTTGGAAGCGCTGTAAACCTGGACGTTTGCCAGTTCTGCCAAGCTGGCTCCTGCTAAGTCCTGCGAGTCCTGCTGCGCAACTGCAGTGACAGAGCATATAAGCAACACGAGCAACTGGCCCGCACACCGGCCACTATTGACGATCTGCCCGGACTGTTTTTTCGAAGCTGAACTGTTCCTATTCGTTGCATTCACGGTCGACCTGTCAGCGTACATAGGGGCCTTTCCACGGGCGCACTCCTGCCCTGAGCCGGCGCGCTTCGCCGACACAGTCTTCTTCGGCAGAATTTGGATTGTTCTTTATTGGGGCGAGTATTTCAGGCAGGACCGGTGCGGGAGGCGTGAGCAGTGTGGGAGGAGTGAGCAGGGCCTCTCTCACGCCTCCTAGAAGTTGGGGCGCTCAAGACCGTTTCCAACGATTGAGACTTAGTACTGCACGTCCTTGATGTGCGTCGCGATGTACCACTGATTGCCAAACGCGTCCCTAACCCCAGCTTGGCGGTCGCCGTAAGGCTGGTCGGTCGGTTCTTGGAACGATGTAGCGCCGGCCGCCACGGTCTGCCGGTAAACCGCGTCCACGTTGGGCACATACACATAGAACATGGTAGGCATGGGCTCATACTTGCCGTGGGCCTCGCCCATCTCCACCACCGAATCGCCAAGGCGAATTTCAGCGTGATGAACCACGCCGTCGGGCGACGCGTACTTCGTCAGCTCCCGCGCCCCAAACGCGCGCTTCAGAAAGCTGATCACCGGCTCGGCCCGCAGCGGGTGCATATACACATTCACGTTGTTCAGACCCTTAGCAAGGTAGCTCTCTCCCTTATGCGTGGCGATGTACCAGATGTTTCCGGCCGGATCTTTCACGCTGGCGGAGCGCTCGCCATATTCCTGGTCGCGGGGCTCGTCAATCAAAGTCGCGCCCGCCGCCCGTGCCTTCGCGTACACCGCATCCGCATCCTCGACGTAGATGTGAAGCGCATGAGTATTCGGCGTGGCACGGAACTCGCGCCCCGGAATGCCTCCGCCCATCATCAGCATGGAATCGCCGATCCGCACCTCGGCGTGCAGGCCGCCGGCCGTACCCACAGTGCGAAACGTCTCCTCGGCTCCGAACGTCTGCTTGGCGAACTCGACCAAGGCCGGCCCATTCTCCGCCACCAGATACGGCGTAACCATGCGGAAGCCCGGCGGAATCGGATTCACTGCAGGCTTTTTCGTCTGCGACTGCATGGCATTGAACCGGCGGTGCATTTCCTCCTCCGACATTTGTTCTTTGATCGTCAAGATGTTCCAGCTATAACCAAACGGATCGACAAAGATACCCCCTCGTGCTCCGTAGAATTCATCCCGGATCGGCCTTGAAACCGTCATCCCTGCCGCCACAGCTCCGGCCGCGAAGGAATCCACATCGTCCACCTGGATCATTAGCTCCACCGCCGAATGGCCCAGGGTCTCAGGGCTGAACCGTCCTCCCTCCGGCCACT
>Ga0307474_10003134_pt1 | contig 11922 bp, 10 predicted proteins | sample atmos_gasesECM1C_2_FD_203312 | JGI IMG/M metagenome (GOLD analysis project Ga0307474, IMG submission 203312) | Hardwood forest soil microbial communities from Morgan-Monroe State Forest, Indiana, United States - atmos_gasesECM1C_05 | ecosystem: Environmental > Terrestrial > Soil > Temperate... | reverse complement strand
GCTCCATCCCCTTTGTGCGGCCTTCGGTGCGTTCGGACGGCGTCAAATTCGTGGACTGGTCTTCCCGTTGTCTTTTCGTTCCAAAATCAGCCATGGAAACCTCCTCTTGCTTTCCTTTGTATTTTTTTGCCCTACCGGAATCCGAACCTCTTTTTCCAGTGTGCAAACCCCAGAAAAATACAGTGAGCGGCGACGCGCAATACAGGGAATGTAGGAGGACGGCTTGGGGCTGTGGATATGTGACTTTTCGCTTTTCTTCGTCAGGGACCGATACAACTACAAGCTACACAGGAAGTTATGAGTCGCGTGGTGTTTGAGGAAAACCCTGCCGTTCTGGCTCGGCGCGTGCTTCCGCAAAATAAAAATTCTGCTATAACTCGTTTTTCTTCACCTGGGATACTGCGTAATCGCATGCCCGCGCGGTCAGCGCCATGTAGGTCAGCGACGGGTTCACGCAGGAATTGGAGACCATGCAGGCGCCGTCGGTCATAAACAGGTTTTTCACGTCGTGCGCCTGATTGTGCTCGTTCAACACCGAGGTTTTCGCGTCCCTACCCATGCGCGCCGTCCCCATTTCGTGAATCGCCAATCCTGGCGGCGACATTTCCTGAAACACGGAAATGTCTCGGGCGCCCGCCGCTGCTAACATCTCGGCTGCTTGCACCGCGATATCGCGAGACATGGCCTGCTCGTTCTCGCCCCACGCGCAATTAATCTTTAACGTGGGAATGCCCCAGGCATCCAGCTTGTCTTTCTGCACTTCAATGTAGTTATCGTGACTAGCCAGGCATTCACCGAATCCGCCGATGCTCATGCGCCATTGTCCGGGCTTCTTCAGCGAATTCTTGAAGTCCGCGCCGAACCCGCTCATGTGCATCCCGCGGCCCCATCCTTCCCGGTTTCCTCCGCCTTGATAGCCGTAGCCCCGCAAAAAATCGTTTTGCTTTGTCTTTACATTGCGGAAGCGCGGAATGTAAATTCCATTCGGGCGATTGCCGAACGGCATCATGTCCTCATGACCCGGCATCGCGCCGCTAGCCCCCGCTCCCATATGATGATCCATCAGGTTGTGCCCCAACTCGCCGCTACTGTTCGCTAGGCCATTGGGGAATTCAGGGCTTGTCGAATTCAGCAGAATGCGCGTGGACTCCAGCGCCGACGCGTTGATAAAGAAAATTCGCGCTTTAAATTCCATCGCATTCTTCGTCTGCGCATCGATCACCCGCACGCTGCGGACTTTCCGCGTTTGCGGATCGAATGCCAGGCTGTGCACAACGCTGTACGGACGAAGCGTGAGCCGCCCCGTCTTGTAGGCTGCGGGTAGCGTTGAACTGATGCTGCTGAAATACGACCCGGTGATGCATCCGCGGTGGCATACGCCGCAGTAGTGGCAAGCCGCTCTTCCTTTATGTACCTGTGTCAGCACCGCAGCTCGGCCGATCGTCATGATGCGATCGTCGAACTTCTTGGCCAGTGCGTCGCGCATGTCGCGCTCCACGCAGGTCATTTCCATCGGCGGCAGGAATTTTCCATCTGGCAGTTGCGGCAATCCCTCCGCTTGTCCGCTGATGCCCGCGAACTCCTCGACGTAGTCATACCAGGGCGCGATGTCCCCGTAGCGGATCGGCCAATCCACAGCAATGCCGTCCTTCAGGTTGGCCTCAAAATCCAGATCGCTCCACCGATAACTTTGCCGTCCCCAGGTCAGCGATTTTCCGCCCACTTGCCGGCCGCGAATCCACGAAAATTTCTTGTTGGGATCGGTCGAGTACGGGTTTTCCTTGTCGCTGACGAAAAATTTGTTCGAATATTCATCGCAAGCGTAATAACACTCTCGCTGTATCGGCTGTGTTCCCGCGCGTTCCGCGCGATTGTCCCACCCGCGGTACTTAAGCTCCCATACAGGCACGTGCTCGACGTAATCTTTTTCAGGGATGATGGTGCGGCCAGCCTCCAGCAGCAGCACGTTCATGCCCTTTTCCGTCAGTTCTTTCGCCGCCCAACCGCCAGTGATTCCGGATCCGACGATGATCGCGTCGTAGGTGTTCGTTGCCGCCATGTTCTTCTCGCCCCTTGTCCTACTCCCCGCCGACCCCAGACCCCAACTTCACGCATCCGTGCTGCGCGCCCGGAATAATCTGCAGTTTCAATTCCTGCGTGAATCCAATCTCCGACGTGTAGTAACCGTGCAGCGTGATATTGCGGAAGATGTCGTAAAAATTCCCTTTCAGGTGCGCGTCAAGTTCCGGGACGGTATTGCCGTGCTTTTGGTGGTACTCGCCGCGCTCCGCCGCCGCATAGTCATCCATGGCATGCAGCAGGGTCACCTGCTGCTGCGGAGTCGCCTCTACAAATTGTTTGCCAAACAATTCCTGGCTCTGTTTGTCGATTCCTGCCAGGCCAGCTAGGAAATTTAGGCGTTCCGCTTCGGTAGCCCATTCGGTCAGAATTACGTCGATAAATTCGTTCACCCGCGCCGCCTTGGCGCCTGGGGTATCGGTCTCGGGAATAATTAGGTCCGTCAAAACCACCACCGTGGAGTTCTGGTGCGGATTCAGCGTGCGCAGTTTGTACCCCGGCCCAGTCTGCGCTTGCGCTTCGCGAAAGAAACCCGCCAGGGGCGAGGAAAAAACCGGGAGCACTGCTCCGGTAGCCAGCATTTTCAAGACGTCACGACGCTGCATAATTCCCCCGTGCGAGTCGAGTTTCTGTCTGAGTTCCTCGGCCTTGCGCCTGTTGTCGTGGGTTGCGTTGAAGCGCCGATGAGCATACTGCAAATTTATGCTGTAGAGAATCGATTTTCTAAGTGCTCCCGTAGCCGCACTAAGTTCCGCGGTTATTCAGCCCATCGTATGGAATCGATTGACCCTCAGTTGGCCGCTAACAAGGCCCGCGCACGAGAGAGCTCCGGCCGATCGGACGAACCGGTAGCAATGCAATTCTGCAGGAGCTGCGAAGAGTAGCGTGATGCGGCCACATGCTCGCCGCTTAGTTCCGCCGCGTGAGCCGCGCCGTAAAGTCCATTGAAGCGGTTCGGGTCCGTCTTCAGCGACTTCTCGTATTCACGCAAAGCGTCTCGGTTTCGGCCCAGTTCCAGCAACATGTCGCCCAGCATCTCTCGCGCCGGCAGTTCCACTTCCCCCTTACCCTGCGCATCCTGTTTATCGGCCACGGACCGCAGCAAATCAACGGCATCGTCATTTTTTCCTTCCGCAACCAGCAGCCATGCGCGCGCCTGGTCTCCATTGGATAGCATGTACTGGGCGCGGAATGCCTTCTTCGTTTTGCGCGTCGCTTCCACCGCTGCCTCATAGTGCGCTACCGCTTCCTTAGCAGCCGAGACATCGCGCAAATGCCCCGCGCCGACTGCATGAGCCCAATATGTAGTCGCCTGAAAGTAAGGGTCCGCCTCTGTGCGTACGGGCAAAGCCTCCGCCGCCTTCCAATCGTGCGTTTCCAATGCATACATCGCGGGAAAATGCGCGAGCATTTGATTTAGATATCCGTCCAGGGTCGCGTCAACATCCTCCGGACGTATGGACTGCACTTGCTCAACAATTTCTCCGGCTTTGGCATCGTCTCCGATCTGCAAATATGCATATTGCAGAAAGTCCATTGCATGCACTTGGTGTTCGGCGCCGATGTGCATGGTCGAAGGTTGCCGCGCGGCAGCGACCGACGCTAGGTTCGACTGGATGTCCTCCTGCCACAAACCCAAACGCGCAAAGATGTGCGATGGCATATGCAACGCGTGTGGCGATGCCGGAGCAATGGCAGCGTAGCGGCGCGCCGCCGGCAAACCCAACTCCGCCAGTTGCGGATTGTCCGCCGCATGGATCAAATAGTGCGCCGCGCCGGGATGATTCGGATCCTGCCTGAAAATTTCATCGAGCAACGCGATGGCCTCTCTCGGATTCTTCAAACTGGAGTCATTATCCGGAGCTGAAGCCAGCAGTGCCAACGCATAAAAGACGCCCGCTTCGTGATCCTTAGGATATTTCTGATGCACTGTTTGCATTGCGCGACAGTAGGCCACCATGCGCTCGTGGTATGCCAACGTGTCGTCCGTTTTGTATAGAGCGCTCAGCGCCGCGATGTAATCGCGCTCGCGTGGCGTCTTCGCCGCCGCGGTCTCCGCCTTGCGCATGAATTCGCTACCGCGCTGGAGATCAGTCTCCGTCAGCCGCACCCACAGTGGGCGATAGATGCTCATGGCCTGACCCCAATAGGCCATGGCACAGGATGGTTCGCGCACGGCTATTTGCTGAAATCTCTTCGCCGCCTCTTCATACCAAAAGGAGTGGAGCAAGGCGACGCCTTGCTCGAATTCGCTTTGTGCTCCACTCGAACAGGAAATCGAGAAAGAAACTGTTCCCAGTTTCTCGCTGTCGTCCAAAGAATGGCGGTGCTCCTGCGATTGCGCAACACAGGAAGCCAAAGTCACAACTGCCCCAATCAGCAAAGAGCGTCTCATCGATATTCCTAGATGTATCATCGCGAAGTAATTTACCGAACTCAAGCAACGCCTTGCACCGCAGTTCGGGGCGCCACTCGTCCCGTGTCTCGGATGATTTTTCGGCGACAATGGTTTTCTGTGCGGCTCGGCGCAAACCGGCGTCGCGCTCGACAAAGAGAATGTGATACTACCGAGCACTGGAATTTGCGGTAAGGACATTGATTTTGGCTGACCTGCGACAAAACTATCGCGACGTGATTGTGGATGGAAAGCGCTTGGAGACATTGTTCTTCCCTGCAGCCGCGGATGCTCCCGTAATAGTCATGCTCCACGAAGGCCTCGGCTCCATCGCCATGTGGAAAGATTTTCCGGAGCGAGTGGCGCAGGCCACCGGCTGCGGTGTGCTGGTCTACTCGCGCTACGGCCACGGAAAATCTCAGCCTCTTACAGGGAAACGCGAAATAGACTTTATGCATCACGAGGCGACCGTGGTGCTTCCTGAACTTCTTGCGCAGCTTGGCATTCAGCGGCCGATTCTTTTCGGACATAGTGACGGCGGCTCGATCGCTCTGATTTATGCGGGCACTTGGCCTGCGCATGTGCGTGGTCTCATTCTGGAAGCGCCCCACGTCTTCGTCCAAGACTTTGGCTTGCGAAGCACCATTGCCATTCGTATGCTGTACCAATCAAGCGACCTGCCGCAAAAACTCTCGCGCTATCACGACCATGCCGACGAAATGTTTTACGGGTGGAATGACATTTGGCTCGATCCGCAATTTCGCGAGTGGAACATCGAAGAATATCTCGTCGCGATTTGTTGTCCCACGCTGGTTACCCAGGGCGAGGACGATGAGTATGGGACACTGGCTCACGTGGAAGCGATTAAGCGCAGCGTACGTGAAACGCAGACGTTGATTCTTCCGCGGTGTGGCCACTCCCCGCATCGCGACCAGCCGGAGATTACGCTTGGCGCGATTTCCAAATTCGTTGCGGCGCTACTTTGAACGGCTGGCGCAGCATGCTCGCCACTACAAGGAAACTCGCTCATGTTTGCGCCTCGGTTGACTAGGGCGCGGCAGTGCTGGGCTCCCCTACGGGATTACGCTACGGCGATTACCAATAGCGTTGCGTCATCTTGCCAGGCTCCGCGGCTGAACTCTGCTACGGATTGCAGGATCTTCTTCTGGAGCTCGACGGCTGGTTGTGCTGCATTTTCCTCCAGCACACGCAGCAGGCGCTCTTCGCCGAACTCTTCATTATCGGAATTGCATGCTTCGGTAACGCCATCTGTGTATAGCACCAGCCGGTCGCCGCTCTGCAATTGCGTCACATCGCTCTTGAAGGTTTGATTTGCGAACACACCCAGGACGACACCGCCTTCGCGGAGGCGCAGGTGCGAGCCGTCGCGGCGCACCACAAATGGCGGGTTGTGCCCGGCGCTCACGTAGCGCAATTGGCGTGAGGGCCCATCGAGCTGCGCATAAAACAGAGTGACGAAGCGATCGCTGGCTATGTTTCGGCACAGAAGAGTGTTCAGGCGCGAACACAATTCCTCTGGCGCTAGAGCAGGCGACGCCAATCCACGCACGGCAGCCTGCAAATTGGACATCAGCAACGCGGCGGGCAAACCTTTTCCTGCCACATCGGCGATGCACAGCCCGCACATTTCACCGTCGAAGGGAAGCACGTCGAAATAATCGCCGCCGACCACACGAGCGGATTGCCATGCGGCGGCAATTTCGTATCCCGCGAGTTGTGGAATTTCTTTGGGCAAGAAGCCTTCCTGGATGGCGCGGGCTTCGGCGATTTCGTGTTCTTGCTCGTGAAATTGCGAGGCGATTACCTTCTGGGCTTGCGTTTCCTGAACGGCCAGGCGCGCGGATTCGCGCCGCTCGCGTCCCAGCGTGATTTGCTTGCGCAAGACCTCCAGCAACTGCGAATTGCTCCAGGGCTTCTCCACGAAATCGGTGACGCCGCGCTGCATCGCTTCGACAGCAATGCCGACAGTGGCCCAGCCGGTCATCACCACGATCGGCGGCACGCTTTCAATCGTTCTTAGCTGGGTGAGCAAGTCCAGACCTTCGCGGCCGGATGTGGTGTCGCGGGCGTAATTCAGGTCCATCAGCAAAAGATCGAACTCGCCGCGCCCGAGCGCTTCGAGCAGATCAGAAGGCGAGGTGACCGTTTCGGTAGTGTAGCCGTGCCCTTTCAGCAGGAGACACAGCGCGCGCAGCACATCCGGTTGATCGTCGGCAATTAGAATTCGCGACTCCATGGTTCTCAACTCAGCGGGACTTTCGGACATCGATGCTAACATGCCCAGTTCCCTCTTCCCTTAAAGACGTTTGCTGGTGCGGAGGGTGTCGGCAGTAATGCTTCCAGCTGCAAATTCATCTAAACCCTGTCTGCACATGGTGCTAGCGGAGCAAGGCTGGTCCCCTCGGTAGCGGTTTGACCGATTGCGGGATGTGCTGTCCCACGAGCGGACACGCGGTTGCGCGCTTCCGAGACGCCCATCAAAGCGGCAAGCTTCGCAACTGCTCCTTGGCCACATGGCGACTGCGACTTACTTACTCTCGACTGCGATCTGGCGACGCTACGATTGTTCATGCTCCCACCTTTAGGACGGCTGCGCCTTCGATTGCGTCATTTTTCAGGGCGTTAAGGGCGCGATTTGCCTCGCGCAACGGGAAAACATGAGTATGGGTGCGAATGGGGATCTGGGCCGCTACGCGCAGGAAATCTTCGCCGTCCTGGCGGGTGTTGTTGGCGACGCTGCGGATCACGCGCTCCTGATAGAGAAGGTCGTAGTTGAACGAGGGTATCGGGCTCATGTGAATGCCGCCGAGGACGAGAGTGCCACCTTTGCGCAGAGCTTTCAGGGCGGCGGGAACGATTTCGCCCGCGGGTGCAAACACAATGGCGGCATCGAGTTGAACGGGTGGCTGCGCGAAAGTTTCGCCAGCCCATTTGGCTCCCAGGTCGAGGGCGAGTTTCTGGTGCCGGGCATCGCGGGTGGCGGCGTAAACGTCGATGTTCCAGTGCCGCGCGACCTGAATGGCAACGTGGGCGGCAGCGCCGAATCCGTAAAAGCCGAGCTTGCCGCCGGGTTTGATTCCGGCAAGGCGCAGGCAGCGGAAGCCGATAATTCCGGCGCAAAGCAACGGGGCGGCTTGCTCATCGGGAAATTGCTCGGGAATGGCATAGATAAAGTCTTGCGGTGCAACAATGTACTCGGCGTAGCCTCCATCGACGGTGTAGCCGGTGAAGGTGGGGTGGTCGCAAAGATTTTCCGCGCCAGAACGGCAATACTCGCAGGTGCCGTCGGCACGATGCAGCCAAGCGACGCCAACCCGCGCGCCGATGGGGAACCTGCTTGTGCCGGGTCCCAACCTCTCAATGACGCCAACGACTTGGTGACCCGGGATTACCGGTGATTTTTGGGGAGTCAGTTCCCCTTCCACAACATGGAGGTCGGTGCGGCAGACGCCGCAACAGGAGACGCGAACTAGCACTTCGCCGTTGGCCGGCGAGGGTGGGGGGGCATCGGTGAAGACTAAGGGGTTGGTTTCCACCTTGGCCGGAGATTGGAGGACACAGGCTTTCACGCGAGGGGTACCCCCCACCCCGGGTGTTTTGCCAAAAGAGTTTGGAAGACATTGAAACTAATGGAGATGACTTTTTTGTAGCGGCAAAAGAGTCTGTAGTAGTATGAAAACAAACGGTTTGAGGCGATTTTCGAGACTTCGGTCGCAGCAAGTATGCTGACGCTGAAGACACTGTCGCCAGAGGCAAACATGAGGGAAGATAGCACGGCGGCGGTAGATAACGGAAGCGTAATCCATTGAAATGGGGATTTTTCGGGGTTGAACGGCAGGCCGGCGGATTGAACGGGAGGTATCCAGCCGATGCCTTGAGGATTACAGGCGGACAACCAGAAAATGGCTGTGCCACTAAAGGCGGGAGGCGGCCTGTTTGGCGGCGTTGTGGCCGCACATGCCATGGACGCCACCGCCTGGGGGGGTGGAGGAGGAACAGATGTAGAGGTTGCGGATGGGGGTGATGTAATGGCGCCAGGTGGGACGGAAGAAAAATTGACGGAGATCTGCGGCGCCGCCGGAGATGTCGCCGCCGATTAGGTTGGCGTCCATATCTTCGAGGGCGCGGGGGGAGAAAACGCGGCGGGCGAGAATGCAATCGCGGAAGCCGGGGGCGAAACGCTCGATTTGCGATTCGAGAGTTTGCAGCATATCGACGGTCGAACTGTTGGGGACATGGCAGTAGGCCCAGGCGATGTGCTTCCCTGCTGGGGCGCGGGTGGGGTCGAAGAGGCTGGGCTGGGCGAGTAGAACGAATGGGCGGTCGGAATGCCGGCCGTGCCGCATGTCGTATTCGGACGCGGCGATTTCCTGGAAGCTGCCGCCGAGATGGACGGTGGCGGCGCGGGCGCAATCGGCGGATTTCCAAGGGATGGGATGGTGCAGGGCGTAATCGACTTTGAAGACGCCGGGGCCGTAGCGATATTTCGCGAGCTTTCGAGCGAATCGAGTAGGGAAATGGTTGCGTGCGATGCGCAGTAACTGGTGTGGAGTGACGTCACAGAGAATGGCGTCGTAGTTTTCGAGAGCGGACACGTCTTCAATGAGAGCGGAGGTTTTCACGCTGCCCCCGAGGGATGCGAGGTGAGCGCAGAGAGACTTGGTGATCGATTGCGCGCCGCCGCGGGGAATGGGCCAGCCTACTGCATGAGCCGCGGCAGCGAGAATTATGCCGAACGCGGCGCTTAGCGGTTCGTCGAGGCTGAGGAAGGAATGGGCAGCCAAGCCAGCGAAGAGGGCTTTGGTGCGTTCGCCGCGGAAGATATGCACGAGCGTCTTTGTGGGGAGAAATGCTGTTAGGCCGAGGCGTGCGAGCAAGAATGGATGTGACGTGAACACGTTTAGTGGACGGAGAATTTCAGCGGAGAGGGCGGGCCAATGCTCGGCAAGCGGTTGCATCAGGGCGCGCCAACGGTTTCCGTCCGGGGCGAGGATAGACTCGGCGTCGCGCAGATTGCGCTCAAGGGTTATCGCGGTGCCGTCGTCGAAGGGATGAGCGAGGGGAGCCGGCGAGTGGATCCACTCCAAGCCGTAAGACTGCAAGGGAAGCGAGGAGAAGAAGGGAGAGCCGGCGGCCAGCGGGTGGACGGCGGAACCAAAATCGTGCAGGAAGCCCGGTTGGGTTAGCTCCAGAGTGCGTGCGGCGCCGCCGGGTTGCGGCTGGGCCTCGAAGACGTCGACGTGGAAATTGCGTTGGGCGAGGGTGATGGCGGCGGCCAGGCCGTTGGGGCCGGCGCCGATTACCGCCCCCGTGTGAGCGGATTGAGCGGGGGAGTTCACGGCAGCGAGTTCATGGACATCGTTCGTGGACATAAGAACGCCCAGCAACTCTGGACATCGTGCCAAGCAGGGGCGCAGCACTGCTGCGCCCCTGCGGCGACTGCGAGAAACGGAGAGATTTTAATCAGCACAATCATTGGTGGGGTGGGAGCTCGGGGGGCCACTCGACGGCGATTATTCTGCCGTGGGTGTCTTTAGCGAGAGTTGGCGCGTAGTTGCCTAACAACTCGCGGCGCCACCACAGACCCTTTTCGCGTTTCTCTTGCATGGAGGTAAACCAATATTGCCAGAGTAGGACGCGGATCTGGCGTGGCGGTTGAGGGAACGGATTGCTGGCGAAGAGGGAGAGAACATCGCGGCTGCCTTCGAGGAGGCGCTCTTCGGTCCGCGGGACGATGGGATTGGAACGCCAGTGACCGAGGGAGGCGAACCACAAATTCCAATCGAAGCGGGGCTGATAGGGCGCGTAGATGCGCGGGGCTTCGTAGAGATTTTGCGGCTTGAAGCGAAATTGGTAGGGAGTCCAGTTCTCGCCGTCATTGGAGCCTTGAAATTCGATTTCGTAGCGACCGCGGGTCATTACAGCGAAGAGACCGTATCGGTCGGCTACCCGAAAGGGCTGAAGCATGGCGACTGGAGCATAAGGAAACGGAGTGTCCGGCCACAGCATCCGGAGCAGGAGGACAGTGCTGGAGTAAAAGAGCCAGGTGAGGACGAAGGCGGTGAGCGCGAGCTTGAGTATAGCTAAGCCGCGCGCCCAGGTTTGTTGCCATGCAGGAACTATAGTTTCGGGAGGAGCGGCAACTGGGGAGACTGATTGTGTGGCGGGCGGTAAATGCACTCGCCAGGATTGCGGAACGAGACGCGCAAGGAAACGATTGTCCACAAGAAAAATGGCGAGGGCGAGGACGAGATAGTTCAGGAAAGTATAGTTGGCACTGAGGATCACGCCGATTTGCCAGAAGGTCACGAGGAAAAAACAAATGATGCGAATTCGGCGGGGGAGGCAGAGCATCCAGACCAAGACAAGTTCGAGAGCGAGGGTGCCGAATGCGGTGGCGGCGTGGAACCAGTGCGGGAGGTGTTGGATGTACCAGCCGATCCAGGTGGGAAGCGGACCGTTTTGATAATACTCGTCCATGGCGGTGAAGTGACGCCACTGGGGATCGCCGCTGGCGATTTTGGCGATGCCAGATTCGAAGTAGATTCGGAACCATTCCCAGAGAAGAAGAAAGACAGCGGCGCGGAGAGGAGGGCTGTTGGGAGCGAGGCGGGGACGAAATCCGGAAGGGGCGAGGAAGAGAGAGATGAAGCCGGCCTCGAGAAGCATACTGTCGGATTGGTAGCCGGAAAATTCGGATGCGGCGCTGACGAAGGAGAGAAAGCAGAGGAAGCAGATGAAGAGCATGGCTCGCGGAAGGATATTGAAGGTGAGAAGTATGGAAGCAAGAAGGCCGATCCAACAAATGGCCGTTAGAGTGTGATCGCTGCCGGAAAACCATAATAGGGTGGGCGCATACCAGAAACGGGCGAATCCGACGGAATTGGTGACAGCGCGCAAGTATTCCGTGGCAGGGAGAATTCCGTTGGAGCCGAGCAGGCCACGGATTTGGAAAACCAGCGCAAAGAAGGCGGAGAAATAGATCAGGCCTAGCGCGCGAAGGAAGAGCCAGCGGGGGAGGAGGCGGTCGCGAGCGCCGTTGTTGGCGTCGAAAAGCAGGCGGAGGATGTGGGAGGGGTGGAGGTTCATGGGGAGGTGTCCGACTCCAATATACAGATGGCTTAGGCCCTGGGACAGACGGGATCACTCGCTAGGGGCGACAACTTCGGACAACTTGCCAAGCTGGGGCGCAGCGGTGCCTGCCTGCCGCAGGCGGGCTGCGCCCCTACATGAGTTCGCATCGATTGCGGGGGTTGGCGAATCTACATCTGTGCCGGCTTATTGATAGGAGAACGAACGCCGTGGGATATCAGCCGATTGAGAATTACGGGATTGTTGGGAACATGCGGACGGTGGCGCTGGTGGGAATGAATGGATCGATCGACTGGTATTGCTCGCCGCATTTCGATTCGCCGAGCGTGTTTGGG
>Ga0307474_10003133_pt1 | contig 11924 bp, 11 predicted proteins | sample atmos_gasesECM1C_2_FD_203312 | JGI IMG/M metagenome (GOLD analysis project Ga0307474, IMG submission 203312) | Hardwood forest soil microbial communities from Morgan-Monroe State Forest, Indiana, United States - atmos_gasesECM1C_05 | ecosystem: Environmental > Terrestrial > Soil > Temperate... | reverse complement strand
GCTGGAGTGCGGACGGAAAGCTCTCCGTCGGGATAACGCAGCTCCGTATCGCTGCTGATTTGTTCATCCGTCAGTCCCGACAAATACGCGAGGGTCTGTTCACTCACTTCGCGCTGTAAGTCCTTGGCATCAGCGACAGAGAGATAGTCGCCCGGACTCCGGTCGCGATAATTCAGTCCCTGTAGCGCGTGAATCCAGAGTCCTTCGCAGTTGAAAATGTGAATCACCTGCTCGCGCAGCGTAGGAAATCCGAACCCCGGCACTTCGCTCGTGTAGTCGCTTGCCGGGATTGTGGACAAGTGGTCAAGCACAACCGTAATGCAGGAGTGCGTCCACGAATGGAATTTTCGAATGCCGTCAACAGTAAACACTGAGTCTCTTTCAAAACGCGATCGTGGAGATTTAGGGAATATTTTTGAGGATTATTGCGCTGGGAAATTAGAATACATCCGGATACGGGTCTGCGCCAGATGGCTCTTTCGGGAACGCAATTTTTCCTGCGCCGAAGAAAATCACCCAAGGTCCCTCGAGGCAGCCGCCTCGGACTGGTGATTGCTTTGCTGTTCGCGCTGGCTGCTGCGCGTTCCGGTGCGCAGGGGCCGCCGTATCAAACCGACGATCCCGTACCCGTCGACCTGCATCACTACGAGTTTTATATCTTCGGCGGCGTTGACGGCACACCGGTCGAGCTGGATTCGACCGGACCCGCCTTCGAATTCAACTGGGGCGCTCTGCCGCGCGTTCAACTTCACGCAATTCTGCCCTGGGGCGTTGCGGCGCCGTTGAATCATCCCGTCTATGCTCCCTCCGGCATCGGGCCCGACGAATTCGGTCTCACCGACATGGAATTGGGCGCCAAAATTGCCTTCATCAAAGAGACCAAACACTTTCCGCAAATTGGCAGCTTCACAATGTTCGAGATGCCCACCGGCAACTCAGCCAATGGCCTCGGCGTCGGAAAAGTCTGGTACAAACTGCCCATCTGGCTACAAAAGAACTTCGGCAAATGGCTCATTGATGGCGGCGTCGGATACCAGGTGGTCCCGCAGACCGGTTACCGTAACTTCCCCTACACGGGCTTGCTGGTCAAGCGCGAGCTCAGCGAGCAGTGGGAGCTCGGCGCCGAAATTTTTGCGCACGGCGCCGAGGGAGCGGCAGCGCCGCAAACGCAATCTTCCGCGTTGCTCGACATTGGAGGCTACTACCACTTCAAGCACAACACCAACGAGCAGTTTCTGTTCTGCTATGGTCACTCGGTGGCCGGCCAAACGGAGAACTACGCATACGTGGGCATGTACTGGACGTGGGGCAAGGACGCGAAGAGTTCCGCGCCAGATGATAAAAAGGCTGCCGAAGAAAATTTACCCTTTCCGAGACCGCCAAACAAAAACGGGCTCTGACACGGCTATCGTCAGAACGATTCGCACCTCGCGCAGAAAGGACAGACTAAATGGAGATCACCGTACGCGGCCTCTGGACGATGATCCACGGCATGGGCTTTGGCGCGCTTTATCTCATGGCCGGTTCCGGCGCGCTCGTCGAGCTTTACCGCCGGTATAGCTCACCTCTCGGTCCCGAGATCACAGAGCAAGACGAAAAATTCCTGCGAATCTACCTGACCGCGATGGCGGTGCTCGCGTGGCTGACGGTGCTCACCGGTGCCTACATCATTTATCCGTGGTATCGCGCCGTGCCGCCTTCGGGGGCCGCAAGCCTGGCCGAGTTTCCGCAGCGCCTGCTGATGTCGAGCCCATCCACGTCCGCATGGCACTCCATCGGCATGGAGTGGAAAGAGCACGTCGCATGGCTCGTGCCCATCTCCATCACCATGGCCGCGACGGTCTTTTCTCAATATCGCCGCAGCCTTCGCATCCATCCGGAACTTCGCGCCGCGGTGCTCGGCTTTGTCTGGATATCGCTTTTCGCAGCCGGCATCGCCGGATTCTTCGGCGCCATGCTCAACAAGAATGCGCCCGTGACCGGCGGCTCGACCATAACCCTGTTCCAGGGAGAAGCCCAGGGAGAACAAAAATGAGCGCTAAAACTGCCGCCGGTGCTCCACAGGTAATGCTGAATCCGAACGGCGCAGGCGCGGCCGCCGTGCTCGCAGCAGGCCTTGGCTCGTTTGCAGTCGCGGTCTTCGCCATCCTCGCCGACAAAGCTGCCCCGATCAAGAGCCTGATGAACTTCTACAAGCCCACCGGACCGCTGTCGGGAGTGACGACGTGCGCGATCGTTATCTGGCTTGCCGTGTGGGCGCTGCTCCATCGGCGCTGGTTGTGGCGCAACGTCGAAATAGGGCGGGTCACGGCCGCAGCGTTCATTCTGCTCTTCCTGAGTTTGCTGCTCACGTTCCCGCCGCTCGCCGATTTGTTCTGAGCGTCACTCCCTAATTCCTCATCGAGGCCACACAAAAGAAATGCCGAGGCCGGCATTAAGCCGGCCCCGGCATTTGGCTCGCTCTCGACGCTCGCGATCGCCTATGCGGCGAAGCTCTCTGTATCGGCAAAGTTCAGGTTCTCAAACGACGCGAAAACGGCACGATCTCTCAGCTCGTCTGTGCCCCATTCAGGAACCCCGATCTCCTGGTATTGCCGCCGTGCGATGAAAATGACTGGCGGGGTAATGTACGGCTTGTCGCCCGGTCCGGCAAAAACCATAGGCTCCCCCATGTGCAGGAACAGGATCTTCCCATGACTCGGCGAAGACTCGCCTGCAATGGAGATCGTGCGCTTGCCTCCTCTGGAGGCCCATCCAACGACATATGTTGCCGACGAGGTCACAATGGTCATGGGACGCTTTGAGACTCCCAGCCCAGGGAAAATCACCTTTCCTTCCTCGATCGCCGCACGGTTCAACTCGATCTTCTTCCGGATTGCCGGCAGATCGACGCCATGATGGTTCACTGGCGGATTCCTGACTTCGTATCCGGGGATGGGTAGCACTCCCAACAAGACCTTCTGGCGACGCTGCGGTATCGGCCGTCTGCGCAAAGATGCGTAGCTTCGTGACACGTTCACCTCCGTCTTGGGGGGTGCTTCGGCGAAAGACTCAGGGGTTTAGTAAAACATCGGGCAAGTCTTCATTTATCTCTGCTTGCCGTTAGAGCTTGATCCGAGCCGCCCACCCGTCGCCGTATATAGATCCCAGACAGTTCTAAATATTCCCTTAATCGATTCCAGTTAAACCCCAAAACGATTCACTATAAGCTATCGGCAAAATATCGGATTCCTTCTCAACGGTCAAATTACTCATGTAACTGTCGCACACCGGAACAAGTTTCGCTGTCACAGATTCCGAAAGCTCGATCCACGCGTTACGGGCGTAATGTTGTTTCTTTGGCAACGCCTTCGGTCGATTCCCTGCTGCGTACAATGGGATCGCAAAAAAACTTCTCATATTGCGCGCCTGACCGGCGTCCAGGGCTCCCCCCATTACGCGTCTTGCGACGCAGAAATCATCGTCAGCCTCGCATTCAAACCAAAACGCCGCTATCCCGGACAAAAGGATAAAAAAACCGAGGCCAGCTCGTAGCCAGCCTCGGCGTTTTCGTTAGTCGTGCGTTTAGCTTATTGCCAAGCCGTGGTCGCCGTATCGGTGAATTGCAATCCATCGATGTGGCGAGCCAGCAGCACCAGATTTCCGTTGGTGGAGTTCTTCAGCAGCAATCCCACCACGCGAATCTTTGCGCCGTTGGCCAGGTCATTGAACGCCGCGAATCCAAAGCGGAAGTCGCAGGACGGCCCCAAGTACACAGTCACCGTGGACGGGACAACCTGTCCCGCAAACCCGGTGATCTGCATTTGGAATGTCCCTTGACCCGAGTTCTGGCTGCCGCTCACAATCGTGCCCTCATATCCCCAGTTCTCCAGGTGGATGCGATTGACGGTGATCGCAGTGCCGGTCGCCGGAGTTGCTTCAGCCTGCGTGCCGCCAACGATAATCTCCTGACCCGGCGTCAAGGCAGACGAGTTAAAGAGCAGTTGCGTGAATGCATTGTGCATCCACAAAATGCCGTAGTTCTCGTTCCCAGTGATGTTCACCTGAGCAAGTCCGCCCAGCGGAACATCGGCCAGTGAAGACGGCTCGACCGCCCGCACGTAGAAGTCAAGATTGGTAGCTGCGCCCGAAGTTGGAGTCACGTAAGTCACCAAACCCCGTGCGTAGAATTTGCTGTTAGTTACGAGCGCCACTTCATCGGCATCCAGAGTTTGATCGGCTGGATCCAGTGTGCCCGCGACCTCCACAACGCTGCTGGTATTCAAGGAGCTCAGGCTTGCGCCGCCATCCCACTCGGTCGTTGAGCTGGTGTTGATGGTGAACTGCTCGCCATGCGGGCCCTGAATCGTAAATGAGCTGGGTTCCGTCATGCTCGTCGGTGCAGTCACGACTGATCCGTAGAGCAAGTCGATGTGCGCGAACGTGTCGGTGCGTGTCACAGTGGAGACGTCAATCGTCGGATTCACTGTAACGGCGCCGCTGGAGTTGGTTTCAATCTGTCCGCTCGAATTCACGGGAATCGACTGAGCAAGATCGAAGTCCATCCGCAGACCTACCGGCGGCGTATTCGTGCCGATGACCAGTGATTTCGCCAGACTGAACGTCACAGTCGACGTTGAGAAGGCTGCCGGAGCCGTTGAAATCGTTGGCGCGCCTGTGCCTGAGGTGTTCAGGTAGGCCACAGTTCCGGTGCCCAGAACGAACGTGACACCGGTGTAGGTTCCTGCAGGAACTTGGTTCATGTCGACCAGGGTTTGCAGGCCGTTGAAGCGAGCAAAATCCACCGTAGGCGTGCCGTTAACCAGGGTCGATGTTGTCGTAGTGCCATTGGTCAATTCAACAGCCATTAGCTGTACTTGAAATGAAACGACAGAAGCTAACGGCGCGTCAGTGCCAACCAGAAAGGCCGAACCTGTCTGTCCGTTAGATTGGGTTCCGGTGCTGATCATCGAGCTGCCACAACCCGCGATTGCAATCGCCGCAGCAGCGAGTGGAAGGAGCGCAAACCTCAATAGCTTTTTACTTGTTCGGGGGGTCATATTGGGTACTTCGCTTTCTGCGGGTGGCCGTAGCTAAAGTTGAACGCACACAGAGCGAGTGCCTGTCACCGGCCTCACTCCGAGGAACGCCGTCCGGGCCGCAAGCCTTTGCCGGGAGGTTTCAAAAGATGCCAACCTGCAAGGACTCTGAACCTTTTAGACGGGGAGAATATTGCTCGTTCCAAGGCGCGCTCATCTACGGAGCCATCGCCAAAATTTAACTACTGCGGCAGGTGCAGTGTTTTAGGCCACTCCCTGCTGCCAAACAGGTAGACACCCAACGATTCACCTTAGTTGTGGACGGATGCAAAAAAAGTTTCAACAGCCTTCATATGTGGGTATCTTGCCGAGTTACCACGGTAACAGCCGGGATGCAACCTAACTTAGTCGATCTTCCTCAGCCATAGATCGCGGAAAGAAACCTTGCAGGGCGTGCCTTCAATCTGCAGTCCAAACAGCCCTGAAACATTGGTAGTCGAGTTAGGATCGTCATCCACCAGCACGGCCATCAACTGTCCATTCAGTATGTGCAGGATTACTCCGCCCCGCGCAATGATCGTGTACTGGTTCCACTCGCCGTCCTTCACATAGGTTCCCAACTGCGCGCGGTCGCCGATTGCCCCCACCAGCCGCGGCGGCTTGCCGGGCTCGGATTCCACCACTTGCCCGCGCCAGGCAACAATTCCCAGCGAAGTATTCTGCGAGTAGAGTTGACCGCTGTACTGCTTCGCATTCTCGCTCACCGGATACCAGAAGTCGGCCTGCGGACCAATCATCACCCAGCGCGGATCGAGCGGCGCCTCTCCTTTGCCTGCAACTCGGCCCGGAGGAATCCCCGTGCTGCTGCGGTACTGAACTCCGCTGCCGCCGCCCCACTCCACCTTGATCTCGAGCTTCAAGTCGAAGTCCTTCGCGGCCGCACCGTGATAAACGAGGAACGAGTTGCCCGCGTTCCTCTCCTTGGTCGAGACGCCCACAATGGCGCCGTCTTCCACACTCCACACGCCGGGCCGGCCATCCCATCCTGTCAATGTCTGTCCGTCGAAGAGCGAAACGTACCCCGTGTGATCGGCGAAGTCCATCGCCTGCGGCTCAGGAAAAACGCCATTCCGCTTCCCGGAAATATCCGGGTTCACTTTCCATATGTCTGTCTCAACTTGATTGGTCTGACTCGGAATCGGCGCCTGCGCGCCCGCCGAAGCACTCTGCGCTGTTGATCCGGAAGCAGCGCCAATAGCGAACGCGAGCACCAGCAGAGAACACCGTGCCGGTACCCGTCTGAAATTCAAACCGCTACGCATGATTTCCTTCAGAACACTTCCGAACGCACGCCATCGGGAATCGGCACATGCTTCAGCAGGCCCAGCTCGCCCGCCAAACGCTCCAGCTTGGCGCGCGTCGCTGGCGTGGGAGGCACCAACGGCAATCTCAGTTGATCGCCGCATTTTCCCATAAAGCTGAGTATCGTTTTCACCGGCGCGGGATTCGACTCCCAGAAGTTGGCCTCGAAGAGCCGCGAAAAACGCCGCTCCAATTCGCGTGCCTCGTCCCAGTTGTTATTGAGTGCTGCGCGAATCATGCGCGCTACCTCCGCCGGCACTTCGTTGGACGCCACGCTGATAAGCCCCTGCGCACCGACCTCAATCGCTGCCAGCGCCAGACCGTCGTCGCCCGAGAAAATCTTGAATCCCTGCGGCACAACGTGCGCCAGTTCCCTGAACTGCTCCAGCTTGCCGCTCGCTTCCTTGATGGCCTCGATATTTTTCGCGGCCGCGGCCAGCCGCGCCACAGTCTCCGGCTCCAGGTTCGCCGCGGTGCGGCCCGGCACGTTGTACACGCACACCGGAAGCGGATCCACTTCACGCGCCAGCGCAAGAAAATGCTGGAACTGCCCCTCCTGCGTCGGCTTGTTGTAATAAGGATTGGCTGAAAGCACCGCCGCCACGCCAGGAACGCGCTTCAGGTGCGCAGCCAACCGTACCAGCGCGCGAGTCGAGTTGTGCGTGCATCCGGCCCATACCGGAACCCGCCCCGCCGCCGCGTCAATCGCCAGGCGCACCACGCGCAGCCACTCGTCCTCATCCAGAGTCGCCGCCTCGCCCGTTGAACCGCACGCCACAATAAAGTCGATACCGGATTCGATCTGCCAGTTCACCAGCGACCAGAACGCCGCCTCGTCTATCGATCCATCCGCCTTGAACGGCGTCACAATTGCGGTACCGCAGCCAATCGTTTCCATGACAGGTCAAGTTTATACCGACTTGGTGCAGCGAGCGTCCATGTGAATTTGCATGCCCGAATATTCCCGGCACTTAAGGTCGGCATTCGATGTGGAAAATCGGCCCAGCGTGGGAAATCGGGCCAGGCCTTTGCATTCAGCCGGTGAGCTCGGTGGAAGAAAGCTTGATCGAGGCTCGCTCCGATTCAGATCTAAAGTTGATCGAAAATCTCGCGGAACTCCCACGCGCCATGCTTGCCGCCCAGCCACTCCGCGCCGCGCACCGCGCCCACCGCGAACCCGCGCCGCGAATGCGCATCATGCCTCAATTCCAGCGTATCGCAGTCGCTCACGGCGCGCACTATGTGCTCGCCCTTGGCGTCCCCAATACGATGCGACTCTACGGGAACGTCAATTCCGGGTCGCGCCGCCAACACAATCTCCTTCAGCGTGAGCGCAGTGCCCGATGGTGCATCGAGCTTTGTAACGTGGTGCGTCTCATCGATTGAGAACTTGTAGCCCTCGAGCTTCGCCAGCTCTGCCGTCATCTGAAACAGCTTCTGCACTCCGATGGAGAAATTCGTTCCGTACAACAGCCCGCCGCCGCGCTGCGCCGCGAGCGCCTTCATCTCATCCAGCTTCGCGTACCAGCCCGTTGTGCCCACCACGATTCGGCTGCCAATGGCCAGCACCGCGCGCATGTTTTCAACCGCGGCCTCGGGCGCCGTAAAGTCCACAACCACGTCCACACCGGCAAGATTCGGCGCAGTCAGTGCCGACGCATGCGTATTCTCGTCGATATCGAGCGCGCGCACGCCATGGCCGCGCTCTCGCGCCACTTCAGCGACAAGCGAGCCGGTCTTTCCCTTCCCCAGCACAAGAATCAACATAGATTCCTTCAGAACCGTTCGCAGTTCTTAGTTCGAAGTTCTCAGCCGAACCACAAACCTTATCGAACCACTCTGAACTGCGAACTACGAACTATGAACTGCATTTCCGTGAGCTGCATTTCTCGCTTCCACGTCAAAAATCTCCGGGTCGGGCTCTTTGAAGAACGCCGCATGAAGCGACCGCACCGCTTCATCTGCATCGTCTTCGTCGATCATAAAGCTCATGTTAATCTCGCTCGCTCCTTGCGAAATCATGCGCACGTTAATGTGGCGGATGGCGGCAAACACCTGCGCGGCAATGCCGTTCTGCCCGCGAATATCTTCGCCAACCATGCACACCAGAGCTTTCCTGCCCTCGTATTTCACATCCGCCATCTTGCTCAGGTCGGCAGCAATCACCGGCAGGCTCGCATTTGAATCGACAGTAAGCGAGATACTCACCTCGCTGGTCGAAACCATGTCCACCGGGCATTTGTGTTTATCAAAGACCGCAAACATCCTGCTCAGGTATCCGTGCGTCATCAGCATACGGCTGGCCACAATGTCGATAATGCTCAGCTTCCTCTTCACCGCAATCGACTTGAAGGGGCTATTGCAATGCGGCGCCACTGAAATAATGCGCGTGCCCTCGCAGCCCGGATTTCGGCTGTTCAGCACCAGCACCGGAATGCTCTTTTTCACCGCCGGCAAAATCGTCGCCGGATGCAGAACCTTGGCGCCGAAATAGGCAAGCTCGGCAGCCTCTTCAAAGCTGATCACCTTTACGCGAAGCGCATCTGGGCACACGCGCGGATCTGCGGTCATAATGCCGTCCACGTCGGTCCATATCTCAATCGTCTCAGCGTTCAGCGCGCCACCCACCAGCGCGCCGGTATAGTCGGAGCCGCCGCGGCCCAGCGTCGTCGTCAATCCCGCCTCATTCGACGCGATAAATCCGCCCATCACCGGCACTTTGCCTTGCGCAATCAGCGGCAATAATTTCTCCGGAGCAAGCTTCTCAATCACGTCGTCAATCGGCGCAGCCTTCTGGAATTCCGAGTCCGTCACGATGAACTCGCGCGCGTCCACATACTGGGCATTGACGCCATGTTCGCGGAAAGCCGCCGTCACAATGCGGCTGGAAAGACGCTCGCCGTGGCTCACAATCAGATCGGAGATGCGCGGCGTTAATTCGAGAATCGCCGAAACGCCGCGCAATACCTCATCCAGCGCGTCAAACTTTTCGTCGATGGCTTGCCCGAGCGTTGCAATTGCCGCCTGATCCTTTATCAGCGCGCATGCAGTGTCGCGGTGCCGCGACCTTAGCCGCGAACTGATCGCCAGCGCGCCTGTGCGGTCGCCCTGTGCAGCCGCCGCTGCCGCGCGCAACAATTGGTCGGTCACCTTGGCCATCGCGCTCACAACCACAACGGGGCTTTTCCCGTCGGCGATGCGCCCGGCAACAATGGCAGCGGTGCGCCCAATGGCGGCCCCATCTTCGACCGACGTGCCGCCAAACTTCATCACGACCAATTTCATTTCATGCTTCCATCTGTACTCCGGCATTTTGGCCGGAATCTTCTAAGCGCGCGCCGCCGCTACCGCAGCGGGCTCCAACTTCCCCATGCTTGCCAGCATCTCGGCATTCAAAATCGTCGCTCCAGCCGCGCCGCGCACCGTGTTGTGCGAGAGCAGCACAAACTTCCAATCCAGCACGTTGCACGGGCGCAGCCGTCCCACGGTCACGGTCATGCCATTTCCCCGATTCCGATCCAGGCGCGGCTGCGGTCTGTCGTTCTGCTCCGTCCACTCAATCGGCTGTTCCGGCGCGGATGGCAATCCCAGCCCCGCAAGCGGCCGGAAATCCTGCCAGGCGGCGAGAATATCTTCACGCGTCGCTTCGCGCCCCAATTTCTTCCCCAACTTTATCGACACGCACTCCGTGTGCCCATCAACCACGGCAACGCGGTTGCAATGCGCCGTCATCTTCGCGTTAAGTGGCGTCACGGTATTGCCGTCGAGCTCGCCCAGCAGCTTCAGCGTCTCCGTCTCCATCTTTTCTTCTTCGGTCGCGATAAACGGAATCACGTTGTCCAGAATATCCATCGAAGCCACGCCGGGATAACCCGCGCCGGAGACCGCCTGCATTGTGGTCACGAAAATCTGCTCAATGCCGAAACGCTCCTCGATCGGCTTCAGCGCCAGCACCAGCCCCATCGCTGAGCAATTCGAATTAGTGACAATGTAGCCGCCCGATTCCTTCCGCCACGGCTGCTCTTCAATCATCCGCAGGTGGCCGCCATTCACCTCAGGCAGCACCAGCGGAACATTCGGAGCCATGCGGAACGCGCTCGAATTCGAGATAACCGCGCAACCGGCCGCGGCAAACTTCGGCTCCAACTCGCGCGCAATCGCCGTTTCCACGCTGGCAAAAATAATCTTCGGCGCCCCATCTGGTTCGGCCGGCATAAGAATCATCTTCGCGATGCGCTCCGGCAACGGCGTATCCAGCCGCCACTTGGCAGCCTCGCCATAACTCTTCCCGCTCGAGCGATCGCTGGCCGCAAGCCACGCGATCTCGAACCATGGATGGTCCGCGAGCAGTTGAATATAGCGCTGGCCGACCATGCCGGTCGCGCCCAAAATGCCGATTGGGTACTTGTTTTTCATGGCCTTGACTCTATCCAGTGTACAAGAGGGCGAGTCTGGCCGCAGCGCTTGCTTGCTACGCCATTGCAGCGAGAATCGCGTCGGTAAACTGCGTCGTGCCAGCTGTCCCGCCCACGTCTCGCGTCAGCGTCTTGCCGGCCGAATAGACTGCCTCAAGCGCCTTCTGCGCCTTGTCCGCCGCAGCCGTCTCATCCAGGTACCGCAGCATCAAGATCGCCGACTGCAACAGCGCCGTCGGATTAGCCACATCCTTGCCCGCGATATCCGGCGCCGACCCGTGCACCGCCTCGAAGATCGCGCAGTCCACGCCCAGATTCGCGCCCGGAGCAAGCCCCAGCCCGCCCACAAGCCCAGCGCAAAGGTCGCTCACAATGTCGCCGTAGAGGTTTTCGAGCAACAGCGTGTCATATTGATACGGGTTCATCACCAGCTGCATGCAGGTGTTATCGATCATGTGCTCGCCATAAATGATGTCAGGGAATCCCTCAGCCACCTGCCGCGCACAACGCAGAAAAAGCCCATCCGACAGCTTCATGATGTTCGCCTTGTGGATCGCTTGGATCTTCTTGCGCCCATGTTTGCGCGCATACTCGAAAGCAAACAGCGCAATCCGGGTCGAACCCTTTTCGGTAATCACCTTGATGCTCTCGACCACGCCCGGCACGACTTCGTGTTCCAGGCCCACATACTCGCCCTCGGTGTTTTCACGCACGATCACTAGATCCACGCCGGGATACTTTGTCTCGAGTCCGGGCAAATTGCGAATGGGCCGCAAATTCGCAAACAGATCGAACTTCTTGCGCAGCGTTACATTGATGCTCTTGAACCCGCCGCCGATCGGCGTCGTCACGGGCCCTTTCAGCGCGATGCGATTGCGCTCGATCGACGCATAAAGAGCTGCGGGAATGTATTCGCCGTGAATCTCGAAAGCCTCAGCGCCCGCGGCAAACCGTTCCCACTCGAACTTCACGCCGGTGGCCTCAAGAATGCGCACCACCGCCTGCGTAACTTCGGGCCCGATGCCGTCGCCGGGGATCAATGTAACCTTATGTGTTTTTGGTTCCGTCATTTTTCTTTCCTGAATCCGATGCAAGCAGCTAGCTCTTCTTTTTCCCGTGGCTCGCCAGC
>Ga0307474_10003130_pt1 | contig 11934 bp, 9 predicted proteins | sample atmos_gasesECM1C_2_FD_203312 | JGI IMG/M metagenome (GOLD analysis project Ga0307474, IMG submission 203312) | Hardwood forest soil microbial communities from Morgan-Monroe State Forest, Indiana, United States - atmos_gasesECM1C_05 | ecosystem: Environmental > Terrestrial > Soil > Temperate... | reverse complement strand
ATAAGCAGCGTGTGAGATCATCACCATTGGCAATTGTGCGCGAAGCGTCCGGTACGGGACGAGGTCCTCTGCCCACAACCTCTTCAGAGGCTTGTTGATGACTGGCAGTTCATGGTGGCTGTCGAGGGTGCCTTCGCCGAGACCGGGGAAGTGCTTGCCGCATCCGAGCACGTCTGCGGAGCTTAGTCCTGCGAGAAAATCGCGAGCGTAGGCAGTGGTTTCCCGCGGATGAGCCGAGACTGAGCGCGAACTCAGCACGCTTCGCGAGGCCTCGAAGGCGAGATCGAGCACGGGTGCGAAGTCGACATTGAAACCCAGCGCGCGGCAGTTCTTGCCAATTAGCTCGCCGTGCTTGCGGAAAAGCCTGCGATCGCCTGCGGCGAAAACCTCCGCTGCGGAGGGCGTAGGGCCGAGCACCTCGCGAAAGCGATCCACTGTGCCGCCTTCCATGTCGACACACGTCAACAACGGCGTTGACACGCACTTCTGGCAATCGCGCAGCAGTTGCCAGGTTTGGTCAGGACTCTTAACGTTGCGAGCAAAGAGGATCACTCCGGATGGTTGCAGTCGAGTCAGCAGGGAACTGAGGCGCGACGTCATCTTTACGCCGTCGAAGCCGACGATCAGAAGTTGACCGATTTCTTTGCGAGTTGCCGATACCGCTTTGGGTGTTGATCGTTCGCGGGCAATCATTCGATCTGCCTTTTCAGCTCGGCCAACAAATTCAGAGCCTCCAGCGGTGTGAGCCGGTTCAAATCCACTTCGCGCAGCTTCTCCAGCACCGGCTGCGAAATCGGAGTGAAGATGGTCAACTGCGTTGGTAGAGGCGTAGCACCGGGAGACAGATGTTCTGTGAGTTCGCGCTCGGCGGATTCATGCTCTACCAGAACTTCACGTGCTCGCGCAATCACTTCATTCGGCAAGCCCGCCAGTTTGGCGACCTCGATACCGTAGCTGCGATCCGCGGCTCCGGGCTCGACCTTGCGCAAGAAAACGATGCCGCCGCCGGTTTCCTTTACTGACACATGATAGTTTTTTACTCCGGCAAGCTGCTCGGCTAGTTCCGTGAGTTCAAAATAGTGCGTGGCGAACAGAGTCTTGGCGTGCACGCGAGCATGGAGGTATTCAATCGCCGCCCAGGCGATCGCCAGACCGTCGTAAGTTGAGGTTCCGCGGCCCACTTCATCCAGTAAAATCAGCGAACGCGCCGTCGCCGTATGCAAAATCGCGGCGGTTTCCGTCATCTCAACCATAAACGTGGAGCGGCCGCGGGCGAGATTGTCGCTGGCGCCGATCCGCGTGAAAACGCGGTCTATCACGCTCAGGCGAGCGGAGCGAGCCGGAACAAATGAACCCATTTGCGCCAGAATCACAATCAGCGCCGTCTGCCGCAGGTAAGTCGACTTGCCTCCCATGTTGGGCCCGGTTAGCAGCAGAATCGTGTGCGTCGAAGAATTGAGATAGAGGTCGTTCGGGACGAAGCGCTCACTGCCTCCGGCCAATTCCTGCTGCTCGATGACTGGATGCCTGCCCTCAATGATTTCGACTTCACCTGCGTCGCCTTCCTCCGGGACAATAAATTGAGGACGACAGTAATTTCGCAAGGCCGCAACCTGAGCAAAAGAAGCGATTACGTCCACCTCGGCGAGCGCAAGCGCCGTCTGGCGGATTCGTTTCGCTTCGGCGGCAATTGCAGTACGCAGTTCGGCAAACAAGCGGCGCTCGATCTCGACAATCTTTTCCTGCGCGTCGAGGATTTTGGCTTCGTACTCTTTTAATTCGGGAGTAGTGAACCGCTCTGCGCCAACCAGAGTCTGCTTGCGTTCATAATCCTGCGGGACCAGATGCAAATTCGGCTTCGACACTTCGATGTAATAGCCGAAGATGGAATTGAATTTCACCTTCAGCGAGTTGATGCCGGTACGCCCTCGTTCCCTCTGCTCAATCTGCGCCAATACCTGTTTGCTGTTGCGGGAAAGTTCGCGCAGTTCATCGAGATCGCGGTCTACTCCCGCCGCGATCACCCCACCATCAGCGAAGCTCAGAGGCGGTTCGGTCACAATCGACGTTTCGATGCGGTGGCGAAGCTCGCTGAGTTCATCGACTAACCCAAGCAACGTGCGCAGGCGTTCGGCGGCCAGACGGCTTACGGCAAGCTTGATCGCCGGAATTCTGGCGAGGGAAGCGCCCAACGCAAGCACGTCGCGGGGGTGCGCCGTCTCCAGTGTGACGCGGCTAAGAAGGCGCTCCAGATCCATCACACCATCGAGGCCGCGGCGCAACTCCTCGCGTGCGATCATTTCTTTCACGCACGTCTGTACCGCATCCAGACGCGCATTAATTTCCGCCAAATCAAGCGACGGACGCAGCAACCAGGCTCGCAGTAGGCGCTTGCCCATCGGAGTGACGGCAGCGTCAATCGAGCGGAACACGGTCACGGCGGCATCGCTTCCGGCGAATAATGGCTCGATCAGTTCGAGATTACGGACGGTGACAGCGTCGAGCACGAGATAGTTCTGCCGTTCGTACCAGCCGATGCGATCGACGTGATCGAGTGATCCGCGCTGAGTCGAACGCACATAGTAAAGAATGGCTCCGGCAGCGGCGGCAGCGGCGGTGCGACCCGCAAGGCCGAAGCCTTCGAGCGACAGCACTCCGAAGTGATTTTCAAGCAGCGGAATCGCATGATCGGGAGCAAAGATCCAATCATCCAGCGGGGTCTCCGTACAGTGCGCGCCGGGAAGCCGAGCTCGCGGCGCGTGACTCTGGCCCGCGCTCGGCTCAAAAAGCGGCGCCATCGAACCATAGAGCAATTCTTTTGGCCGCAGTTGTTCCAATTCCTCCTGTACCCGCTGAAGAGCGGTTTCGCCAGAAAATTCCGTGGCGCGAAATTCGCCGGTCGAGACGTCAAGAGCGGCAAATCCCACACGGTCTCCCACCTGGGCAAGAGCAGCCAGAAAATTGCTTTCTTCCGATCCCAACAACGAATCGGCGGCGGTTCCCGGCGTCACCACGCGCGTTACTTCGCGCCGCACCAGCTTCTTGGCTAGTCGCGCATCTTCCATTTGTTCGCAGATCGCGACTTTGAAGCCTTTACGAATCAGCTTCCCGATATAACCTTCCGCCGCATGATGAGGCACACCGCACATGGGAACGGCGATGCCTTTTTCTTTGTTCCGAGAGGTCAGAGTGATCTGCAGTTCCTTCGAGGCAACGAGGGCGTCGTCGAAAAACAATTCATAAAAATCGCCGAGACGAAAGAACAGCAGCGCAGTCGGGTGATCTTTCTTGACGGCGGCGTACTGACGCATCAGCGGAGTGGAGGGCTCAGTCATTCACTTGTCGGGAAGCAGGCTTGGCGCGGATTATAACAAAGCTCCGCTGTTCACTTTCATGCGGCTGATCACAGGCCGATGTGGAAATGATAGTTGACGGCGCTTCGCTCCCAGTGTTTACCTGATACATGGAACTCCGTAAAGATCCCATCACGCGCTCCTGGGTGATGACGGGGGATGACCCCGCGGAGAGTGGCGCGCGCCCGGAAGGCCCCTGCCGTTTTTGTCCGGATTCTCAAGAACCTACGCAAGTCATTTCGGCTTTGCCAGCCACTGGTGGGTGGTCGGCCCGCTCGATGGTGCATCCCAATCCGCTTTATCACATCGAAGGTGAACCGGGCCGGCGCGGTGACGGAATTTACGATCGCATGAGTTCAGTCGGCGCTCATGAAGTGCTGGTCGAGAATCCCAGGCACGACCGCCAGCTATGGCATGCCAGCGACGATGAGATTGGTCAGTTCCTGCGTCTGGCTGCCGAACGCATCCTGGATTTGAAGCGCGATCCAAGGATCAAGTACGTCAGTCTTTACAAAGATTTCGGCCCTGGAGCAGGCCAGGAGTTTTCCCATCCCACATCGCAGCTGACAGCGACGATGTTCGTGCCACGGCGCGTGCTGTACGAGCTGCGCGCAGGTCGAGAATATTTTGTAGCCAAGGAGCGCTGTGTCTTCTGCGACATTCTTAATCAAGAAGAGCGGCAGGCTTCGCGGGTGATCGAGGCCCGTGGCGACTATATCGGCCTCGGACCGTATGCGCCGCGCGTGCCATACGAAACCTGGATTCTGCCGCGCAACCATGAAGCGTCATTTGAGCGTACAGGTTTATCGAAGCCGGGGCTACGCACCAATCTCGCCTCTCTGTTACGCCGTACCCTGCAGCGGGTGCGCACGGTGACCGAAAGCTTTCACCTGGTGCTGCATACTTCACCCAACAGCCTGCATCCTTCGAAGACCCTCGGGTACTGGAAAACGATCGACGAAGACTATCACTGGCACATCGAGATTATGCCAGTCATTCCGGCCAAAGCGCGATCCTATACATTCAAGGAAGTGTATTACTCGCCGGTCAGCTCCGAGACCGCGGTTAAGCAACTACGCGACGCGAAGATTGATGGTTGAGACGACGTGGATGGATGAGACCGTTCATAATAGCGATATGTCCTCGGATAAGATTGTTCGCCGCCTGAAGACCTACGCCGGGGCTCAGGGATTCGTCTACCAGTATTATTTCGTCGGCCAGCGCGCCGCACTCGCGAATGACCCCGACTCGCCTGCTACAGAGTTTGTGTTCGACGTTACTTCCGACCGCAAGCTTACCTACGCCGTAAGCGTTCTGTTGCCGCAAGAGGCCGTTAGGACCTGGGTGACAGCGCATCGGCGCGCCCTGACCGACGCGGAACAATATGCTGCCGCCAAACTCCGGCTATTCCGCGCATTTGATGAAGTGGAAGACATGAAAGCAGTTGGCCGCCGTTTGCTGATTGATTCGCAATTGCTCGAAGAGTCGCTGGCAAGTTTAGGCGTGGAGTAAAGCCACTGTAAGCAAAATCACAACCAGCGGTAGGTTTGACGTCTCGATTTCCGTCTCCTTGCGCAGAATATAATGGGTAGAGAGAGGGTTCATGGGGCCGTTGATCGAAATCAATAGGCTGCCTGTGGGGCTTGCAATAAAGTTAGCGGACTCTGATACTTAGCTGCTTATGTCCTTACTCTGGTTGCGCTTCGCGCTGGCCTGTTACTTTATTGGGCTGATCTATGCTTTCTTTGCGCTCACCCGCACCAGCGATCTTTTCAGCCGCATCGCCCTCCACGCCGCCAGCCTAGGGATGGTGTTCCATTTCGTCTCGCTAGTCGAACTCTTCGTCTCGGGCCACTTAGTCTGGGCCTCGGTGCATAACGGTGAGTCGCTGCTGGCATTTTTTTCGATGACGTTTTTCATGATCATCTATGCCATCTATCAGACGACTTCACCGGGTGTGGTTGTCTTCCCGATTGTTTTTTTTCTCACTTTTGTTGCGGCCGTGGATGAGCAACCGGTGCTACTGACTGCGTTCGTTCAGCACAAGGGATGGTTGATCGCGCACATCATCCTGATTTTCACAGGCTATGCGGCGCTGGTGCTGAGCTTTGGCGCGAGTTTGCTCTATTTGTTGCAGGAGCGCCGTCTGAAAGCCAAGAAGCCCAGCAGCATGATTTCGTTTTTACCGGCGCTCGAAGTGATCGATCAGATCGGATACAGATCGCTCCTTCTGGGCTTCCCGTTCATGACGCTCGGCCTGATTACTGGCTCCATCGTGGCGATGACGGCATACGGACACGTGGACTTCGCAGATCCAAAAATTCTGCTGTCGGTGTTGATGTGGGCCGTGTACATGGTCATGGTCGTCACCCGTTGGAACTCGGGATGGCGCGGGCGCCGGGCGGCTGTGCTCGCGACGTTTGCATTTGTGGCGGCAGTCGTGGCTTGGGCTGCGAATTATTTTTCGACGATTCACCGGGTTGCCGCTTCATGAGATACCAGCTTATTGGCGTGAATCACAAGAGCGCACCGCTCGAGGTGCGCGAGCGCCTGGCGATTCCGGAATCGCGGCTGCCCGATTGTTGCCGCGATCTCACATCTCATCCGGGGATCGAAGAAGGATTGATCCTGTCTACGTGCAATCGCGTAGAGATGATTACTCACACCAGCAACGGATCGGCTGACTTGCGCGGCTTTTTGCACGATCATTTTCGGCTGAGTGCGGCGGAATTGGATCCTCACTTGTACGAATTTCGCGAGAAAGACGCCGTGCGGCATGTATTCCGCGTGGCTTCGAGCCTGGATTCGATGGTAGTAGGCGAAGCCCAGATTCTCGGGCAGGTAAAGGAGGCATACGCCACTGCCCGCGCGGTGGGCTCGGTTCGGGGTCAGCTGGATCAGCTCTTTAACCGGGCTTTTGCCGTAGCGAAGCGCGTGCGCAGCGAGACCGCTGTAGGGTCGTCTTCCGTTTCAATCGCTTCAGTCGCCGTAGAGCTGGCAAAGAAGATTTTCGGGTCGTTGCAGGGCAAGAGCGTTTTCATCGTAGGCGCGGGGAAGATGAGCGAACTGGCTGCGCGGCACTTGATGGCCCATGGTTGCGAGTCGATTTTTGTTTCCAATCGCACCTATGATCGCGCCATTGGGCTGGCGCACAAGTTCAACGGCCAGGCCATCAAGTTTGAGGATCTCTACAACTCCTGCGATAAGGCCGACATCGTCATCACGTCGACCGGATCTCCACACGCAATTTTCCGCCGCGAACATGGTGAACAATTTCTTTCTCGGCGCAAAAATAAGCCGATGTTCTTCATTGATATCGCCGTTCCCCGCGATGTGTCGCCCGAAATGGCGAAACTCGACGGCATCTTTGCCTACGACATTGACGACCTGCAGCAGGCTGTCAGCAGCCACGTTGCCGACCGCCGCAAGGAAGCCGAGCTCGCCGAAGCCATCATCACCAGTGAAGTCGAACGCTTCGAAGCCAGGCTGCACACGTTAGATGTCGTGCCGACGATTGTGAGCCTGCAGGATCATCTCGAAACCATCCGCCAGGCGGAAATCGACCGCGTGCGCGGCCGCATGGGTGTGTTGACTCCGGAACAGGAAATGGCGGTCGAGGCGCTGACCCGCGGCATCATCAACAAAGTCATGCATACCCCGATTACCACGATGAAAACTGCGGCCCGCGACGCCGAGGCCACGACCGTGATTGATGTTGTGCGCAGGCTGTTCAATCTGCACGACAAAGAAAAAGGTCTGGCATCGCAGGCGAGCCCAGAGTCATCGGGCAAGAAAGAAATAGAGCCGCGCCACTGATGCCTAAATTTCGCATCGGCTCCCGCGGCTCACAACTTGCGCTCTGGCAGGCCAATCACATCTCCACGCTTCTGCGCGCGCGCGGTCACGAGGTGGAAATCGAAATCATCCACACTACCGGCGACAAAATCACTGACGTCGCTCTGGCCATGGTCGGCACCAAGGGAATGTTCACGAAAGAAATTGAAGAAGCCCTCGCCGCGGGCCGCGTCAATCTTGCTGTGCATTCCTTGAAAGACCTGCCCACGGAACTTCCGTCCGGCTTCGAAATCGCCGCCATCACGGAGAGGCAAGACCCGCGAGACGCCTTCTGCTCGGTTCGATTTTCCAGCTTTCAAGAATTGCCGAAGGGCGCGCGTGTGGGTACGTCCAGCCTGCGCCGTCAGGCGCAACTCAAGGCCATCCGTCCCGATCTAGAGGTTCATCCGTTGCGGGGCAACGTTGACACCCGGCTTAGAAGGCTCGAACAAGGCGAGTACGATGCCATCATTCTGGCCACCGCTGGCCTGAAACGCCTGGGTAAAACGCAACTAGTGAAGCACATCATTCCCGCCGAAGTCATGTGCCCCGCCGCCGGACAAGGAGCGCTCGGCATCGAAATCCGTGAAGGCGACATTGAAACAGGTAAGCATCTTGAATTCTTGAACGACCCTGCAGCCCGTGCGGCTACCACGTGTGAGCGCGCCCTGCTCAAGTGTCTTGGCGGAGGTTGTCAGGTTCCCATCGGCGCCTTTGCGGAATTCAGGCCATCAGGAGATTTGAAAGGGCATGACTTTAGTCGTGCCGTCAATCGACCAGAAAAAGAATCCGCTTTAGCCGCTGAGGACTGCCTTCATCTTGAAGCCATTGTCGCCGACCCGGACGGCTCGAAAGTTCTGCGCGAATCCCGTGACGGAAAAGATCCAATAATACTCGGCAACGAAGTGGGCGCGGCCCTGCTCCGCCGCGGTGGCGATGAAATTCTCGAGGCCGTGTACGGCCGCGGTTTGGCTGTTCCGCCCCAACCATGATCTCGGTTATGATTTGCGAATGAAAACCGGTTCGGAAGAAGCAACCAGCGGCACCCGGGGATAGCTACTTCAAACGCTCTGTGTACATTCCTGAACATTTTCGGTTACGCCACGACGCCGACGCACTCGCTTTTATGCGAGCGCATCCGTTTGCGATCCTGATCTCTTCCACAGAAGACGGTCCCTCTGCAACGCATTTGCCCCTGTTTGTGGCCGAGGATGGAGAAAATGTTTTGCTCAGGGGCCATGTAGCCAAGGCAAATCCGCACTGGCGCTTTCTCGAACAGGATCATAAGTGTTTGTCGATCTTTCACGGGCCGCATTCCTATATCTCGCCCTGCAACTATGTCGCGCGTGAAAGCGTTCCGACATGGAACTACGCTGCCGTACATGTCTACGGAGCTGCGAGGATATTTTCTTCCGAGCGTGATCTACATGCGATGCTCAATGACTTGATGAATACATTCGAGCCCGCTTACCGCCAGCAGTGGGAAGTCTTGAGCGCGAAGTATCGAGAAAACATGTTGCGGCAAATAGTGGGTTTCGAAATCACTGCCACGAAAGTGGAGGGGAAATTCAAGCTGAGCCAGAATCGTACGCGGAAGGAGCAAGCGAACGTAATAGAATCTCTGGAAAAAGCGGAAGATTCAGTCGTATCGGAAATCGCTAGCATGATGAAACAGCAGAGACTCGGCAACGTCGCCAACGATTGTGATGATGATAATAAAGACGCGAAATGAAGAAACCTCCGGTCCGCGATTCGGCGAATGCGCTCTTAGGCGTGCGCGTGTTGGTGGGGCGCGCGCGGCATCAGGCTGGTGCACTCTCACAGGAGTTACGAAAGCTGGGCGCGACTGTGATTGAAATTCCTTTCATCGAAATCCGTAAGCCCAGCTCGTTCAAGCGTCTCGATTCGGCCTTAAAGAATCTTGCCGACTATGACTGGCTGATCCTTACCAGCGTGAATGGCGTCGAGGCCATGTGGGAGCGGATGACTAAGTTGCGCGTGACAACAAACGCTCTCAAACCCTTGCGCATTGCGGCAATTGGTCCGGCAACCAAGAAGGCGATCGAGCAGCGCGGAGTCAAAGTGGACCTGGTTCCGAAAGCATATGTCGCAGAGTCCATAGTGCGCAGCCTGCGCCATCGTGTGAAAGGCAAGCGCGTGCTACTGGTGCGCGCAAAAGTCGCCCGCGACGTGATTCCAAAGGAACTCCGAAAAGCGGGCGCGGAAATGGATGTCGTGGAAGCCTACGAGACGGTTGTGCCTGAGTCGTCGCGTACGCGCCTGCAGAAGGCCCTAAAAAACCCGCGACGGCGGCCTCATGTGGTCACATTTACGAGCTCTTCTACGGTCAGAAACTTCGTGGAACTGCTGGGCGCGCACGAACCCCGCGCTACTAAACTCGCCGGAATCCTGATGGCCTCCATCGGCCCGGTCACCTCGTCGACCTTGCGGGAACTGGGGCTGCGAGTAGACATTGCTGCAAAAGAGTTCGCCATCCCCGGACTGGTCGTAGCCATTCGCCGCGCGATGCACTAATCAATCGCACACTGATGCTGATGATTCTTGACCTGTGTTGCATCGACATCTGCTAAGTTACCCGCATGAAACCGAAGACCATTTACCTTGGGCTCAGTTTCGTAGGCGTGCTGCTTCCATACTGGCAATTCGTTCCTTGGGCCGTGCAGCACGAAATGAGTCTTCCGCTTTTCTTTCGTGAACTTTTCGCGAACCGAATCGGTGCGTTCTTTGGAATGGATGTGGCGGTCTCCGCGGTAGTTCTGGTCGTATTCATGCGGATTGAGCGCGCCCGACTGACAATCCAGCATACCTGGTTGCCGGTGTTGGCTGTTCTTACGGTGGGAGTCTCGCTCGCACTGCCGATGTTCCTCTACATGCGGGAGCAAAGACTCGATCAATTGAAAGCCGTCGTTCCAGCTCGGCTGCCAACCTGATTCAATTCTTTTTTTATTCCGTCACGGTGCAACTACAATCTGCCGGTTGCACGTGCGCCAACAGAAAATCGGCGACGCGCTTATAGGCATCAATCTGATTCTCCACGCGTGCGAAGCCGTGCCCCTCATTTTCGTAAATCTTGTAGTCCACGGTTCCCCCGCGCTTCTTGATCGCATCGACCACCTGTTGCGTCTCCGATTTCGGGCAGCGCGGATCGTGCCCCCCAGCCAACAGCAGAAGCGGGGCTTTGATCTGATCGATGAAGTTGATCGGAGAGCGGTCTTCATAAAGCGCTTTGTTCTTCACCACGTCACCCATGGTCGCCAGATCGGACTGCTGCAGCACCGGGTCCTCGTTCTCAATCTCCGTGAACCAGTTTACAAACGGCACGATCGGGATGCCCGCCGCCCAAACGTCAGGGGCTTTTGTAACTGACATCATGCTGAGATAGCCGCCGTAGCTTCCGCCCATGACGGCGATCTTCTTGGGATCAAGATGGCCGGTCTGCTTGATCCAGTCGACTCCCGCGAGAACGTCCTGCAAGTCTCCGCCACCCATGTCGAACAGATTCGCCTGTTGAAACTCTTTTCCGTATCCCGTGGATCCGCGGTAGTTGGGCGCGAGAACCATGTAGCCCTGATTCGCTGCGTACTGGATGAAGCGGTTGAACGAATTCAAAGTCTGCGCGGTCGGCCCGCCGTGGATGTAAACGATAGCGGCGTTCTGCCCGTTGCGCGCCATGTTGAAGGGCACGTACAGAAATGCGGAGATAGTCCATTTGCCATCGCGGCTGGGATAGTGCACCAGAAAAGGCTCAACCATATCCTCGGATTGCACGCCGGCAACGAGGGAATGCGTGACTTGCTGCGACTTGCCCGTGCCCAGCGTGTAGACCCAAAGGTCACCGGGAGCAGTGGGGCCATTGTGGTAATAGAGCAGGTGTGCGCCGTCCTTGGTGAAGGCAGAATGCCCGCCGGCCGGCTCGTTCAAGCCTTTCGGAATCGCCAGAGCTTTCGATTTGTTCGTGGCGAGTTCGTAGAGGTAAATATCTTCATTCCCGTCGACGTTGGCGGTGAAGGTGATGCGTTTGCCGTCCGGTGAGAATTCGCCGCCGCGAATTTCCCATTTATCCTTTGTAAGCCAGGAAATCGCCTTCGTTGAAATCTCCAGCAGGCCGATGTTTTCGTAGCCGTTGGCTGCGTTGGAGGTGAATAACACTCGCTTGCCGTCCGGAGAGATGTCATTGTTTTCGTAGCGTTGTTCACCTTCGTGCGATGTGAGCAGCGTGCTTTTTTCTGTGGCGACGTCCGCGATGAAGATATTCGAGTCCGTGCCTTTCGCCTGCGATTGCGTGTACACGATGGACTGGCCGTCCTTTGACCAGACGGGATTGTAATTGCCCTTATCCTGCGCCGTGTTGGAAGTGAGGTGCTTCACCTCGCGCATCAGGGTGTCGTAGATGTCGATCTCATGTGCGGCGGAAGTCCGGGGCTTCACAAGGTACGCCAGGTAGCGGCCATCCGGCGACCAGGTGGGATCGGTTTCTGCGATCTCGCGCGTGCTCGTGAGGTTCACAACTTTGCCGGTCTTGGGTGAGACCAGAAAAATGTCCCACTGCTCGTCGCCGTCGTAATCGGACTGATAGGCGATCCACTTGCCGTCGGGCGACCATGCCGGCGCGCTCTGGCGCTGGTCGCTGACGGTAAGCTGGACTGGCCATCCACCTTCGGCCGGGACAAGCCATAGGTTGTTGCGCCCGCTCATGTTGGAAATAAACGCGATACGCTTGCCATCG
>Ga0307474_10003129_pt1 | contig 11935 bp, 9 predicted proteins | sample atmos_gasesECM1C_2_FD_203312 | JGI IMG/M metagenome (GOLD analysis project Ga0307474, IMG submission 203312) | Hardwood forest soil microbial communities from Morgan-Monroe State Forest, Indiana, United States - atmos_gasesECM1C_05 | ecosystem: Environmental > Terrestrial > Soil > Temperate... | reverse complement strand
CCGGGCGACGACGCCGTCGCTGATCGGCTGGCCGGACTGGATGTGCGGGCGCAATCGGCACTCCTGCAGGAGGCCTTCCAGACACCGGGCCCGATCGAGCACGAAATCCCAGCCGATATGCGGTCGCCCAAACGCGGCAGCCTTGTCTCGCGGTACGGCTGGCGAGGCGTGAAATCAGCGCTCGGCTTGCTGGTCGTGGTCATCGCAGGCGTGGGGCCGATACAGCGCTTGCTCGAGTTTTCGAGCATAGAGGCGGTCGTCAACGCCCGCCTGATCTCGCTGCGCGCACCCATCGATGGCAGGATCGAGGATTTCGCGCCGACGATCGGCACCACGGTGCCGAGGGGACGCCTGATGTTGCACATCTCCAACAGCCGGGCTGACCGGGCACGGTTGGATGACCTTCAGCGGCTGATTGAACAAACCGAAGGCGAACGCCCGGCAATCGTCAAGCGGCTTGCGCGCTTGAGGGAAATCTACGAACAGGTCACCCAGCAGGCGCGCGCTTTTCAGGCCGGGCGCATCCGTGAGCTCGAGGAGCGAGTGCTCGACCTGAAGGCGCAGGTCTCCGCCACCGAGGCCTCCGAATCCGAAGCCGCGTCTACCCTGGCGCGCACCAGGACGCTGGCGGCGTCCGGGTATCAGACCAACGTCGCGGTCGAGCGCGCCGAGCGCGACGCCAAGGTCGCCTCGCATACCCAGAAATCCCTCAACCATCGTCTGTTTGCCAGCGAGGTCGAACTGGAAGCCGCACGGCGCGGCGAATATGTCGGCGACTCCTACAACGACCGCCCAAGTTCGCTTCAGCATGCGGACGAAATATCGGTGCGTCTCGCCGAGGCCGAAGCCGACCTCAGTTCGCGCGACGAGCGGCTTTCGAAACTCCGCGCCGCGCTCGACGCCGAAACCGCGCGGTATTCCGAAATCTCCAATGCCGTGCTCGCTTCGCCGATCGACGGCCAGGTCTGGGAGGTTCTTGTCGCGCCCGGCGAGGAGGTGAGGAAGGGACAGGACCTGATGCGCCTGCTCGATTGTTCGGGGGCGATCGTCACCGTGACGGTTCGCGAGTCCGTGTTCAATGAGTTGCGCATCGGCGACCAGGCGCAATTTCGCTACGCGGGTCAACCTGCCAGATACAACGGGACCGTCGTTCGCATGTCCGGAATCGCCTCGCCCCCGGACAATCTTGCGATTCAGCCGAGCGGGATTTCGCACGGAGGATATCGCGTCGCTGTCTCGGTCCCCGAACTCGCCTCCGCACAATGCGGCGTCGGACGCACCGGAACGGTGGTTTTCAACTCCTCGGGCACCGGCGAAACCTGGCGGTCGATCCGGGACGCGATCTCGATGTTCGTACCAGGCTCCTGAACGCCATGTCCGACGGCTGGTCACAACCAATCGCGCCGGCGCTGATGGCGGCCGGATTTCTTTGCGTTCTGCTTCCCTGGTCGAACCGGGAAAACCCTTTCGTCCGGGCAACGCTCGTTACCTTCGCCCTCTTGATGACGTGGCACTATCTGCTATGGCGATTTTCAACCCTGCCCCAGTTTCTTTCATTTGACTGGTTTTTCGGGATTTCATTCCTTGGCACCGAATTGCTGACCGGGATCGGCGGGACCATCACCTGGATCATGCTGACACGCAATTCATCGCGCTCGGCGGCAGTCGCGGCCAATCTGCCGTGGCTGATGCAAACGCGGCCGCTGGTCGACGTCCTGATCTGCACCTACAACGAGGACCGCGCCATCCTCGAGCGCACCATGATCGGCGCGATGGGCATGAAATATCCGAATTTCAGGGTTTGGGTGCTCGACGACGGGCGGCGCGAATGGTTGGGCGAGCTCTGCGCCCAGAAAGGCTGTCACTACCTAACCCGGCCCGACAACTCCCATGCCAAGGCCGGCAACATCAATCATGCGATCGTGCATCTGGCCGCGCTGCCCTCGCCGCCCGACTTCATTGCCGTCCTGGACGCTGATTTCGTGCCGTTTTCCAATTTCGTCTCGCGTGCGCTCAGCCTGTTCAGGAAACCGGACGTGGGTATCGTTCAGACGCCGCAGCATTTCTTCAATCCCGATCCAATTCAGAGCAACCTTGCGATCTCCGAGGTCTTTCCGGACGAACAGCGGTTTTTCTTCGATATCATCATGCCCTCCAAGGACGCCTGGGAGCTGTCGTTCTGCTGCGGCACTTCGTCCGTCATCCGGTTCGCCGCGCTGCACGAGATCGGCGGCTTTCCGACCGATTCGGTGACCGAGGATTTCCTGCTCACCGTTCGCCTCAGGGAACGCGGCTACAAGACGATCTACCTGAACGAAAAGCTGTCGGTCGGCCTCGCGCCGGAAGGGATCAAGGAATACGCCGTGCAGCGCACGCGCTGGTGCCAGGGTCTGATCCAGATTTGCCGGGGCAAGTCCGGCCCGTTCCGCGTCGGCAACACCCTTCCGCTTTCGTTCCGGATCAGCCTGATCGAGACGTTCCTCTACTGGAGCGCGAGCTTCACGTTCCGCATGTGGTGCATGGCGGCGCCGGCGCTGTTCTTCCTGTTCGACATCCGCATGGTACACGCCAGCATGGCGGATGCGGTCGCCCACTTCGCACCCATGGTGATCACGCAGATAGCGGTCACGACATGGCTCGGCGGCGGGCGCATGCTGCCGCTGATTTCCGACGTCTACCAGATGCTGATCGCACCGGAAATCATCAAGGTGGTGAGCTTCACGCTGATACGGCCGCACGGCCACAAATTCAACGTCACGGCCAAAGGCATCCATCACGCGGGCCTCAACGTTCAGTGGCGGCTCCTGCTTCGCTTCCTCACGCTGGCATCGATCACCATCGTGGGCCTTGCCAAGGTGTTTGCTTTCGACAATTCGGACCTGATCGAGGATGGCGGCGCGCTCAACCTGTTCTGGGCCTGGTACAATCTGCTCGTGCTGACGATCTGCTGCCTGGTCTGCATCGAGCAGCCGCGACGCCGGCTCGACGAACGCTTCGCCACCCGTGAAAAGGCCATCATCAGGATCGGAGACGACGTTCGCCTCTACGACGTTACCGACATTTCCGCGAGCGGGATGCGTCTGGCGGGCACGGTCCCCGACCCGGTCGGCGCGTCGGCCAATGTCATCATGGGCAACTTCGAGAGCGAGGCCGTCATTGCCCGCAAGGGCGACAAGGAGTTCGCGGTCAGCCTGATCGGCGATGAAGCGCGCGAGGCGATGACCAGGCGCGTCTATTCCCCCGAATACGGCAAGCCGCTCGACCAGATCAGCGCAAGCCAGGTCTTCGCCGGCATTCTTCAACGGCTCGCGCGATAGGCTTGAGCGGTGATACTTCGCGTCGGCCGGCGCCGCAGGTTTGTCTACGCGTGCAGCTGCGGCAAACGACGCTGGTCGGCTTCCACCGCCGCGGCGTTTTTGCGCGACTGGTAAACCTTCAAAACGCCTCGCGAAACATCAGCGTCGAGACGGGAGAACTCGTCCTTCAGGCCGTCCAGTTCGCCCGAGGGAATGCGATGGTTCCTGGCGCCGAGGAACACCAGCGCCATCGCGGTTTCCCAATCGAAGCCGAGGGCCTTCGCCAACACCAGGATCATCTCCCTGTCGTTCTGGACCAGTGTGCGTTCGACCACGTCTACCGGAAGGACGCACAACAACGACAGGCCGACTGTGACTTCCTCGAGCTTGTGGGCGAGCGCGTAGGCAAGGATGCTTTTCTCGTTCAACTGGCCGTACTGGTGCTGGCCTGTGACGGTGCGCTTGGCGGCAAAATAGCTCTTCGATGCCGGACCGAACTTCGAATGCAGCCTGCCCGTGACCTCGGTCACCGATGCGTTGATCTCGTCTGCCAGATCGGGCCGTTCCTGCTCGAGCTTGCGCTTGACGTCATCGGACGCCTTGGCGATCAGCTGCTGGAACATGTGCCTTGGAATTTCCTTGCGAAGGCCGATATGCTCGGCAAGGATCGAATCGGTCTCCGACCGCTTGATCATCTGCAGAAAGCCGAAATCCGAAAAGCAGGCGCCGTTGTTGGCGGCAACCGATCGCACCACGTCGCGGTTGCCGCGTGTGACGAGTTCGTCGGTCACCTCGACCGGCAACGAGCTGCGCTTGGAAATCGCGAGCAAATGAGGCTGGCTCTTGGTTCTGATGTTGTTAACCAGTGCCTTCGGATCGATACGATTGGAGTACTGCAGTATCGGCCCGGCAACCTCGATCGAATCGTCGAAGGCGAGGAACATCACGACCTTGAATGGCGCATTGTCGGTGTGAGCGAGCCGCTTGGCGAGCTTGGCGCGGGCCGCGAGCTCGATTTCATCGGCGAGCCTGCCGATCACCTCGCCGAAAACCCAGATCTGGTCTTCGGTGTAACGTCCCTCGATCAGGATGTCGGTGGCGTGCCACAGGGCGCGGGCGCGGGTTTCGGCAGTCCCGCGCGAGATCGCCTCGTTCAAATCCTTCAAAAAATAATGGCTGGCTTCCGTCATCGAGCAACCCCCAAGACACTGCCACTGAAATAATGCTGTCACCAATAAGCGCAAAATTTTAATGACCACGTTTCGGGATGGCTCAGATTTTCAACCCCGCCAAAACCGAGCATTAACCCTGAAAAAACCGGATCGGGATGCCTTCGACGGGCCCCTGGCAGGGGGCGCGGACGTTTATTGTGTTTTTATACGGCCTGGGCGCGACTGATCTGGAATTAATACGCGGTCTCCTCGATATTGCGCGGCAACCACGAAATATCCCTGGTTTGGAACCGCCATGAAACACCGATCTCGAACCGACCACGCAAATCCATATTCTCCGCTGATGTGCAGCCTCGTGCTGCTGATGGTTTTCGTGGCCATCCAGCTCAAGATTCTTGCCGTGTTCTAGATTTTTTGCGATCGGTTTCCACTCTTCCGGATCATGCGCTAAGCCTCGATCGGCATCGCCACACTCTGCAGCTCACTGTCCGTGGAATTGTCGACCGATATGCTGTCCCGATACGTCTCAGGTCCCGCCCAGACCGCCAGCGCCGTCAACGCGGAAAGGCCAGCAGCATAAAGTGCCACCGGCCACCAGGTTCCGGACCATGCCACTAGCGCAGTGGCCACGAACGGTGCCGGGCCGCCAGCCAGCAGCGAGCCGAGTTCGCGTGCAAAGGCGAACCCTGCAAAGCGCCGCTGTGGCGGGAACAGTTCGGCAAAATACGCCGCCTGCGGGCCGAACATCGCCGCGGTCACAACCGCGCGTGCGACGATGAAGGCAAGCGCGATCCAAATCCACGCCCTGGTTCCGACAAGCAGGAAGAAGGGACCAGCGAACGCGACGCCGGCCAACGCACCGAAAATGTAGATCGGGCGCCGGCCAACACGATCGGAAAGTGCGGCGAATCCCACGATGGTGAACAGTTCAATCACGAAGGCGATCATAAGCGCACTCAGTGCTTCCTGCCTCGGCACGCCCAGCGTCGTGACGACATAGTTCAGACCGAACACGGGAAACAGATAGCCGAGGCCGTTTTCGGCAAGCCGCGCCCCAAGCACCACCATGAAATTCCGCGGATGTCGCCGAAGCGCTTCCATCGCCGGATTGCGCTCGACCTTGCCGCGCGCGACTACGGCCTCCGTGAAAACCGGCGTTTCCGAAACTCTCAGGCGGACGTAGATGCCGATCAGGATGAGCAGGAAACTTGCGAGGAACGGCAGACGCCAGCCCCACGACATCAGGTCTTCGCGCGGCAACAACGTCACAAGCGCGAACGCACCAGCCGCGAGCAGATTGCCGACCGACACGCCGAGCGGCGCGAAACTGCCCCAGAAGCCTCGATGCTGTGCTGGCGCGTTCTCGACGAGGTAAATCACCGCCCCGCCATATTCGGCGCCGGCCCCCAGCCCCTGCACGACCCGCAAGATGACGAGCGCAAGAGGCGCCCAGAAACCGATCTCGGCATAGGTCGGCAGGAAACCGATCGCGGTGGTGCCTATACCGATCATCAACAGGGTTGCAACCAAAACCGGCTTGCGGCCGAAGCGGTCGCCCATGACGCCAAAGAGGATGCCGCCGATCGGCCGCACCACGAAGCCGACGCCGAAGGCGAGGAATGCGAGCATGGTGCCGACGACCGGATCGCTTTTCGGAAAAAAGAGATCACCGAACACCAGCGCGGCGGCCGTGCCGTAGAGGAAGAAATCGTACCATTCCAGTGCAGACCCGACGCTGGCCGCCAGGATGACGCGCAACCGCGCGGCGCCCGTACTATCGGACGTGGTTCCTGTCATCGTTTCCCCCGTTTCGCTTGCTTGTTATTTTTTGATCCCGGTCGTCTCGTTCCGTCCTGCTTGCTGTCAGCCCGATAGGTCGGCGCCCGCGCGGCACATATCGACAGGGATTTACGCCGCGCGGGTGAAGTAGGATTTCCTGGCTGCCGACTGCGTTTCGTAGATCGACCCCTGCAGCTTCGCAGGCGGCAGCGGCATTCGAACGGGAACGTCGCTGAGGCGCGGGCTCACGACGACATCGCCGGACAACAGGCGGCTGTTGAACTCGTCGAAATCCTTGACCCCCATCAGCGGCCAGGCGTCGCTCGCTGCGACTTCATAGAGCAGGAGATTGCGCGAACGGTCCGAGGTGTTCAGTGCCGACCCGTGCAGGGAGCGGACATGGTGGAACGACATGCTGCCGGCCTTGCCCATGCAGGGCACCGCCCGAGCGATCTCGTCCTTGATGAGGTCGGGGTCGATCAGGCCGGCGAAAGCGCCGTCATCGCCATGATGATCAAAGACCTGCCCGGTATGCGTTCCCGGGCTGACCAGCATCGGCCCGTTGGAAAGATCGGTATCGTCCAGCAGCACCCCGATGGCGAGAATGTCGTCATTGGTGTGCGGATAGAACGCCCAGTCCTGATGCCATTCCACCGGAGAGCCGTAGCGCGCCGATTTCATGTTGAGCTTGGAGCCGTGCAGCCGCAATCCCGAACCGATCAGTTTCTTCAGGATGTCGATGACGGCATGCGAGCGCACGATTTCGTCGAAGATCGGGTGCACCTTGTGCGGGGCCTTGATGCGGCGGACCCTGGGATTTTCGGCCGTGTGGCCCGGCTCCAGGTCGTAGACGTCGGTATGCTCCAGCGTGTCGACTGATCCCGCAATCAACTCGGCAATCACGCTGCGCACCTTGACCAGCGTCGCCGCGTCGAGCACATCGCCGACCACGATGAACCCGTCACGCTTGTAGGCTTGCACATCCTGTTCGGAAATCATCCCGGCGTTTCTCCCCTGATATCGCTCCTTGGCCTTTACGTTACAGGCGTCTGCGGCCCGAAAACGAACAGAGCCTATCACCTTGCGGATGAAGGGCAATGTGCCGGCCCTGCAAGGCAGGTTGATCGAACCCGCATCGCGCACTGCAACAATCGACGGCGGATCTGGCGGTCGCCGCCCTGTCGGCCTTCGGCCTTTCGTCACACACGATCCAGACGAAGCGTGCATGAACGTCACTTGATCTTCTTCAGGGATCGCGCGAGGCTGCGGGCAGGTTTTTGACCTTTGTGGCAGGGGGTCTCAAATGGACCGGATTTCGTTCCAGCAGCACGACCGCCGGATGATGGCGCGCGCGATCGCGCTGTCGAAGGTCTCGGGTGCGGTAGGCGAATATCCCTACGGGGTGTTGATCTGCCTTGCCGGCGAAGTTGTGGCCGAATCGATCAACCGCGTCAAACACGACGCGGACGTTACCCGGCACGCCGAGGTCGTGGCGATATCCGCTGCGCAGAAGGCGCTCGGCTCCACCAGCCTCGACGACTGCGTGATCTACAGCAGCAGCGAGCCCTGCGTCTACTGCAGCTATGCGATCCGCGAGAGCCGCATCGGCCGCGTCGTGTACGGCCTGCACTCTCCTCACATGGGCGGGCTGTCGCGATGGAACGTGCTGAAGGACGAGCGGCTGTCACGCACCATGCCGGAGGTTTTTGCTCCGCCGCCTGCCGTTGTCACGGGTTTCATGGCGGACGAAGCCGACCGCGCCTTGCTTGAGTCCAATCTGCTGGTGTGGATGGCGATGAAACGGCGGGGACTGTTCGTCACCGAGGCCCCGCAAGGCCTGGATCCGCCGGAAATGCAGCAGCCTCACAACGGCCAGGCTGAGATGCTGTGGTGGGGACCTTTGCGGCGAAATTTTTTCGACCGGTTCGGCCGCCGCTGAATTCAGACCGCGGCAATGGTCTGCACCTCGACCAGAAATGGCTCCTTGACCAGGCGGTCGACGATCAGAAGCGTGTTGGGCGGGTATTTTCCGCCTCGGAACATTTTCGGGAATTCGCGCAGGCGGAATGCCATGAATTCGGGAATATCCTGCGAGTGGACGAGGTAGGTCGTGAACTGTACGACGTTTTCGAAAGTGGCACTTGCGGATTTGAGCGCCGCCTCGATGTTGCGAAAGACCTGGGCGGCCTGGGCTTGAAAATCGCCGTCGCCAATCAAATTGCCTGAAGCGTCGGCTGACAGCATCCCGGCGATGAACAGGAATTCACTCGTCTTCACCCGCGTCACATGAGTATATTGTCCCATCGGCGCGCCTAGTTCGGCTGGATTATAGATTTCGATCTCTGCTGGCATGGCTTTTCCTTTCGCTATTCCCTTGGCTATTCCTGCCTGTTTAGTTCCGATATTGCATACTGATTTCGGACAATGCGGGGCGATGATCGCCGTCAACCGCTTCGCAGGCAATGCAGCGTGATCTCCGGCGGACAGTTCAGGCGAACGGGAACCACGCTCGATCCAGCGCCGGCAGAGGTATAGCCAAGCATCCTGTGATGCTGCCAAGGGCCGGCGCCCATGCGGCGCGGCAGCACCGCCTCGAGCTTGATCGGGATCGATCCGGGGAGGCAGAGCTGGCCGCCATGCGTGTGGCCGCAAAGCATCAGATCGAAGTCGGCGTGCGCGGCCTGGCGGTAGATTTCCGGCGTATGCGACAGCAAAATCGAGAAAGCGTCGTTGGGGATTTGCGAGGCGGCCTTTTCGATGTTGTCGACCCGGTAGAAATGTGCGTCATCGACGCCGGCCAGATAGAGACGCTCATTGCCACGCGCGATGACTTCGCATTCGTTGAGCAGCATGCGAATGCCCATCGCTTCCATCGCCGGGACCATCTGGATGGTGTCGTGATTTCCCAGCACGCCGTATATCGGTGACTTCAGATGCGCCCTCACCCTTGCGACGCCCTCGAGCGCAGCAAGAAACGGCCCGAAAGTCTTTCCACGGTAGTCGCCGGTGAGGACGCACGCATCGTATTGCATGCCGGTGACGAGCTTGCAGACGTGTTCCATCGCTGCTTCGCTCATGTCCACGTGCATGTCGCTGATGTGGAGTATGGTATAGCCGTCGAACGGGGCCGGCAGCGAGGCAAACCTCATCTCGTTTCGCCTTACCGTGACGCGCTCGGCATTTTTCCGCGCCCGCCAATAGAGTCCTGAAAGCTTCAGCGCACCTTCAATGATCGCAGGCACCGGCGAGGCATTTTCAAGATTGAATATCAGAAGCCCCTGGCCAAAAACCTGGGCTTCATGGTCCTGCTCGATCCCCAGCCGCTGCCGGGCGTGAAGCGGTCCGAGGCGCTTCTCCAGTTCATGCAGGATGGCATTGTCCACGGAACGGATATCTCGAAACCGCTTGATTCTGGCAAGGCTTGATTGCTTATCGCACACTGCATGCTTCTCCGCGGGCTTTTTTTGCTGCAGACCTGCGGAGAGCTGGCGCAGTAGCCTTCAACTTCATATCGGGAGAAAGCCATCCGTACTGACGCTATTGCTGCCTTGCGCCGCGCGCGATAGGTTCGACTGGACACTTTCGGGAGAGTTTCGTGAACATATCGGACGACAGCAGGATTTCTGAGGACCGCCGCGAAGCCTTGCGCTACGCGCTTGCGCTCGGCGGCGGCGCAGCCCTCTCCTCCGCCCTGGCAAGCGAGGCATCGGCGCAAGGCGCGGCCGACAACACCCTCGATCGCATCCGCGCCAACAAGGTGCTTCGCATCGCGGTCCTGCCAGGTGAACTACCCTACTTTAACAAGGACCTCGCCACGGGCAACTGGTCCGGATTTTCGATCGAGATGGCCAACGACATCGCCAAGATTCTCGACGTCAAGCTCGAATATACCGAATCGACGTATGGAAACTCGATTCTCGACTTGCAATCCAACAAGATCGACCTCGGCTTCGCTCTCAATCCGACCCCGCAGCGGGCGCTGGTCGTGGATTTCTGCGCGACCGTCTTTCCGCATCCGTTCGGCGCCATGCTCAGGAAGGGACTGGAAGCCAGAACCTGGGCCGACATCAACAAGCCCGAGGTCAGGATCGCGGTGGATGTCGGTTCGGCGAACGAGGCGGTGGCGCGCCGCTTCGCGCCGAATGCGACGATCAAGTCGCTGAAATCGCGCGACGAGGTCATGCTGGAAATGTCGTCGGCGCGGGTCGATTGCGTCGTCAATGCGCTCGTGCTTGGCCTGACCGCGATTGCCAAGAATCCGAACCTCGGCATCTACAAGATCCTTCAATCGCCCTCCGTCGCCATTCCCTCCAGCATGGCGGTCCGCCGCGAGAGCGACAAGCGCTGGCGCGATTTCCTTTCCGTCTGGGTCGACTACAACCGCGGCATCGGGCAGATGCGCGAATGGTTCGTCAAGGGGCTGTCGCTTTCCGGCGTGAAGGCGGAGGACGTGCCGGTCGAACTGAGTATCTGAGCAAGTTTGCTCCGCCTGCTTCTGCCTCTCACGAAGTCGGATGCGTTGCCGGGTCGAGCCCGGCAATGACTACCTGCCATCGCGAGCGCGGGCGAAGCGATCCGGAGTCGTATCCCAAAATCCGGATTGCTTCGTCGCTTGGCCTCCCTGCAATGATACGGGCTCAGCCACTCAAATCGTCAGCGATAATCGGCCCAAAACCTTCCCAGCGCTCGCCGTTGAAACGCATCATCTGAAGCTGCCGTATGCCGCGGTAGTCATTCGGCGAGGAATAGATCGAGATACCCGGCAGCAACAGATCGAATTCGAAGTCCTTTAGACTGGCAAGTTGCGCCATTACGTTCTCACGGGTGAGATTATCGCCGCAGGCTCGCAAAAGATTCACGAGCGTCTGGGCGTTGCCGTATCCGTAAGTATTGAGGCTCGAATGCCTGTCGCCCTCCGGATAGAATTTGTCCATGAAGGCGCGCCACCTCTTCATGCCGGGATCGTTGTCCCATGTCGGATCGTCGGGGTCCTTGCCCCAATTCACGCTGACGATACCGCGGGACACGTCGAGGCCGGCCGGTTTCAGCACTCCGCCAACTGACGTGGATCCGACGATCAGAATATGGACCGGCTTCCAGTCGAGTTCGGCGATTTTTCGGATCGCCTGGGCTGCGAATTTGGGAGTAGAGACGTCGAAGAAGACGTCGGCCCCGGCGGATTTCAGCCTGACGATCTGGGAATCCACTGTCGGATCGGTCGACTCGTAAGCTGCTTCTGCGACGATTATCGATGCAGCCTTGTCACCAAAAGACTGCTTCAAGCCAACCACATAGTCTTTGCCAAGGTCGTCGTTCTGGTAAAGGATACCAACCTTGGCGTTAGGGTAATTTGTAAGGATGTAGCGCCCGTAAACCCGCGCTTCGCTCTGGTAACTGGGGTTGGCGGATGTTGTCCATGGAAAATTGGCGGGATCGTAAAACCGAGCCGCGCCCGTTGCCACGAACAGTTGCGGTATCTTCCTGTCGTTAAGATATTTTTGCACCGCTGCATTGTGCGCTGAACCGAGACTTCCGAAAATCAAAAGGACCTCGTCGCCTTCCACCAGTTTGCGCGTCTGCTCTACCGTCTTGGCGGGGTTGTAGGCGTCATCATAAGCTATCAGATTGATCTTGCGGCCGTTGATGCCGCCCTGCTCGTTGATCATGCTGAAATAAGCGGCTTCCGCC
>Ga0307474_10003128_pt1 | contig 11937 bp, 10 predicted proteins | sample atmos_gasesECM1C_2_FD_203312 | JGI IMG/M metagenome (GOLD analysis project Ga0307474, IMG submission 203312) | Hardwood forest soil microbial communities from Morgan-Monroe State Forest, Indiana, United States - atmos_gasesECM1C_05 | ecosystem: Environmental > Terrestrial > Soil > Temperate... | reverse complement strand
GCTGCCTGCATATTCATCCAGTGCCTTGTGGTCCAGCACCACAGGGTCCGGATCCTGCTGTAGAGACAGCGTTTCGCTGCCGATCATCTTCCAGGCACCGCTCATCTGTCTCCAGGTCTCGACCGAGCGGAATTTCATCTCGCCCGGTTTGCCTTGCTCCAATACGTCGACGAAGCTCGTCACCGCCACATCGCCATGAACTTTGCAGGCCCAATCGGTCGTCGTGATCGTACGGATAGGCGCTCCCGTGGCTGGCGGCGTGGCGCTTGCCATGTCGGCGCGGGTCGCTTTCTCGCCCGTCTCGTTGAAGAAGATCACGTCGGGATCGAGCAACTTCGCCATTGCCGCGCCGTCGCCGCGCTGACCAGCATCCGAAAAGGCTTGCGTTTGCTTGTGCAGAAAGCCGCAATTATCTTGGGCAAAGGCAGGAACGAACGAAATGCCGGCAAGCAACGCAACGGAAAGAATCTGGCGCATAGAAATCCCCTCCCTGAACGGCGCGATGTTAACCGCAAAGCGAATGCTGCCGCAATTTCTCGTCTCGTCGGTCATTTCACATCGCGACGCGGTTGTCAGGAGATTTGGCCACAACTTTTTCCTATTTACATCACCGCCGATTGAGCGAATTCGGCGGACTGATCGTGAGGGTCACGCTGCGCTCCGCGCCGTCTCGCAATAGACGTATCTCGACACTCTGACCTACACGCAGCAGCGCGAGCCCATTGCGCAGCTGCGCCGCGCTTTCGAGGGCCACGCCGTTCATGGAGACCGCCACATCCCCGATCTTAATGCCTGCGCGATCCGCAACTGACCCCGGCGCAACCTCAGAAATCTCCACGCCCCTCGCATTGACGAGCCGCAAGGACTCCGCCGCTTCGGGCGTCAAGTCGCGCAACTTGATTCCGACGACCCCGCGCTTCACTTCTCCGTAAGTAATGAGCTGCTCCATGACCGCCTTGACCATATTGACGGGAATGGCGAAGCCAATACCGATATTCCCGCCGTCCTTCGACAGAATCGCTGAGTTGATGCCGATCAGCTCGCCGTTCAAGTCCACCAGCGCTCCGCCGGAATTGCCCGGGTTGATGGAGGCATCTGTTTGGATGAAGTCCTCATAGCCGTGCGGGTGAAGTCCGGTACGGCCGAGTGCGCTGACGATCCCCACGGTTACCGTGTGTTTCAAGCCGAAGGGATTGCCGATCGCGACAACCCAGTCCCCCACTTCCAGATGCGACGAGTCCCCGAGCGGCATCTGTGTCAAGTGTGTTTCAGCAACTTTGAGCACCGCCAGATCGGTTCCCTCATCGGCACCGACCACTCTCGCTTCAAAGCGCCGGTTATCGAGCAAGGTTACTGTGATCTCGCTCGCGTTCTCAATGACGTGCCGGTTGGTGACGATGTAGCCGTTCTTGGCGTCGACGATGACGCCAGAGCCCGCGCTTTGGAATTGCCGGACTCGAACCTGTCCGCCCTCCGGGACGTTAAAGAATCGGCGAAAGTAAGGGTCTTCGCGCAATGGATTGCCGGCTACCCGCTCGGTCAGCGTGCCGCGGGTTGCAATGTTCACCACGGCGGGTGCCGTCACCTTGATGACAGGCGCCAGCGATGGCAATGCAACGCTCGCAGCGGTGGCCGCTCCCTGGTGTAGCACCAGGGTGGCCATCATGAAGGTCCCGAAAACCGATCTTGCGGCACGGATTTTCACGATGAGTCTCCTCCGTCTGGCCTAGCCGTTTGTACTTCGTGTCGCTCGCCCGGCGGCGTTCGGCGATTCGCCTCGCCCCTGTACTCACTACACGCGCTAGTGAGCTTGGAATGTGATTCACACATGACTTCAGAATGCGTTATGTCAACGGCAACTCGCTAAGTGCAAGCGATGATCCGCCCATCGACCATGGCGCGTATGGTTTCACTGCGGTATTTTGCCGAAATCGGCGTTGGCACCTCAAGGCCGCATGCGAGCCACCTACCGTTATTACTTATCGCAGCGCGAGTTGCGGCCCCTGTCATGTGTCTCACATTTGCCCTTTGCGCTGCATGCATGCCGAGTGCAATGCTAGCCGCACGGTTCACTTCACGATGGCGATTGCAGAGGAAAGCTGACGTATGTACGGGAAACTCAAAGTATTGGTTGGATGTAGTCTTATTGCGGTTACACCGGCAGCATTTGCCCAATACACCATGAATCTGACCGGTGTGGGCAACGGCACCGTGGCGAATGGCGTTTACGTCAGCCCGTACCAAGGGACGATCACCGGCAACGGCATGAGCTACTCGGGCTACATTATTTGTGATGATTTCTATACCGATTCATATCTGAATTCACAGTGGTCGGCCTCGATGACAAGTGCCGGCGCCCTGAACGGCACCGAGAAATTTCCGGGGACTGAAGTGTTCGATGGGAGCACGTATTCCGCGCAGCAAGCGTATAACGCAGCCGGTTGGCTCGCAAACGGGTTATTGAACAATCTCAATGATCCCAATAGCCAGGTCAACTACTCGTTTGCCATTTGGAATGTCTTCGATGGTCAGCAGATGGATCCTAGCGGCGGTGCGTTGGCGCTCGAAAGCGCCGCGTTCTCGGCCGTCAAGAACGGATACGTAGCAACGAATGTGAGCGTATTCACGCCATCGCCGATCAAAGCCAGCCAGGAATTTTTGGTTGTCTCGTCCACCATGCAAGCGCCGGAGATCGACCCGGGGTCCATCGCGAGTGGGTTGACGCTGTTGTTAGGCGGCTTGACGGTCCTCCGCGGACGCCGCACCAAGCAAGCCGCGTAAGGTTTCCTCCTCGTCGCTCGAGCCGTTCAGTCTCCCGTGGTCGCTGCACATGCGGCCTAGGGCCAAATGGCTTTCTAGTACCGTTCGGGCGTTCGCTGCCTAGCGAATAGGGTAATGCCTCCCGGAATTCTCGCCCGTAGGCGGTCACTACTTCTTGCGTGCCGTCGCTACGATTTTTGCCCACTCCTTGCCCACACCAGCGCATTTCTCCTGGGTGTAGAACGATTCGTGCGTGGAGACTTCCTTCTTCATCATGTCCCACCCCTCCTGCACATAAGCGGCTTGGTCGGGACCGCCGTTCGCGGGCATCTTGTCGAAAATCGACTTCGCGGTTTCCTCAGCACTTTGATCACTCTTGGCAAGAAACCCCTTCTTGACGCAAAGATCGTACTGGGTAGCCGTCCCGCCCACTAAGATGCCCAATTGGCGGGCCTGTCCTTGAGCTTGCGTTGCCGTCGCGGGCGCGTTTTGAGCATTCGCCGCGCTGCCCCACATGATCAATCCCAAACTGAGGAGTTTCTTCATTGCTGTAAATTCCGGTGGTGTACAACGCAAGCCCGACAATCTCAGATTTAACCCCTCCCGGCAAATCCTGGATGTCCATAACGTGAATTTGCCCCGCTTGCCTCATTCCAAACGCTAAAATCCCGCGATCATGAATATTGTGGAGCCGAAGCGGCGGGGAGGAATTGGCGTAGTTCTGGCGATTGTCGCTCTCGATTTCGCCGGAATCGGACTGACCTTGCCCATCATTCCGCGCTTGCTGAGCGAAGTCGCGCACACGACCGATCTTGGCTGGCGATTCGGAGCTTTCTTGAGTCTGTACGCACTCATGCAATTCGTCTTTTCGCCGATTTTGGGAATCTGGAGCGATCGAGTCGGTAGGCGGCCCGTTCTCTTATGCTCACTCGCCGGCGCCGCCGTCGACTATGTCTTCATGGCAGTGGCTCCTTCGTTGGGCCTGTTATTCGTGGGTCGGGCGATCGCTGGAATTACCGGCGCGAGCCAGGCGGTCGCGTCCGCGTACATCGCTGACGTGACGTCTGAAGGCGAACGCGCGCGGCGATTCGGTCAACTCAATGCGGTGCAAGGCTTGGGCTTTATCGCCGGGCCACTCATCGGTGGGTTGCTGGGCACTTTGTGGATTCGCGCGCCTTTCATAGCCGCGGCAGGATTGAATGGCATCACATTCTTGGTGACCCTGTTAATTCTTCGCGAGCCGCCGCGGCATGCCGCGGCAGAGGGCGACGTACCTTTCGTCAATCCTTTCAGGACATTCCAGTGGGCGTGGTCGGTTCCTACCTTGTTGCCGCTGCTGACCATGTTCTTGGTATTCACGCTCGTCGGTCAGGTGGGCGGCACGATATGGATTATTTACGGATCTGATCGATACGGCTGGACACCGTTCTGGATCGGTGTGTCCATCGCCTGCTTTGGCCTGCTTCACGCCATAGCGCAGGCATATGTCGCCGGCCCGATGACCGAAAGGCGTGGAGAGCGCTTTGCACTGGCCGTCGGCGTCATTACCGATAGTACGGCGTCCGTGCTGATCGCATTCGCCACGAGGGGATGGATGGCGTTCGCATTGATGCCGCTTTTTGGCTTGGGCGCAGTGGGCCTGCCCGCTTTGCAATCGTTACTGAGCGGCAAAGTCGACGCTCAAAAACAGGGACGACTACAGGGCGTGCTGGCCAGCATCACCAGTCTTGCCTCGATCGTCGGACCCTTGGCTATCAGCTCGCTTTACTTCGCCTATCGCGCGAGCTTTCCAGGTCTCGTCTGGATTGCCGGCGCGGCTCTTTATCTCATCACCATCCCTGTTCTATTGCGCCTCCCGGCAAGAGTGCAATCCGCCGCGAACGCCTGATCAATCAACGCGGCCGCTCAAAGACTTAGAAATAGGTGACGGTCAGCAGCGGCGCAAATGAACCTCGATCCACTCCCGTGGTGTCGTTGATTTCGAGCAGTATCGGAATAGCCGGCCCCAGGTCCTGCATGACGCGCACTTGGAAGTCGAGCAATCCCAAATTTTGCGCTTTAATCATCAAGGGAGTTACGTCAATGGAGACATTGGTACCGACGTCTGCCTGAGAGAGCGGCGGGGAGAGTACTACGGATGCCAGAGACGGCTGCAGGCTACGGTCGAAATCAGTCTCGATAAGAGTCGGCGGTTGAAAGGATACCAGATCGATCAAAATGGGAATGTCTCCGACATTCGGTTGGAGACTGTTGATATAGACATCGAGGAACGCAGAATCAATGATTGCGTTTCCCGGGACACCCCCCAGACCTGTCAGGGGGAAATCCAAGAAGGTCCTGAATTCCGTGCCGGCTAGCGGATGGATGCCGGCAAACACGCTCTGTACCGTGGGAGACATTCCCTGCGTTATCGTGAATAAAGTTGGCGAGGTTTGTTCAATGTCTCCGTCGAAGGCTGGGTCGCTCTGTATCTGCGTGGTGACTATGATTGGAGGGCCAACGTCGTCGCCATTGTCGCAACCGGTGAGGCTGATCACGGCGAAGGTCAAGGCAAGAGTGAAACTCTTAAGGTCATTCATCTCGTATTCCCCAACAATTTTGTGCCTGCATACCAAATATCAAATGCCATCGAGCGGGCCGCTGGGACCTATCGAAACCGCGTGCCACCGGCCCGGCCGTCCACGCGAATCTGTCTCAAGATATATGTGCAGGGGCAGCAGAGACGATCGACACTGTGACGCGAATTACCATCCCGCGAATTTTCCCCAGCTCCCGCTGCAACCACCATGGAAGGACTCTGACCGACATCTGACCGGTGTCTGACCCGCCCAAATGAGGTTAGACTAGCCGCTCCAGGCAGGTGCCCCAGGCGGCCGAGTCAAGGAAGTGCCATGGATCAATCAAACGACATCGAATTCGACGGCTGGACGCTGGATCGCAATTCCGGTGAGCTACGAAAAGCTGACCGCTCCATCCGGTTACGGCCGCAGCCACTGCAGGTGCTCGAGGAATTGCTTGCTGATCCCGGCGCAGTCGTCAGTCGTGCGCGCCTGATCGCGCGACTCTGGCCAAAAGGCATAGTGGACTTCGACACGGCGCTCAACAGCGCCGTGCGGCGCCTGCGCAGGGCTCTGTGCGATGACGCCGATACCCCAAAGTACATCGAGACGATTCCTCGCAAAGGATATCGGTTCATCGGCATGCTTGTCTCGCCACCTGAAGACGAGTCGATACTGCCATGCGAGACAGCAGTTCATCCTGCAAGTCCACGCTTCAACTTTGCGCTCCCAAGCACGCTGCGGGCAACCATGGCGGTTCTATTTCTCTGCGCCCTACTCGGACTTGGCGGCGCCGGCGACTCGTTCGAGCCACAGCCAAACAAGAGCTTCACGCCTTTCTCTCTTTCTTCTGACTCTCCGGCATCCAACTCTTCCGTCTCTGAGGGCTTGAAGAAGGCGCGGTATTTTTTGGACCGACGTTCGCGCGGCGACCTGGATTTTGCGCGGGAACACTTCGAGCAAGTACTCGGCCTCGATCCCACCCGCGCCGGCGCATACGCCGGGCTCGCGAGCGTCTACTGGCTGAAGACTGCGGAAGGTGCGATGCCGCGAGAGGTTGGATTGGCGAAAGTCAAGGCGTTCGCCGAGCGCGCATTATCTCTCGACGCCAACCAAGTCGAGGCGCTCCAGCGTCTCGCTTTATATACCAGAGTCAGAGGAGATCGCGCGACGAGTGACCGGTATTTTCGCCGAGCACTCGAGATCAATCCGGATGACGCACTACTGCTTGGTATTCGAGCTTCGATGGCGTTTGCGGAAGAGCGCCTTGACGAAAGCATCCGGCTGTGGCGCCGCGCAGTGGCCGTCGCACCCTTAAATCTTGTAGGTCGATACAACCTGGCCAGTTCGTTGTACATGACGGGGCGCTTCGATGAGGCGCTAAAAGTGATGCGGGAGCTGTTGCAGTTCGATTCTGCCTTCCGCGCTGACATTATGGCGTACATATTGGTTCTTAATGGTCGACATCAGGCAGCATTGGAACTTGCCCAGTCTTGGGTAGACGGGCCTGACAAATCGCAGGCGCTTGCCCTCGCCCACTTTGGACTGGGCAACCTACGAGAAGCCGACCGCGCCTTGGCAGCCTTGATCGAGCAGGTGGGAACCACGGAACCGCTGCGAGTCGCTGAGGTTTACGCCTATCGGCGCGCCATCGATGAAGCCTTCGATTGGCTGCGCACCGGAACCAAATCCTCGGGAGATGTAATTTCAGCGCCAAGCTTGCTTCAGACGATGAAGTACTCACCTTTCATCGCCCCGCTTCGAGTCGACCCGAGGTGGGAACAATGGCTTGCTTCGGTGCCGGCCAGCGGATAGCAAACTCGACCCACTAATGGGCGGCGTACATCTTCATGACGTCGCTCTTCAGCAGCGCCTGACTCTCCGGGCGACTGTAGAACATGTGACCGCCCGGGTATTCCTTGACCTGCACGCGCTCGGCCTTGCCCATCACGGGCATCTGGTCGACGATCAAAACCGAGGCCATGAAGGGACATGACAGATCATCCCAGCCGTGCACGATCAGCACGTGCATCTTCGGATCGATCGCGACCGATTCGCGCAGTTCTTTGGCCGAGCCGCGCTCCAGACCATTGGCCTGTTTTTCCTTGTCCGGGGAGTCCGTCCATAAATTGCCGACTTCGTAGCTCAGCGCGTTGTAGCGGCCGCTGTACTTCCAGCCGACCGTGTGCGTGACGAAATCCACCATCGCCGTGGTGGTCGGCGCGATGATGCTGTCGAGAATCGGGTCGTTGTTCTGCTGAGTCGGCGCAAACGGGAACGGGTCATAGGCCGTCACATTGGAATCATAGCGGCTGCCGAGTTTCCCCTCGGAGCGATAAACCTCGCGCAGATAAGCCTGTGTCTCGAGGCGCCCGCCGGAACGGCGCACGAAATTAGGATCGAGACCCGACAGTTCCGTGACGCGTTTGACAATGCGTTCGATGGCTTGTGCATCCGCTCGGCCCTTGAGCAGGTCCTGCACATACTCGGTGCGGGTGTATTCGACGACGCTCGCCATGGCGGCGTCGTTCAGCTTGCCTTGACGCTCGAGGTTGGCGGCCGAGATGCTCGGCAGGGTCAGCATCCAGGGAAGCGGCGAGAGGTCGCGGTTGCTGGAGGCACCCGGGTCGAGGAAGGGCGACACCAGCACTTCGCCGTTCATGGCGACACCCAGGTGGGTCTGAAGAAAATGTGCGATGCGCGGGCCGCGGAAGCCGCCGTAGCTCTCGCCGACCAGATACTTGCGGGAGGTCAGGCGCTCATTCTTGACCAGCCAGTCGAAGACGATGCGCGACAGATACTCGACGTCCGACTTCGGGTTATAGAAGCGCTTCTTTGCCTCCTCCTCCGGAACTTGCGAATAGCTGAAGCCAGTACCCACCGGGTCAATGAACACGAGGTCCGTGAAGCTGAGCCAGGTGCCCGGATTGTCGATTGGCGTTGCAGGATCCGATGGGCTGTCGCCCTCGGCGCCGAACTGCACGCGCTTGGGCCCGATCGCGCCAAGGTTCAGGTACACGGACGCAGCGCCCGGGCCGCCGTTCAGGGCGAAGGTCACCGGCCGGTTGGCTCCCGGCACGGTGTAGGCGGTGAACATCACGCTGCCAATGGTCTTGCCCTTCTCGTCGAGAACGGGAAGCGAGCCGACGGTAGCGTCGTACTTGAGCTCGCGACCATCTAGCGTCACCGACTGGCGGACGGTCTTGTCCGCGGGAAAGGGCGGCAGGTTGATTTCGTCATCCTTGTCCTTGTGCGCCTTGTCGTCGCTCTTGGCGGCATCGCCCGCCTTGGCGGGCTCGGGGTCTTTGGCAAAAGTTGTGGGCGCGACCAGCAGGCCGCACGCGAGCATCGTCGCGGGCAAGACGTTCTTCAGCATGTTCATCCCTTAAAGCCAGAAAAAATCGAGGCCGGTATCCTACGCGAACCCTGTCCATAAAAAAACGGCGGAATCCCCGCGGACTCCGCCGTTCCTGCTCGAGCATTGTTACTTACGGACCAAGGCAGTCCGCGCTGCAACTGCATCGGAGCGTCCATCCGTTGGACCCGGTCGCGCGCGTGGCAAAGAGCCTGCGCGCATCCCTCAATGGCATCCCGGCCTGTACGAGGTACTGACTAAGAGTGAACCTCGCCACCAACCGACGCGCCCAGAGACGCGACCGAACCAACGTTTGTATGTGTCACTTGGATCACCTCCTTCAATTGCCGTGGGCTCCTCATCGGCGCGTGCCGCCCACCGAAGCCGCGCGCTCCAAATAGTTGTTCTAAGAATGATCTCGATTGTGGCGCGAGTAAAGAATTCAAGGTATGCGGCGGCCGCCATGCGGACCCGACTCGTCTTCCGAAATTTTCGGGCGGCGCCGTCGCATTCGGTGCTACTTCCATGTAGCAACGAGCAGTCGCCAACTCAGATCAGCGACCGACCTCTACATCATGAATCGCTCGTTCCGTCGCATGCAGCGCGGCGTCGACGTGCCCAAGAGCGCGATCCCTCAAGCCGACCGCGGAGGGGTTGTCCTCTTCGCGATAGGTGTCGCTCCGCACTTTTCGCAATAAATCGGCAGCCTTGTGCAAGCGACCGCGGTTGTCAGCCGGTAGATCGGCCGCCGGATGGCTATGTACATTCTTGCCATCGTTGATGGCAGCACTGGTTAATTCTTGGATCGCGCGATCAATTTCGCCGATGGCCTCGCTTTCATGCGCACTCACCGCGGCATCGCCGGGTCGATGTTCCAACATCCATCGCGCTTCGCGTAAATCGGACAACGCATGTATATAGGCGGGGTGTTTCGGAGGTTGAGCAACGCACCCGACGAACAGCAGCGTCACCAACAGCAATGCCCCGTGAAGAGCATGTGGCTTATTATAATTCATTCTTAAAATCTCCCATTGCGATATGCTGAGACCGAGCGCATAGGATAGGTAGGACGCGGCGGCGGGTCTGTACGGTAAAGCGCTCTTACCCTTGTCTCGATTGTCCTACACCAGGTCTTCTGCGTCAGAAGCGTCTCGGTTCGTTTCGCTATTCTAGGTAGGGCGCGAGCACATTTTCGATCCATTTCATGAACGCGCGGACTCGGTGCGACAGGTTGCGCCGATGCGCTACTACGAGGGAGACGGGGAGCGGCTTGCGCTGGAAGTCTGGTAGAAGCTCAATCAACGCTCCACTCTTCAAGTAACGGCCAATCGCCAACAGGGGTGCCTGAATCAGGCCAAGGCCGGCGACACCGGCGGCTTCGTAGGTCTGCACGCTGTTGACGTGCAGCGCACCTGGCAACTGCAGGCTCGCATAGCCGTCACCGTGCGGATACTCCCATCCAAAGGGTTTTGCGCCGAGCGTCCGTGCGAAATGAATTACCCGATGCTTCTGATGCTGCAGATCTTCCAGCGACCGAGGGACGCCATAGCGCGCCAGGTAGGCAGGACTGGCGGCGTTGATCATGCGTAACTTGCCCAGCGGGCGGGCAATCAGCGTCTCATCCCCGATGGGACCAAGTCGCAATACGCAGTCAAATCCCTCTGGTACCAGATCAACTTGGCGATCCGTACTCGACACCTCCAGCTCCAACTCAGGATAAGTCGCCATGAAGGTCGGCAAGGCCGGCACGATAGTGGTGCGCGCCAACTCGCTCGGCAGATCAACCCGTAAGCGCCCGCGAAGTGCCACTCGATCGCTTGCGAACATTGAGTGCAGATCATCAGCGTCAGCAAGCAGATCGCGGGCACGTGCATGAAATACCCGTCCGTCTTCCGTCAACTGCACGCTACGCGTCGTCCGGTGCAGAAGCCTGACACCGACATCTTCTTCCAGCTTCCGGACCGCCGTTGAGGCTCTTCCCTTCTGAATACCCAAGCTATCGGCTGCATGGGTGAAGCTCCCCATGTCCGCCACCGTTATGAAAATGAGGATGGGCTCGAGATTCTGCATTTTCGTGCCTCGGTTTTGTTCACTGCAGAGAGAACAGTGAGTTCATTTGCGCGGTGTTTATCATACCTATATGACACAGTAAGCTCCGAATATTGGTATTTCCCCCAACGGAGACGACAAGTGCCCGAAACTATGAAACTGAATCAGGTGAAGCCATGACCTTGCAACGCACCCTATGGGCGGGGCGGATAATGAGCGCGCTTGTCGTTATCGCTCTGGCGGCAGACGGCACGGTCCAGCTTTTCGCGCCGGGACAGATCGCGAGCATGGTGCAGGAAACCGGCTTCGCGATGGACCTAACCCGTATCGTGGGTGCGATCGCACTCACCTGCGCCATCCTGTACGCCATCCCGGCCACTGCCGTCCTCGGCGCGATCCTAGTGACGGGTTTTTTGGGAGGTGCCATCTGCGCCCATGTCCGCATTGGTGAGTTGGGGTCGCCGCCGGAAATCATTTCCCTGCTTCTGGGGGCGATGACATGGGGCGGCCTCTACGCGCGCGATCTTCGTATCCGGGCCATTCTGCCGCTCATCCGCTGAACCAACCGGGCAGTGCTCTGTCCCTCACGATCAGGAGAAACCGCATGTTTTTAGTAATGGGGATCACGGGAAAAGCGGGCGGCGCGACCGCACAACATCTGTTGGCGCACGGCAAGCAAGTACGGGCGCTGGTCCGCAATCGCGAGAAGGCGTCAAGCTGGGCGAACCAGGGCGTGGATCTGGTTGACGGTGATTGGAATGATTCGGCAGCCATCGAGCGGGCACTCAAAGGCGTCGAAGGCGCGTTTGTCATGTTGCCGGCTGTCTGGGCGCCCTCGCCCGATTACAAAGAAGCCAAGGGCGTGATTGCGAACTATGTCGAGGCGCTCACCAAGGCAGCGCCGCCGCGGGTGGTAGCGCTTTCGTCGATGGGTGCGAACTGGACCAGCGGGCTTGGGATGATCACGGCCTTGTCGCTTCTGGAGCAAAGTTTTCGCGACCTGACATCGCCGATCGCATTTGTGCGCGCAGGTGGTTTCTTCGAAAACTTTCTCTACGGGTTGCAGGTCGCCCAGGGCGGAACGCTACCGGTCTACTACAACCCGACAAACCGGAAATCGACCATGGTCGCGACGAACGACATCGGCGCGGAGGTCGCAACTCTGCTGACCGGGCCATCGTGGTCAGGGCAGCGCGCCGTCGAGCTTGGTTCGAT
>Ga0307474_10003127_pt1 | contig 11938 bp, 2 predicted proteins | sample atmos_gasesECM1C_2_FD_203312 | JGI IMG/M metagenome (GOLD analysis project Ga0307474, IMG submission 203312) | Hardwood forest soil microbial communities from Morgan-Monroe State Forest, Indiana, United States - atmos_gasesECM1C_05 | ecosystem: Environmental > Terrestrial > Soil > Temperate... | reverse complement strand
AAAAACTGATTAGATAAATCAGCTAAGTAATCATTTTTATTTTTCTGTTATTTCTGGCAATCAACGTGTTTTAGACCTAGTAGGATCAAACACGGGTTTTTATTATTAAGAGTCACAGGAACAAGAGTCTGTGACGAATTTTCTTTAATTAATTGTAAAAAATCTATTGTTGATTAAATTTGTACAATTTGTCATTTTTTATTGAATATATATATTGATATTGAATTCATTGAGTTATTTGTCTTAATTGTTAATTGAGCTCGTTTATTTTGTTAGGTATATACACACTAAAAATCTATACAATAAATCACGCAACCTCTAATAATTAAGCAAGTAAACGTAAAGTAGAATAACAATCATATAATAGTGTGCTAAACCTAACAGTTGGTGAGCCCGACGTGATATCAAAATATGGAACATCATTATCATTATAAAATTGAACCATATAATGGAAACCCTGCAGATTTCCCTGAATTTTTGAGTGAATATTATTTGACAATGCAAGCATATAATCATAATGATGATACAATGATTAAACGATTAGTTTTATATTTAAAAGGTTCCGCCCGAGAAATATATTTGGCAATAATGAGTAATGATTGTCCACCACAAGAGTGGACCGAATTAAAAAATGCACTAGAAACTAAGATACTAACGGGAGATCCCCAAAGAGTATTTAGACAGGCATTTTATGAAAGGAAACAAAAATTAAATGAAAATGTAATCGAATTTGCATATAATATTAGAACACTGGCCGAGAGAGCCTTTGGAGTTCAACAAAATTGGAATCTAGTTACTAAAGCAATAGTAAAGGATCAATGGTGGGCTGGAATTAAACAAAATATAAAAAATGCGTTGATATTGTACACAGGTGATGATTTTGATGACCTAGTTGAAAAGGCACGTTTAATAGAAATTAATTTGTCACATCTAAATTCAGTGAATACATTTAAAAATGATAATAAATCAAAAAAGGATTTATTATGTTTTATATGTCAACAAGCAGGACATGTTTCAAAAAATTGTCCAAAAAATAAAAAGGTAGCAATAAAGGACGAAAAACCATTACAATCTATGTTACGTCAACCAAGCCAGAATAACCAAGGAAATGTTAATAATATGAAGTGCACCAAATGTTCTAGAACAAATCATTGGACTAAAGATTGCAGAGCAAGGAATCTACAATGTACAAAATGTGGAAAATTGGGACATATTGAATTAGTATGTAGAACTACCAATATTAATCCAAATCGAATAAATAATGTAAGTCCAGTGCAAAGACCACAAGTAAGGATTGATGGTCAGATTCGATGCTTTAATTGTGGGCAATATGGTCATGTTCAACGGAGTTGTCCAAAGTTGAATACAAAAATTTCTTGTAACGAAAATGAGGAGGAAGCAGCAATGACTTATATTGAAAAATTACAAGAAGCTCTCAGGCAAGAGTACAAAAAATTAAATAATGATGAATTAGAAATTCAAGTTATTCAGGACATAGATCCATCTACAATAAAATTATATGAAAAAGATATTGTTGATTTACTACAAATATTACAGAAATGGCAAAATTCAAATAAAATTACTGGCGATATTCATCATATATATCGGATATTAAGAGATCCACGATTAAAAGATCACAATGATGTAGTACTAAAAATATTAAAAAAGTTGGAACTTAATTGGTCAGAATATGCATCAATATATAATATAAAAATTGAACCACCTGAAGGGGGTAGTTTCATTATTGCAGTGTTTAATAATACTCCAATTTGTGAGGTTTTAAAGGAAATACAATGCAAAATTCAAAGAGACATTATAATCACATATATGGGAGAGAAACTTGATTCAACTTTAAATACAGGAGAAAGTGGTTTATTGCCAGAATGGGATAATGTTATTAAAATTAAATATAAACCTGAGAAAGTAATAGATATGGCACATGAATGCAAGTATAAAGAATTAAATAATCAAGAAATAGAATATATTCATCAGATTCCAAACACAATACAACAAGAATTGTCTCGTGCAGTAATTAATTCAAAAAAAATGAAGGCTATATTAAATGAAGTTGTAAAATTAGCTATACCAGTTAAAATTCTGAGCATGGTGGTAACTAAATTGAGAGAATTAAATGAACATATTTTACCTTTCCAGGAAGAAGTTTATTCGATACTTCAAAAATATGGAGAATACATTCGTCAACATAAAAAGAAATTTAATAAAGGTTTAAAGATGCAAATTGATATGCCAGATGGACAAATAATTTTTCAAAATTTTGAATTAATGACAAAAGTAAAAACTTTACGAGATTATGTACAATCTAAACTTCAATCGCCTATACTAATACACATAGAATTATTTGGTAGAAAATTGGATGATGATGAATTTCTCATTGATTGTGGATGTGATCCTAAAATCATTAACAGTATCAAAGCATTATATATGTTTAAAAATAATGATGAAATTGACCAAAAATCTGAAGAAAATTGGCAAAATATGATAAATAATGAAAAAATGGAAATATTGGTACAAAATGAAAATGATGCAGTGCGGAGAATATTGGAAAGTCCATCATTTTTTGTAAGGGATTTAAATCAGTCTACTGAAGAATTAAAGGAAATGTCACAAATAGATATAGTTCAACAAATTGCAAAAGAAATAGATGATAGTCAAAATGAAGAAGAGAATCATGAATTAAAAAGTATTGTATCAACATTATTAAAAGGATTAAATCCATCTTTGTCGTTAGCAAGTTATCACAAATTAGATGAATTAGTTAATAAAATGAAAGAAATTCAAACTAAAATAAAATCGGTTATTCAAGAAAATACTCATGAAATGATAAATTCTCTTTTCAAAGATACAGTGTCAAAAGGAAAATGTATAACAGGATTAACTATAATAATTCAGCATGCTTTAAATGAGATTCATAAAGATCCACATGAATTAAATGAAGTAGTATCCACAACAGCTAAACAACTGGAGCTCTATGTTATGCCTCATATTATGGAACTGGGAGGATTGGATCAATTAACAACAAGTAATATTTCACCTATTATAAAAAATATACCGATGTCGCGTTTAATTTTACTTGTAAGCCTAGTATTATGCTTAATAAAGCCAAACCTAGGAATAACGGTATATGACTGTTCTAAACCAAAATTTGGTCACATATATTCGTTGTTAGATACACAAGAATGTGCTAACGTTGTTCCAACTAGTATTTCAAATAAAATTGAAACTTATAACATATACCAAGAAGCTGAATTTTATCGAACTACAATCAGAGAATGTAGAGTAAAAGTGGCTATTTTTCAGTACCATTGTGGTGTACACAGTCATGCATCAATAATAACAGCAAATATTTTACCAAAAGAAATTCCTACAATGGCCGAAGATTGTGAAGCTGCTTTTAGAACCAACAAATTGAGAATCGATGATCGATTATATCTTACAGCTCATCCAAACAAACTGGTGAGAGAAACTATTACAAGAGGAAAAATAGATCCTGATGGTTCATGTAACGGTCGAACAATTATGGTGAGAGGACAAGAGGTGAAACAAGTAGTGGATATCGAGGATTATCAAGTAGAATTATTAAGCTATGAAGGTACATTTGACTCAAAAAATGGACAATTACTAACAAATCCCAGATGTTCAATGAAAAAGGATCATTGTGTAACTCAAGAAACTACATTATTGTATAAACCTAATACGGGAGAATGTGATATGCGATTTTTAAAAAATACAGTTTTTACAGTTATTAGTGGTCATCAACCATATCCAAACAGAGATGAATACGTTAAAATTCCAAATGATTATAATAAAGTACAAAAAAGATCCAAACCAATAGAAGAGAAAGATACACCAACTGTGTTAGTCACAAGAGAGAGAGAAGAACTAATCAGATTAATAAAAAAGGATTCAAAAATAAAGTGTGGAGCTGTGGTATATGAAACTAATTATAAAGGAATATATGTAACAACAAATACTTTAGAAAAGGCTAAAGAAAAGGATGCTACCAACATAAAATTAGCAATGTATGTTAATGCTAAAATGGACTATTTGTACCATGATTTGCAAAGACAGTTAAGAGAGGTCTATCAAGAAGTTGTAATTAATGATTGTAAATTGGCACAAGAGATAATAAGAAATCGTTTATTAATTGCAGTAAATAATCCTGAATTAGCATCTCCTTTTTTGCTCCAAGAAGGTGTATTTGGTAGAATTTTGGGAGAAGCTCTATACACTTATCAATGTCATAAAGAATATGTATCAATAGCAAGTTATAATCAATGTACTAGCGATTTGCCAGTTGTTTATGAACAAAAATTACGATTTGCATCCCCAATAACTCGTATTTTACTAGATATTAATGTCATACCTAAAAAATCGGTATGTGGACCAATAATATCACCATTATATAAAATAAGTGATCAGTGGATTTCTTTACCTGATCGAAAACCACCAAGAGAAATTGTTCAAAGAATTGATGGAATAACTTTACAAAATTTAATAGAATTTAAACCATTAAAATCAATAAACGATGGAGGGATTTATTCAATGGAAGATATAGAACAAGCTAGACGAACAATACTCTTTCCACAAGTCCAAGAAAGAGGAATAATCGATATCATTACTAGAGTTTATAATGAAAAATCTGGAAAAATGGATTATAATCTTTTATTCGGAGCAGATCACTATATGAAAGCTGCTAGAAATATACTTAGTTATTTTTGGGGAGGATTTACAACATTTGGAACATGGGTAGCTGGATTTTCTGGTATTTATTTTATTATCCAAATTATAAAAGGAATTGGTAGCTCTGTAATCTCTGGTAAAAGTATTCATCAGATATGGGGATGTTCATGGCGTCTATTATTAGCAATATGTCCTCCCATAACAAATCGAGAATTACATAAAAAACACAGAAAAGATATTGAAAAAATTAAAAGTAATCATAATGAATTACATAAAAAATCAAAAACAAATGACTATTTTAAACTGCAAAATATCGAAGTACCAGAAAATAATAAAAGTGGAGCCGAGCTAACAGAAACGGGGTGGAAAGATTGGATGCAATGGTATAGTACTACAAAAGATGATTTAGACATATATGCTAACACAAAGAAATATCGAGACTTTGATATGCGTCCAGTTAATTCAAAAGATTGTCCAACAGCCCCTGCAATACCATCATTTAAAAATGATGAGCCATCTCAAATAAAGCGAAGTCAAAGTATTCAAAATTTAAAGAGATCATTTTATCCGACAAATGAGTTAGAGCAATTTAAAGTAAAGGAAACAGGAAGAATTTCTAATTCACGGATACTTCAACTCGGTATTCCTCATACTACAACAACATGTTCAATGTTCTCATCAACTGAACAGAGAAATGAAATACGTCCAATGGTTAATATCAGATTAAACAAAACAAAAGTAATTGCATTGATAGACACTGGAGCTCAATCAACATTAGTAGATTCAAGAATATTAACTCCAGTAGAAAAAGAAAGGGTAGTTAAAACTCAAATCGCAGTATTGGGTGTGGATGGTAATCGCATGCCTCTATTGGGAACTTTGGACTGTTCTATTAAAATACTAGATAAAAAAATAAATCATACCGTAAAAATCATGGAAAATAATGTTCATGAGTGCATATTGGGAATGGATTTCTTGAGTAAAATCAAAGGTTTGCAAATTGATTTGTCATCCAAGAAATTAATCTGTGGAAAAATATCAACGAAATATCATAAAGTAGAATTTAATAATGCAATCTTAAATGAATACACAATTATTCCCTCACGTAATGAACAAATTTGTTTGGTTACTACTGATATTACTGATGAAATAAATGTTTTATTTGAACCAAATGAATTATTGGAAGATGAACATCTATTTATATTACCGTCAGTAGCAAAAGTAAAAAATGGATTAATACCTATAAGATTAATTAATCTTGATATTAAACCAAGAGTAATGTATCCTGGAACAAATATGGGAAAAGTGGAAGTTTATATTATTGATGAACATAAAGAATTAAAAGTTCGAAAATTATATGAACCACTTGAGGTAAAAACTACAACACTAACACAGAAACAACAACAAAAGTTTACAGCATTATTATGGAAATATGAGGAAATATTTGCTAAACATGAATTTGATATTGGGACTTCCAATATATTACAGCATAAAATTGATTTAACTAGTACAAACCCAATTAAACAAAGACCATATCGAGTACCTCATGCATTACAAGGAGAATGCAATCGCCAAGTAGATGAATGGTTAAAACATGGCATAATACAACATAGTGCTTCACCATGGTTATCACCTTTACTGCTGGTTAAAAAGAAGGGAGGTGAGTGGAGAATTTGTGTGGATTACAGAAAAATAAATGCAATAACCAATAAAGATAATTACCCATTACCATTAATCGATGAAATGTTTGATAAATTAGGGAAAGCAACTATCTTTAGTACAATCGATTTGCAAACAGGATATATGAATATCGAAGTGGAAGAAAATTCAAGACCAATTACAGCTTTTTCAACAGAGAAAGGATTATTTGAGTTTATAAAAATGCCATTTGGGCTAACAGGAGCCCCAGCAACTTTCCAACGCTCTATGAATCTTATGTTAATCGATTTAGAACATGCAATGGTGTATATAGATGATATTATAGTGTTTTCAGAAAACTTTGAAACACATCTAGAGGATGTAGAAAAAGTGTTTAAACGAATTAAAATGAGTGGATTTAAAGTAAAACCTCCTAAATGTGAATGGGGAAAGACAAAAGTTAAATATGTTGGTCATATTATTTCCCAAAATGGAATTGAACCTGATCCAGAAATAATAAATAAAGTTAAAGATTGTAAACCACCAAATTCAATAAAACAATTACAATCATTTTTGGGATTAGCAAATTATTATAGAAAATTCATCCATGGATTTGCGGAAATTGCATTTCCCTTGAATAAAATTATTAGAAAAGATCTACTATTTTTATGGGGAACAGAACAACAAAATGCGTTTGAATTACTTAAACAGAAATTAATAACAACTCCGATATTAAGGTATCCTGATATAAACAAGCCTTATAAATTAATGACTGATGCAAGTGGAGTAGCAATTGGAGCAGTATTGGGACAAATAGATGATGTTGGTAACGAATATGTAATAGCATATGCAAGTAGAACATTAAAAGATGCTGAAAAGAATTATGCAACCATTGAATTAGAATGCTTAGCTATAATGTTTGCTGTAACAAAATTTCGAACGTATATTTGGGGAAAGAAAACATTTGTATATACTGATCATAATCCATTACAATATTTAAAAAATCATAGAGATACTTCGTCAAGATTGATCCGTTGGTCACTAAAATTGCAAGAATATGATTTAACAATCTGTTATAGAAAAGGAAAAGCAAATAGTAATGCCGATGCATTATCAAGACCGCCAATATCTGAAACTTGTTTAATTACAAATACTGTCTTTACTATTGTACGTCAATTAAATGATTTTGAAAAGTTAAAACAATACCAACAAGAAGATGAGGAAATTCAGCAGATTCGTAAGTATTTGGATTATCCTGAATTGGTACATGACACAAAAATACGAAATAATTTATATAAATATGAAGATAACGGAATTCTAAAATATCGACAAGTCTTGGATGCATTAATATTTGTTCCTAAAATACTACGAGAAACTATATTATTACAGTATCATGATGGTACACTTGGTGGGCATTTATCTAGTAAGAAAACATCTAGCAGAATAAGACAAAAATACTATTGGCCAGAATTGTTACAAGATGTTAAAAATTGGTGTAAAACGTGTCAAATTTGCCAAACCAGAAGAAATACTGGAATAAAGATAAAATTACCATTGAAACCCATGCCTGTAGCAGCAGCCCCTATGGAAATGATAGCTTTAGACATCACGGGTCCATTTCCTCTAAGTTTAAAAGGAAATTCTTATATTTTAGTTATGTGTGATTATTTGACAAAATGGCCCGAGGCCTTTGCTATTCCTAATCATAAAGCAAATACAATTGCCAAAATATTTGTGGAAGAAATTATTTTTAGATATGGAGTACCAAAGAAATTGTTAACGGATCGAGGTACAGAGTTTTTGAGTACATTAATAAAAGAGATTAATGAATATTTTGGTATTTTAAAACTGAATACTACTCCATATCATCCTCAAACTGATGGATTAGTTGAGAGATTCAATTATACCCTTACAAGCATGTTATCTAGTTATGTAAATTCTAAACAAAATGATTGGGATATGCATATTTCTTCATGTTTATTTGCCTACAGAAATGCAATACATTTAGGAACAGGTTATACGCCATTTTATCTAATGTATTTACGCAATACAAATATGCCAGTAGATTTATTATTTCAACCTCCATTATCTCAATATATGGAACAAGAAGATTATTTAATTATCATGAAGGAAAGGATGCAAGAAGCTTGGTTCAAAGCTGGACTAAATATAAAATACAATCAAGAAAATATGAAAGAACTATACGATAAAAAGCATCACGATAAACAACCAAAAGTTGGAGAATATGTTATGTTAGAATCACCAGTAATTATTAGAGGGCAAAGTTCAAAACTGACCAGAACTTTTAAAGGACCTTATCTAATCGAAAAGGTTTTGGATACATCAGTAATTTTAAGAGATCCTAAAAGACCATCTAAAGAAGCTATAATGGTTCATGCTAATAGATGTAAACTAATAGATAATAGAAATGATCAATTACGTGTTATTCCAAAAAAGGATGTTGATCAATCAGAAATAGGAAAACAGTCAATCAGAATGGCATTACCAAATACTCAGCCTTTAAGTGAACAAAGATCAAATGATAAAGAATTTGGCAACCAAATTAATAAACCAGAAGAAAGTAATGAAATGATACCAAAACATAAATATAACTTGAGATCAAATTCTATATTCTCAATTATGTTAATAACAATCTGCTTGTGTATAACCACTAGTTTAGCTAAAGAAAATAATACATTATTAAATATTACAAAAGTTATTAAGAGTCATCATATAGAAATAAATTATATTGATGGACAAATAATACTAATAGCTGTAGCTAAAAGCATAATAATAAAATCCTGGGTAAGACCAAATGCCGCTATTTTTCTGAATATAAATTTATTAGATAAGCAAGATGCTTATTTAATAATAACTAATAATTCGCTGGATCAACAAGTAAATATTGAAAAGATACAAGAAATCTACAAAATTCAATTACAAATCACACGGAATATTAAAGAAAATCAATATCATTATAAATATGTCACGGAAATTAAATATATTAAATCACAAATATATATGAAAAAGATACAAGATGATGTACTCATTAAGCCTGAAGGCAAGTATTACTGGGAAGATATACAATATGTAATTATATTCTTAAAATCAAGAAAAAGGATTATAGGACAATTATCTCATGGAAAATTAATCCCATTATATGAACAAGCTTTCATTGTAATTTTTAACAAACAAATTTTATTTAGAGATGAATGGACAAGTATGGAAATATGGAGACAAGAATTTAATATATCTAACAAAAGCCAATTACAAAGTATAAAAATAAAGAAAAATAATACAAGTATTCAAAGAATTCCTAGACATTTCTTTTTAAAATTGCTTCAAGTAACAAACAAGACAGAAAATAGTCCACGAATAAAAATTAAAAGAAAACCATTAATATATGTTGAGAAATCGTATAATATAGACAGACCAGAAGAAATTCAAATAATCACTAAAAAAAATCCATTTATTCATTTTATTTCAATTACAATAATTATAATTATTTCAACTTTCCTTTTTATTTTTATACTTTCTTTTTTCTGCTATATTTATGTTAAATGTAAACAAAAAACAAGATTACCAGAAAGCCAACTAATATATTCTGTACTCTTATGACGGTTAAGCAAGTGGAGTGTGTTAATTGTTTTAATAACAACTGTAATAACAATAATAAAAATTCTAATGATGTCACACACCCCACTTGCAAATATGGAAACAAAAAAATATATAAAGGTAAATTTTATTATTTTTTACTGTTTTAGAAAATTTGAAACTATGAAGAGGCAAAATCCAGTATTCAATTCAAAATCAACTTCCCAATCCAAATCCATGAAAAAACAATCTACTTTCAATTCTCAATCTTATCCCAAGTCAAAAAAGAAAAACAATTCTCACTTAATTTTTAAACAAATCCCAATTAGTCAATATAACAAGTATGATGAACCAGATGCCATATTAGAGATGTACCAAGAGAAATTTATAATTTATGAAAATTGCGAAAAATATTTGGAAAATCATAATTCAATTTTCAAGGACAATCAATATTTCCCAAATCAAACGCTAATACCGAACGATTGTAAATTTCAAAATAAAAGAAACAGGGAAATGTGGATTCATAAAAAAACCAAACCCGGTACTCTATTAATCAAAGACATCATATATGAAAAAGGAAATCCCTACAACAAAGAAGATCTATATATTCATTCCATAAATAAAGAAATAAAGTTATTCATCGGTGGAATCCTGCAACCCATAGAGATGATTAGTAAATCATCAATAAAAGCCTTCAATTTGAAAGGAAGGTCAAAAAATATATATATGGAATGTCAACATGAAAATACAATAATAGCTATTGAAGCTATTTGGCCAGAAGAAATAAATTTAAAATATCCTCAAATGGACGAAAATAAAGTTACAATGGCCTTAAAAAAGAATAAATCTTATTATTTAGAAGAATTTAATACAGAATTCTTAATGAATCATTCCGTATTCATGGGAATAGTCACTATCAAAGACAATAATAAATTAACTGACGAAAATTTAATAGAAGTAACAATTCTGAACAAAAATGCCCAAGCAATCTTTTCCGAAAAGATTACACCCCGCGGTTATGTCAAATGTAATAAAAAACAAACTGGAATCCAAGAATATGAACTTGAGGGACACATGGATGAAGTAAAAGCCAAGGAGAAAATCCGAGAACTTCTTCAAGATAAAATTCTAATTGCACATCAAATCAATCAAATAGTGAATATTTGTGAAATCCCACCAAACTATCTAAAGGGATATGTTGATATTGTTAAATTACCTTATTTGATAAATCAATATAGTTTCTTTCCAAAGGCAAAAATAAGATTGGCATGTATAAGTAAGAAGTTAGATATTAAATATTTAAAACCAAATTCATATCAATCGGACTCAATAGCTGGTACCATAAATATTATATGGACAAAAATAAAAAAGGATTGCCTATATAATATGAAAATTCAGAATCAAGAAGAGGAAAATAATTTAAGGAATGAAAATAGAACCCAAGAAATAACAAATCAAGCAGAGAATGGTAATAATAGCCAAATTAATGAAAATGAGGAAATACTCATATTAAGTGACAACATGGAGCCGGAATATGTTGATGAAACAGCAAAAACAATCCACAATGGTATAAATTTAAATTTAAAATTATTTAAAGCCACTCATTACGAAGATGAAATATTTCCTTACCTTTATAAAGGAAAAGAAGTATGGTGGCAAGCTCAATTTAATAGAAACACATCTTATATGCCGAGAATAATTAATCAAAATGGAATAAAATATTTCATGAAGGCAGCCCATTACTCAAGAATTAGAACAGAATCAGAATCAGAATCGGAAACAGAATCAGATCTATTATGTCATTTTCCATCTTTTAGGGACCAAAAGAGTTCTAAGATGGGAGAGTGAATTAAAAACTATAAAAGAAAAAACATTATATTGATTTTATTTGATTTTACATTGTGATTAAAAGAATATTTTAAAAGAATATGAACTATAAAAACATTATATTGATTTTATCTGATTTTACATTGTGATTAAAAAAATATATTTTTTATTTTTCTGT